>SDBT01004695.1_pt1 | contig 23116 bp, 15 predicted proteins | sample 2277101 | NCBI WGS metagenome assembly SDBT01 (sample SAMN10404973, study PRJNA504765) | marine sediment metagenome | isolation source: marine sediment core GS10_PC15, 103 cmbsf | place: Arctic Ocean: Southern Knipovich Ridge | collected 2010 | reverse complement strand
TCGGTACCTTTGAGGTCATTGTCGACGACGCCGTTACCCCCGACGCCGGAAGCTGATCCGACGATGACGGTCAACGATTGAATGAGAAGTGCCCAGCAGCCTGTAGTCTAAATCTTCCGGGGGTCTCCTCTCCCGGAAGCCTTCTCCATTTGTTTCTCGTCTTGGCCCTCATTGGCCACGGCTTCCTATTGCATTGAGGAGTATTAGCCATGCTGCTTGAAAGAATGCTGCGACACGATGACGCGAAGAAACCGTTTGTGCTTTCGCTTGTGGCTACTTGTTATTTGCGAGAAATCATCCGAGAGCGTTTTGCCATGGGCAAGCTAAGGACGCGCTTCGCATTGGATGCGGCAGAACTTGCCGAGTTCAAAAGTATTTTTATCGACCCGTTTGTTACCTGGACTCGCGCCGACCATATCAAGGCCACGTATATGGCGGAAGACCTTTTCGCAATATCCGATCAGGAAAAGCGTGCCGGGATGCCAATGACGACCAAGGTGTTTCTGGAGCTGTTCCACGGTTGGGAACCAGATACAGAATGAGCGTCGAAATTGCCAATATCTTTTACGCCATCGGGTACGCCGAGCATCCGTCAGGTGCGTCCGGCACGTTCGATATTCTGGTGGACCTGGGCGGTCTCACACCGAAGGCGGCTATTTTTTTCTATATGCCCACTACCGAGGCGAACCTTCAAGCGTCGACTTCGCAGAATTATGGTTCACTCGGGTTCACCGACGGCACCAATCAAGTCTGCTATACGCACGGCGCCGAACACCTTTCCAATCGTTCCGATCACAAAAGCCGAGGTTATACGGCCGAAGTATGCGGCTGGTTCAACGCTACCGGAGCGGGAGGCGCGGACGATGTCCAGATTAACTTCGATAGTTGGCGCACCACCGCGCAGACCGGCACCAGTCAGACCGGCGTGCGTTTGGCGATGGGCAAAAACAATGATTCTGTTACTTTCGTTGTCGGCGCTCTCTTTTTCGCCGGCTCGGATTTCCAAGCTGCGGTCGGCGTCACCGCGCTGTCGACCCAGGATACGTTTGTGGATGAGACCGGCCCTGGTTTTCAACCGGAAGTCGTTATTGGAATTACAGCACCGAATTTCTCAGACACGACGACTGACGGTTTTCACCATTCTATCGGGATTGCTTATCACGATGGGGCCACACTCACAGCGTTCTACGACGCTTGCTTCGGAGAAGACAACGGCGATCCCGCCGATTCCAACAAAGAAGCCGACACCACCGCCGATCACTTCGGCATGCACTTTACGGGGTCGTACACGGCCCAGGATGAGGTCGAGATCGGACAGTTCGATTCGAGTGGTTTTTCTTTGCGAGCGCGTGGCGCGGATGCGACCGATGATGTCGGCTGGATTGCCATGGATTTCGGCGGTGTCCTCGGCATTGATTTGCGGACGACCCCACTATGGGTGGTCGATCAACAGTTAGAAGAGGAGACCGGATACGGGTTCCACACGGGCTTGCTGTTCTGTCTGTCGGGGGTCGGAGCGGGAACAGATCCGGCGGCAAATCAAGATATGAAGCATACGTTGTGCGCTCATATACGCAATCGGACGACCGGCAAGCGGGAAACCATCGGGACTCATAATGGCTGGGATGCGGGCGGCACGAGCCACAGAGCGGCCGGTGCCGGCAATGTTGGCGAGGCGCGGGGACAAACTGTGAACGATTTCTCCTGGAATTATGATATTTCCGTCGTTGGGTTTGGTGGCAGTTCGGAATGGGAATTCCCCACGTTCCACGACGACGGATACACTGTCTTTGTTTTTGGCAATCAGTCCGCCCAGGTGATGGATCACAATGTTATGCTGGGCATCCAGGATCCGCTTCCCCCACTATCACCCGAGTTACTCGCAGCGCCCGAGCTATTTATCTCGCCGCCCTCCTTCCGGATGTGAGCAATCATGTCAGATATTCTCATCGCCCAGGACCGATTCAATATTCAGCCAACGGATTCGGGCAACAAAAACTTCACGACTTCTAAACTCAATGGTAGGACGCCCAAACTCGCCTTGATATGGATGAGAAGCCAGGGCGATGTCGCAGCCGTCGCCTTTGGCGCGTGTGATGGCACCAATGAAATCTGTCTCTCATTTTCTGCCGAAGATAATGGGAATGCTTCGGATACCAAACAGACTCGGGAAACTGCTGGTTGCATAAGGTGTATCGATCCGACTTCTACTGGTGGCGGATCGTTTCATTATGAAGCCGATTTTGTCACCTTTATCGCTGACGGAATGACGATTGATGTCACTAATCCCCCTCCGGGGAGTCTTAATATTGCGAATTTGGCTGTTATGTTTTTTGCGGGCGAGGATCTGGAAGTCGAGATCGGTTCCTTCACCGCCGACGCGGCAGCCGCTTCAACAAATCAGCTCTCTTTCGGCTCGGGGATTACCCAATGGGATGCGTTCATCGGGATTCGGACGGGCGACAACCAAGCAAGCATCGTCAACAATCATGGATTTTCTTTCGGGTTGTTGTCGCGTAACGATGGCAATTCCACGGGGCAGTGTGTGCATACCGGCTCCGATGATAATGCCGGCGTGAGTGTTGTCACCTATGGTTCCTTCGACACGGAATTTCTGCGCGTCATTGACCCCGTGGGCAGCAATGCCTGGAGCATCAGTCGCACAGCTTCGGACGATACCAGCATCACGTTTACGAAAGACGAAAACGATTTCACGGACAGCCACACCTTCGCTTATGTTGCGATTGGGCTGGCCGGTCTCCCCGTCATCGCTGACATGATTGACACGCCCGTCAGCACCTCGCTCGATTGGGTTGTCACGAGTGTTGGATTCAGATCACAGGCGTGTATTTTTCAACCCTCGGCCATCGTTGTTGCCAATCGCAATACGACGGTGACAACAACGCCCAATGGCACAGGAATTGCCATGTCTTTCGTGGATACTCAAGGCGTCAATAGGCTGATCAACGGCAGCTTTATGGAATTTATCGAATCCGATGACGTGACCGTCATGCGGACTGCAACCACGACAGGGCTCCTGATTACGAATGTCGCAAGCGATGATACAGCGACCAAGATCGGAATCGCGAACGGGACAACTGGAACGGTTTTTACTGCAAACGGTTGGGTCATCAAGGCTGCGGACATCATCTTTGCCGATGCGACTGCCAGGAGTTTCAACTATATGGCTTTCGGCGAGGCCGATCCGACGCACCTCTTTCGGGACGAGGCACTCAGGTTTGCGAGTCTCCCGCAATGGAGGATGTGAGCCATGGCTGACGTAAAAACCAGCATCGTTCAATTCAATGCCGCGACGGGCGGCGGCAACCAGAACATCGAGAGCGATGGCGGCCTCGACGGCGATACGCCGAAGCTCGTCATGATCTACCTCATCGGGGCCAACTCCGACGATACCGCGGTGGTGGACATGCTCTTGTCCATTGGCTACGCCGACGGCACGAACCAGTTTTCCAATGGCTCGCGCTGGGAAGACGATCAATCGCGCTGCGACTCTGCCCAGCGCGCGTCCACGTCCCATGTTGTGACGCTGGTCGATCCGGCCGGGACCGGCGTGGTGGCGCAGGCGACGTGGAACGCCTGGCGAACGACCGTCGATACCGGCAGCAACGCAACCGGCGTGCAAATCAACTGGAGCACCACGCCGACCTTGGCTTTCCGTGGCGTGGCGGTCTTTTTCAGTGGCGCCGACTTCGATGTGGACATCGGGACGCACCAGATGCCCGGCGCCGACGACCAGGTGGAGAACATTACCGCTCCGGGCTTCGAGCCGGACCTGGTGCTATTCAACATTTCCCGCACCGTCGACAACGTCCACAACAACGACGCCCACCACACGCACACTTGGATGCGCTCCGACAAAAGCGCCACGGTGGAATTCTCGTTCAACAGTGTGATGAGTGACGACAACGACGCAACGGATCACGCACTCCCAATCTGTACGGCCATCGACACGGGCGAAGGCGGCGGGGTCGATTCCGGCAATCGCACTGGCGCGGATCTGGCCATCGGGCGAGCGCAGATTTTTGGCGGTGGCGGGTCGGGCACTACCAGTTACAATGCGCGAGACTTCGATTCCAGCGGATTCTCACTGGTCACGCGCGCCAGCACTGGAGCCCCGGACGATTGGTTCGTGTCCTGGTGTGCGCTGGACCTGGGCGGTCTTCAATCGGCCCTGGTCACGAATCCCAAACTGGAGACCACCGGCGATCACCTCATAACCGGGCTCGGCTTCGCCCCGCAGTTGACTCTGGCGCTGTACGGCCGCGTGGCCTTTAGCTCCGGCGGCGAGGACGTTCAGGGCTCATACTGCTTTATGAACAACCTGGAGGAGCATGCGCTCTGTACCCACGTCCGGCATGGTCTCGATAACTCCATGGACGGCACGCGCTATATCACCGCCGGGGCTGCCCGCTGTCACTCGAATGTGAGCCAGGGGCTCAATCCCGGCGACGTGCAGATGGAGGGGACGTTTCAAGGCCAGATCGATAATGGCATCAAGATCAACATATCGAATGCCGATCAACAGGACTTGCAGATCCCAGGCAACTTCGATGATGTCTATATTGCTTTAGAGGATGAAGGTTACGATGGCGAGGGACTATTGTTGTTTCGATATGCCGTTGACCAAGAAATCTGGAACAACCCGTTATTGAGAATGTAGGAGACTTAAAATGGCAGCCCGAATGTACTCAGTCAGTTTTGCGGATGTCGCCGTGTCGGCGATCCAAGACATCTTCCAGCTCTCGGCCGCCAGCAATGTTGGCGTGAGGATCCACCAGGTACGGATCGGGTGTGAGGCGACCGTCAGCGAGGCGCTCCGCATCCGGATCGCCCGCGCGACGGCCGGCACCGTGACCGGCGGCCCCACACCGCGACAGCTCGACACGGGATTCGCCGCGGCCGATTCGTCCTGGGACATCAACGACCTAACGCCATTGACCATTGGCAACATTCTGTGGGAGGACTGGTTCAACCTCGTGACCGGATTCAACTACTTCCCGACGCCGGAGACTCGGCCGTTCATCCCGGGCGGTGGCCTGTTCGTTATCAATGCGCCGGTCGCGCCGGCCGCCGCCGTCGACATGAGTGGCACGGTCATCTTTGAAGAAATCGGCTGATTAAGTCGGGAGAAACCTAGATGGCTGACCGCGATGTAGGCGTATTCCGTAACGACCCGGCGAGTACGGGTCTCCAGAACGCGCTCGACCATGCCGCGGCCCAAGGCGCGGCAATCATCAAGGAGCTGACCGGCGAAGAAGGCCCCACGCCAGGCGTAGGCATTCTCTCGCTCGTCGGCGTCCAGCCGACCGTCGAGATTCTCGCTGACACACTGCTCAATCCGACGGTCGGTGTGCTGACGCTCGCCGGCCAGAGCGTCAAAATCGAGATCGGGCTATTCCCCTCGTTCGGTGTGCTTTCGGTCGCCGGGGTCCAGCCCACCCTCCTCATCGAGACTTCTATCGCGCCGACCGCCGGCGCCGTGGTTCTGGCGGGCGTCACGGTCAACCTCGAAATCGGGCTGTTCCCATCCTTTGGAGCCCTTACCCTCGCCGGGGTCCAGCCTGCGCTGTTGATCGACCTGGCGCGCGATCCCGCGGCCGGGGCCCTGGTCTTGGCCGGCGTCACCGTCAGACTGGAAATTGGTCTGTTCCCCTCGTTCGGTGTGCTCTCGGTCGCCGGCGTCCAGCCTGTCCTGTTGATCGACCTGGCACGCGCTCCGACGGCTGGCATCTTGTCCCTGTCGGGTGTCCTCGCCCGCGTGCAAATCGATCTGTTCCCGTCGGTCGGCCTGCTCACGCTGGTCGGCATTCAGCCGACTCTGGAATTCCAAATCGGGCGGGCGCCAACGGCCGGGATCCTGTCTCTGGCGGGTGTCCAGGCCCAGCTCGTCATCGAGGCCCTGCGAACGCCCACCTTCGGGGTGCTGGCGCTGGCCGGCGTCCAGCCGGCGATCTCGCTCGGCGGCGTAGAGGCCCCGGGCGTCGGCGCCATCCAGCTCGTCGGCCAGGTGGTGCGCCTGGAGATTGGCCTCTTCCCCGCCTTTGGTCCGGTGGTCTTGTCCGGTGTCCAGCCGACGGTGTCGGTGGGACCGAATATCGTCCCAGCCGTTGGCCTCCTGTCGCTCGCCGGCGTCACCGTTAAGCTCGAAATCGGCTTATTCCCGGCCTTTGGCGTCCTGACCCTGGTCGGCGTCCAGCCCGCGCTGCAATTCTCTTTCAATCCGGTCGCAACGGCCGGGATACTCTCGCTCGCCGGTCAGTTGATTCGCCTGGAAATCGGGCTGTTCCCCAGCTTCGGGGTTGTCACTCTCGCGGGGCTCCAGCCGCAACTCACCTTCACCGCGAGCTTTATTCCGGGGACCGGGGTTCTTTCATTGGTCGGGCAGATTGCCCGGGTCCAAATCGGTCTGTCCCCCAACTTTGGTGTCATCACCCTCGCCGGCGTCCAGCCCGCGTTGCTCATCGAGGCGTTGCGGGCCCCGGCAGTCGGTATCTTTGCTCTGTCCGGCCAGCAAGCACGCCTCGAAATCGGGTTATTCCCGAACTTTGGCGCGCTGACCCTTGTCGGCGTTCAGCCGACCGTGGAGGTGGCGGTAGCCGGAATCAGCCCGGGAGTCGGCCTGCTCACCCTGACCGGCGTCACGCTCAAGCTCGAGATCGGTCTCTTCCCGTCGACCGGCGCGTTGACGCTGGCCGGTCAGGTGGCACGGCTCGAAATCGGATTGTCCGTCAGCTTCGGCGCCTTGACGCTGGCGGGAGTCGCGGCGCAGCTCGTCATCGAGGCCTTGCGCTCGCCGACGGCCGGCGTACTGGCCCTGGTGGGTGTCCAGGTCAACGTCGAGTCGGGCGTGGTGGCACCCGGGGTCGGAGTGCTCACCCTCGTCGGTGTCACGGTCAAACTGGAGATCGGCCTCACCGTCACCGTGGGCAGCGTGACCCTGGCGGGCCAGCAAGCGCGCCTCGAAATCGGGCTATTCCCATCCGTCGGCATTCTGAGTCTGGTCGGCATTCAGCCCGCGATCTCGCTGGGCGGCAAAGAAGCGCCGGGCGTTGGCGCCCTGCAGCTCGCCGGCCAGACGGTTCGCCTGTCGATTGGTCTCACCACAAGCGCCGCCCTGCTCTCCTTGGCAGGGGTCCAAGTTACCGTTTCGGTCGGCCCCAATGTTGTTCCCGCAGCGGGAACCTTGGCCCTGGCGGGCCAGCAAACGCGGCTCGAAATCGGCTTGTTCCCGGTCTTCGGCACCCTGAGTCTGGTCGGCGTCCAGCCCCAGGTTGGCATCGTTGGTGGGGCTCAACCCATAGCCGGTGTATTGGCGCTGGTTGGTGTGCAACCGACGGTCGCTATCGATCTGTTCCTGCAGATAGGCACCGGCGTCCTCGCGCTCGCTGGCGCGCAGGCGAATGTGAGTTTCCGAAGCACGGCCAGCCCGACGTTTGGAATACTCAGTTTGGTCGGGGTAGCACCATCGCTGACGCTCGCGTCGACCATCCTGGTGCCCAACAATCCGTTCGTCTTCGTCGCGCCGGCGCGCAGCACGCTTTTCACCGCACCATCGCGAGTCACTATTTTCAGGTCCGTCGCCTAACCAGCGTGCTACCCTTACCACAGTAGATCAGGGGTCTCAGTAGTTGGATTCCTTCCACCCATCGGGGACAGGAGGAGTCCGTGAGCCAAATTCAAACCCTTCAACCGGCCGAATCCCGGCTCTACGACTTCCAATTCGAGAACCTGCTTGGCCCCGGCGAGACTATCGCGGCCGTTGTCGGCGTGACCCAACAACTGGTCGATACCTCGACTATCCCTACAACTCTCAAAGCCACCACCGATCTGATTCTGGGCGTTCCGACGTTTTCCGGCACTTTGGGACAGGTGCGCGTCAGTTCATGCGTCAAGGACAGACGTTACAAACTGGAAATGGATATTACGACTTCCGAGAGCAATATCCTGCAACACGAAGGGTTGATTAACTGCAAGGATCTCTGATGCCGATACGACATCCAGAACTTGGTGGCTGGGTCAACGGGATGAACAATCTCAAGCAGCCCCACGCCATCGACAACGAGACCTTGCGCAACGCCGTCAACTTCGATGTGGATGACGACGGCAACCTCAAGTTGCGCCAGGGCTCGGCTTCGGTCTACCGGGGCACGATTGTCAAGCGCACGTTCTGGTCGAACGGTGACGACCTGGCGCTGTTCGTCGAAGGCACGGATCTCAAACGTCTGAATGCAGACTTCACCGCGACCACGCTCCGCGCCGGGGTTGGCAATACGCCGATGTCCTATGTCGAGCAGGACGGCGTCGTGTATTGGAGCAACGAAGTCGTGAACGGCAAAGTGGTCGACGGCGCCGATGCCGTGTGGGGCGTGCCAACCCCCGGCCAGCAGCCGGAGCTCACGGTCCAGACGAGTGGCGGGCACCTGGTCAAAGGGTTCTATCAGGTCGCGATTACCTTCGTGAGCGCCACCGGCGAGGAATCCGGCACCGGCGGCTCGGTCGAGGCCGAGGTGACGGCCGACGGCGGCGCCCTGGTCTTGAGCGCGATCCCGGATCCGGGCGACGTCGACTTCCTGGTCAACGTCTACGTGACCGGCCCGAGCGGCGGGCAGCTCTATTTCCACGAGGCGCTGCCGTCGGGCTTCCCCACCTTCGTCATTCGCCGGGTCAACCATCCCACCGAGGGGGCCTTGCTCCATCCGTTGGAGACCCAGTTCGGCGAACCGCCGCCGCCCGGTCACTTGCTCGAATACCACAACGGCCGGATCTATATCGCCCAGAGCAATATCGTGTGGGCGACCGAACCGCAACGCCTGGGGCTGGTCAAGCAGGCCGTGAGCTACTGGCAGTTCCCCGAGCGCGTCGCCGTGCTCCAAGCCGTCGTCGACGGCATGTACGTGGCGAGCGACGTGACCTACTTCCTGGGCGGCATCGACACCGGCGACCTGGTCTCGCGCATCGTGCTCGAGTACGGCGCGGTTGAGGGCACGGGCCTGACCATCGAGGACACGCGCCAGGCGGCGTGGTTCTCCCACAAGGGTTTCGTCGTCGCGGGGCCTTCGGGCGAGGCGCGCAACCTGACGATAGATCGCATTGCGGTCTCCGAGTTTCAAGCCGGCGCCATGCTCCACCGGGAACACGATGGCGTCACCCAGCTCCTCGCGACTCTGCAAGACGGGGTCGCGTCGACCTTTCCCGACAAAAAATGGATTTCCGATGAGGTTGCCCGCCGTGGCAACGCAATTTAGCTCCAAGTGGCTCAGTAGTGGCTGCGATAACCAGTAAGAGGACTATCAGATGGCCAACTTAGCAGATGCAATCGTCCGACTCTCCGGAGGTGCGACGAACATCATTCCCTTTGATTCGCTCGGCGGCGCCATGTCGACCGTGGCCGGCGGTATCGTGGATTCGCAAACCGCCACCGCCCCCACCACCATCACCGGCGTCGTGATCGATGATGCAAACGGCAACGCGCTCGGTGTGGGCTCGCTCTTTTTCGACTTCTCGGCGACCACTTTGCGCTGGACGCCGCCTTCGGGCACGGCCGGCACCGCGGTCGTTGTGACTGTCGACGGGGTCTACTCGATCCAGGGCGCGAGTGACGGCGGGTTACTCGCCGTGACCGTAACGTCGGCCAGCCTTCCGGGTTCGGATCAGACCAATTCGATCACCATCACCGCGCTCACCAACAACATTTTCGATGATGTCAGCAAGGCTGAGTCGGATGTGGGCCGTATCGAGCATCGCGGTCTCTACTTCGAGAACGCGCATGCCAGCGACAGCATGGTCGGGACGACGATCTGGATCTCGGCCAACACGCCGGGGCAGGACGTGGTCAACATCGGGCTCGACCCGGCCGGCTTGAACGGCACCGCCGTCGTCATCGCGACGGAGGATCTCGTTCCGGCGGGCGTTGTGTTCAGTAATCCGACCACGGAAGCCCTCGGGCTCTCGATGGGCACCCTGGCCTTCGGTGACAACTTTCCGTTCTGGATTCGCAGAACTGTCCCGGCGGGCGTGAGTGTGGCCGAGCCGAACGATACGTTCTCGATTGCGATCAAAGTGAAGGTTTAACCCCATGGAGGCTACCAATGAGTTGCGTCCTCCTGGAGGGGTTCCACCTCTACACTAACCTCGCGCAAATGTTCGATGGCGTTCACGGCTCCCGGTGGACCGATCAGGGCACCGGGACGTTGAATGCGATTGAACTGACGGGTGGCGAGGAAAGCCAACCGGCCCTGGCTGTAACGTGGGACGGAACGAACGGCCAGGACTACGTCGAAATGGCGTTTCCTATCGCCAACCCGATCATTTTCGGGGGTCGCTGGAAGTGGGATTCGTTACCGTCGAGCTCGATGGAGTTTCTCCATTTCCGCGACCAGGCGAACATTCAGTGCCACTTCCAGTGCCAGAACGACGGTCGGCTGGATCTGTATCACAGCACCTTCACCTTCCGCGCCGACAGCGATCCCATCAATCCGATCATCGCCGGGCAGTGGCAGGACTTCGAGTTCAAGATGAACATAACCGACGCCACCGGCACGGCGTCGGTGTATGTGGATGGCGTCCAGGTGATGAATGCGGGCCCCTTCGATATTAAATTTACCGACACGGAGGGCGCGAGCGAGATTCGTTTGGTGACGGAATTCGCGACGACCGGCACGATTCGCTGGAGCGACCTTTATGTGCTGGAGGCCGATGGCACGCCACCGAACGACCATCTGAAAGCCGGCACCGAACCGATGCGTGTCAAGGCTTTGCGCCCCGATGCCGATGTGACGGTGGCTTTTGTGCCGGACTCCGGGCCCAACAATTTCTCCCGGATAGACGAAGCAGCCGGCCACGATTTCGATTCAACTTTCAATCGTTCCGCCGCCGTTGGCGCCCGAGATATTTTCGACGTGCCGTCGCCTCCGAGCCTAATCGGCTCCGTGAAGGCGGTGCAACTCAGTTACGCCGCACGTACCGACGACGGCGGGGCTAAAAATGTCAAAGGTTTCCAGCGCCAGGGGGCCGTTCAAGACAGCGGCGCGAGCAATGCAATCGCACTTGCCTTCAATGTGGAAAGCGATGTGTTCGATGATGACGCGAATGGCGCGGCTTGGACGAAGGCGCTTTTAAGTAGCGCGACCTTCGGTTACGAAATTGTGTAAACGTAAGAGAATAGTGATATGACGACAGAAACCCAATATGGGACGATTGACCAAACCGTCACCATTACCCTCAACAGCCTGGCGGACGATGCCGGACGCGAATCGACCGCCGTATCCAACACGTCGGACAAATTTGTCGAAGTGTTGATTTCCGGCGTGCTCGAAGCGGCGGCCTCCGTCGGCGCGGACTCTTTTGCCGACATTTACGCTTACGGGCAAATTGCGTCCGGCAAATACAGTGGTAGTGCAACCGGCGCCGATGCTGCCTACAGCACCGCGGCGGGTCAACCATTATTCAAAAACCTGATCAAGATCGGCACGGTCTTTCTCGACCAGCCCACATCGGAACAATTCGAGTGGGGCCCGTTTTCGTTGGCCGACGCCTTCGGTGCAATCCCTCCCGAGTGGGGCATCGTCGTTCATTGGGTCGATTCGGGCGGCTCAAACGTCGCGCTGCATTCGAGCGGCAATGAAGTCAACTATCAAGGTCTGAAATACGAAGACGTTTGACGCAGATTAATTTTCGATGGCAAACATTGTTTTTTTCCGCGGCTATCGCAGTCGTAGAATTAAGCCAGGCCGGGGTGATCAAGCCCAGCTAAATCGGCAGCACCCGCTCGCCCGTGGGTTGGTTGGTTATTGGGTGCTCAATGAAGGCGGTGCAACGCTCCCGCGCGATCTTGTTTCGGGCCATGTTGCCTCTGCTTCTACGAATGTCGCCTGGGCGGAAGACGTTAGCGGCGTTCACCTGGACTTCACCGGAACGCTCCCGCACATCGATCTGAATCATCGCGGCATGCCACAGGTGTTCCCACCGTGTTGCCTGATGGTTCTGTGCGATCTTACCGATGCTATCGGAGCCATGATGCCGCTCCAGACCAACGACTTTGATGATGGCAGCAACACCTACTCGGGCATTACCTTCCAGTTCAACACCAGCACCAACGCTATCACCCTCCACTATGGCGACGGCGGTGTGCCGAATTCAGCGAACCGTCTGACCGCTGCTCGTACAGGACTCGGCAGTACGGGTCTACACCATTGGGGATTCAACCTCATCCCGCCCGACACAGCCCTTACGTCGGACGCTTACAAGGACGGTGTGCGTTCGACCATCACGCCGACTACGAGTGGCACTGGCGCCGGTATTGTTTATCAAAGCAACCAGCCGTTCGGCAAAATCGGCCGGAACGCCACGGTCAACTCGACCGGCAAATACTATTTTGCCGCGATATGGAATCGCACGCTATCCGACGCCGAGCACGCCTCGATGGCGGCGAATCCGTGGCAAGTCCTTAAAGGGGCACGCCGAAGGCAGACATTCCTGCTATCGCAGAACAATCCATCCTTCGGAACGCTGACCCTCGCCGGTCAGTCGGTCAAGCTCGAAATTGGGCTGGTGTTGGGCACAGGCGTCTTGAGTCTTGCCGGGCAGCAGGCAAACCTGTCCGTAGGGACTGACGAACCTGTCACGCCCGGGATCCTCACGCTCGCCGGCCAACAGTTGCGCCTGGAAATCGGCCTGACCCCAATCGTCGGCGTCTTGAGCCTTGCCGGCGTTCAGGTCTCCTTGAATGATTTGAACGTGACGCCCAGTTCCGGCACCCTCGGCCTTGCCGGCCAGCCGATCAGTCTATCCATCGGCTTACGCCCAGGCGTCGGCACCCTCACGCTCGCCGGCAGCCAGGTGTTTGTGCCCGCTAGCCAGTTTATCGCGCCGTCGCCTGGTGTTCTCGGTCTCGCCGGCGTGCAAGTCGTCACCTTGGGACCGACCAACATCCGGATTTCGCAGTTACTCGTGGAGTATCTGGGGAGTGACGGCGTGCCGCTCAAGCGCCAGCTCAACGCGCACTACGATCTCGATTCTAACCTGCACCTCACGCGGCAACTGAATACGGAGTACGATCTTCCCGACATCACGCCGCTGCAACGCTCGCTCGATGCCCATTACGATCTCCCGGACATCAAGTTCATCCCGCGTTTTCTGAATGAGCAGTACAGCCTCAATGCGCTGGTGCCGCTCACCCGACAACTCAATACCGATTACGAGATCCCGATCTTCGCGTCGGCCAAGCGACAACTCGTCGGACACTACGGTCTGCCGATTTTTGCCCCGTTCACGCGCCATCTTGACACCGACTACGATCTGCCGCTTTTTGCTTCGCGCACGCGACACTTCGACGCGCACTATGATCTGCCCGACATCACGCCGGTCATCCGCCAGCTAACCGACGAATACAAACTCAATGCGTTCCTCCCGGCGTTTCGCTCACTGGATGGGCATTACAATCTGCAGGTTTTTCTTGAGCGGACTCGACAGCTCGGCGGGCACTACGATCTGCAGGCGGCGCTGGATCACATCCGGCAACTGAATGAGCAGTACATCCTCCCGGATGGCACGGGCGTCACGCGCCAGCTTCAAGCGGAGTACATCCTCAACGCCTTCTTGCCGCTCAATCGTCAGTTGAATGAAGACTACGACTTACAGGCGTTCCAGAGTCTCCGACGCAATCTCGATGCCAACTACGACTTGCAGGTGTTCCTCAATTTCACGCGCTCCCTCGACGCGCACTACCAGCTTCCGGATGGCCTGGGCTTCATCCGCCAGCTCAGTGACGAGTACATCCTCAATGCGTTCTTGCCGGTGCTCCGGCAGCTCGACGGGCATTACGACTTACAGGCCTTCCAAAAAATCCAGCGCGCCCTCGATGCCGCGTATCAGCTAAACGCCTTCGACTCCGTCACCCGTCAACTCGGCGCGCTCTACGATCTGCAGGCCTTCGTTGCGCGCAAGCGCCTGTTGAACGAGGAGTACGATCTCCAGGCCTTCATCGAGGCCCAACGGTTGCTCGACGGTCACTACGACTTGCAGGCCTTTGTCGGGGTCACGCGCCACCTCGATGAAGAATACGATCTGCAGACCTTCCTCGAGCGGATCCGCCAGCTCAACGGCCACTATGACTTGCAGGCGTTCCAAGACGCCATCCGTCACCTCAACGGGGAATACGATCTCCAGGTCTACGCGCAGCTCTGCCGTCACCTCAACGATCAGTATCTCCTCGACGCGGCCCAGGTCTTCTACACCTGGTTGATGAATCTGACGACCAACGCACCGTCGCGCTACGAGCAGTTCCCGTTCCACTCGATGGCACGCTTCAATCAGGAATACTTCGGCGCCCGTGCCGACGGCATTTACCGCCTCGATGCGGCGAAGGATCGGAACGACATCACCGGCAGCCACACAGGCGCCGTCGACCAGGCCACCGCGCTCGTCGATAGCGCCGCAACCTTCGTGACCAAGAACATCCGAATCGGCGAGGTGATCACGAACGACACGGACGGGAGCTCGGCAACCGTCGTGGCGCGCTTGAGTGAGACTGCGCTGACCACTTCCGCGCTGACCGGCGGCACCGACAACGATTGGGACACCGGCGACACCTACACGATTGAGCACCTCGCTGACATCGTCGCCTTCGCCGACACCGGCAAGCTCTCTCTGGGCACCAATCGCTTGAAGCGCGTGCCGCAAGCCTTTCTCGGCGAGCAGTCCGACGGCACGCTCAAGATCAGTTTCGTCACCGACAATGGCAATACGCACGGACCCTACAACATTCGCACGAGCGCCAAGGCCATCAAGCCGGCGCGGGCCAAGTTTGCCCGCGGCATCAAGTCACGGTACTGGGAATTCAAGCTGGAGAACAAGGACGGCGCGAGCTTGCTCCTCGATAAGATCCAACTTGAGGTCGAAGACTACCAGAGCCGGGTCAAATAATGCCGGGCGGCGGCTTCGATCCCTACACCGACGAGCCCGGCGACATCCTCTACGGGCCGAGCGATCAATTCGGCTTCACCGCCTGGTCCCACAGCGATCAGATCCTTTGGCGTTTTTACGGTGACTTCTCTCCGGGCCACACCGTTAAGACCCGCACGATCCAGAAGATCGCGCGCACACGCCTCGCCCAATTACAACTCCGGGTACGCCTCGGCGCCGACGCCAATCTCGGCATGGACAGGCATGTCTGGCACGAGGGCACCGGCGAGGTCATCACGGCCATCACCCGACCCGGTCACGACGAAGTCTGGATCGAGGCGAGCGCCGGCGCCAAGGAGAAAGAAGAACAGCAACCAGAATACATCCCTTACTTATGGATCGGCGCCCGCATTCAGGAGGGATCGGCCACCTGTACCCCGCACGAAGGAACGACCAATCCCGAAGTGCGTCTATGGGTCTGGGAACCCGCGGACTCCGCGCCCGAGTCGGCTCGTGCGCGTTCCAAGGGCCCGGCGGAAGGCCGCTTGGGAGCCACTCAGCAACACGTCGGCCCGATGTATGACGGCACTTCGCTCGCCTGTAATCTTGGCATGGGCACCAAGCCGGGTGGTGACGCCACCGCACTGACAACGCCGACCACGTCGAATCTTGTTGGCAGCGTGCCGATGACGCGGCTCTTTGAATTGGTGAACTGCGACGATCAGGAAATCGTTTTATTCACGGGGGACGGATTCACCGATGTTTTTAACGATGGCATTTATGTACCTTCCTGCGTAAAGGCGCCGATTGATGAGGCCGACCCAGGCCCGTGTAAAGTGTGGTTGCCATTCGATTTCCCCGTCCTTCGCAACCTTGCGAATCAAGTACAGGCGGCCATGGCAGCCGTCCATCCCGATGCCGAAGCGGGCCTGAGTGTTGTCCACAGTTCCGACTACGCGATTCAATACACCGATAGTGGACTCGTGTACTCGCAGTTTCCTTATGCTTACGACCCCCTTCAGAATCCCGATGCGCCCGATCCTGATTTGATGTGGGGGCAAATTGCCTACCTCGATCCCGAAGATCCGGTTCACAATTTTACCGAAACTTTGCCGTTCGCATTTTACGGTGGCGTGGTGACGGATCGCTTGACCAGCAACGATCCAGGCCATGTCGCGCCGAGTTGGCAGATTCAGGGCGTCCCGCTTCCCGGCAATTACGTCGTCAAGGTGGCCATGAACGGCTACCCCTGCTGCAATGATTTTCCCTTTGGTAAAGGCGGTGGCGGTGCAACTATCGAGCTGGAAGTCCGCCTGGGGAAGTCCCCCGGACGCGAGCTAGTCACGCGCTACGAGTTTCAAATCAACGGGCAATCCGCAACATTCAGAGCCCGGTTGCCCTATGGCTGGTACGGTGGTTTTTCGCTTGACGATATTCGCGTTTTCGATACCGACAGTGAAGGGCCGTGCAAACCGACCGATGACAATAATTGGTGGACCGACGCATTGTTGATCGATGTCATGGGTGGTGGGATCGCGGTCGAGGAAGCGTATTTTCTGGATGGTACGCGCGCGGAAGATTCGTTTTTTGAAATCGAGACCTACCCTGGCTTCTTCGACAAGCCGTTCGATCAAGCTGCCTGGGACAACGATTTTTGCGGTACGTGCGACTTCACCTGTATCACCGGCCCGCTCAACTGCGCCGGCGGTGATCCGTGTTCGGATTTCTTGTTCTTGCCGACCGCCTCGGGACAGGTCTACCCGGCACACCTGATTTTCCATCGCGCTATCCTGATCTGCATCGAGCCGGTAGACGGGGATTGCCGCCAGGATGTGAATCCCATCACCGGCGAGGTCGATCCGTATCTTGGGAAAAACAAACCGACGCGCATTCAGATCGTCAACAACTGTGCGTCGGGGGGGCCGAACAAGGTGGGTGTGTGTGAGCCACTCGGCAACGGCGGGACATGGAATATCGTGACCGACGCGAGCACCTGGAGCGACTTTACGGCCGCGCACGACTGGCAGCTCGGGGACACGGTTTTCGTGAGCGCCACCAACAGCAACAACGTCTTCATTGCCCCGGAGGGAGCCCCGGAGCTTGCCAGCAATCTCTTCATCAACTTGAATCTGATTTGCCCGGGCCTGCCGAACGATGGGATCCCGGTTCCTACTGCCGGGGCTGGCCCTCATGGCAACTTTCTGGCCTCGCTCGGGATCAACGAAACCAAGTGTCTCAACGGCGTGGAGGTGGTCACGCAATACTTGGGCGTGGCGGTGTAGGGTACGATCTATACTGAGCCCAGGAGGTTCAAACCATGGCTTCTTGTCCAATCACCTTTTCCGTCAGCGACCCCGGTGCCTTCACGCAAGGCGGGGCGCCGACGGTTGCAGCCTCCTTCACCGACACCGTCGCGTTCGCCGAGGCTGCCTTTGACCAGGCCATCGCTCTATTCAACAATCTGGGGCAACTAGCGGATTTAATTGACGATCCGTTCATCGACACCTCGGGCCTGCCGACCCTGACCGCGGCCGGCTTCGTCCTGCCGGTGACGCCTATCTCTCCGGTGATCGACACCACCTTCCCGGCCATCCCAGATGCACCGCCGACGCCGGCCATCGCGGATTTGGCCGTCAAGAGCCCCCCGGCTAACACCACCATCAAGCCGGTGCTGACGACCTTCACGCCGCCCGCCGACTTCACCAAGGCAGCGCCCGTGGCGCCGACCCTGACCGACGTGCCCAGTCCGGCGCGTTTCGACAAGCCGGCCCCGGTGATCAACGAGTTCACGCCCCCGGACGACTTCACCAAAGTCCCGCCGCCGGCCCCGACCGTGAACGTGATCCCGCCGCCGGCACGCTTCGACAAGTCCGCGCCGGTGATCAACCAGTTCACCCCGCCGGCCGACTTCGACAAGGACGCGCCCCTGGCGCCCACGCTGACTGACGTGCCGCCGCCGGCACGCTTCGAGAAGCCCGCGCCGGTGATCGACACCTTCACCCCGCCGCCTGACTTCAACAAGGCCGCGCCGCTGCCGCCGGTGCTCAATGTCATCCCGGCCCCGGCGCGCTTCGACAAGGCGCCGCCGGTGGTGGCGACGTTCACCCCGCCGGATGATTTCACCAAGGACGCGCCCCTGGCGCCAATCCTGAATGTCATCCCGCGCCCGGCGCGCTTCGAGAAGGTGCCGCCGACGGCCCCGGTCCTGAGTGATATTCCGCGCCCGGGGCGGTTCACCGACGCAGCGCCCGCAGCGCCCACGTTGGACGATCCGGTCATCCCGCCGGCGCCCACCGACCAGATCCCGCCGGTGCCGACGCCCAGCCAGCTCGCGCTCCCCGATGCGCCGACCTTCACCATCGAAGAGTTCCTCGAGAGCGTGCCGAGCGCGCCGGTGGCGCCTACGGATCTGAATTTCGCGTTCCTCGAGCCGGCCTACGTGTCGCCGTTGCTGGACAACCTGAAAGCCAAGTTGAACCTGTGGCTGTCCGACGTATCCACCGGCATTTCCGACGCGATCTACGATCAGATTTGGGACCGGGCCCGAGAGCGCGTCGACATCAACGGCCGCGCTCAGCTCGAGGGCGTCGACCGTGAGTTCGCGGCCCGCGGCTTCAACATCCCGCCCGGCGCCCAGGTGCAGCGCATCCTCCAGGTCCGCCAGGAGAACCGGATTGAAATCCGGGGGATCACGCGCGACCAGGGGATCCAGCGCGCCCAGCTCGAGATCGACAACGTCAAATTTGCTGTCACCGAGGGCGTGCGGCTCGAAATCCAACTCGAGACCCACGCGAATCAGATCGCCCAGCGCGCCTTCGAGGCCGAGCGCGTGGCGATTGAAATGGCGGTGGTCATCTTCCAGGCGGCCGTGGCGGCGCATGCGGCCCAGATCGTCGCGTTCCAGGCCCAGGCCGAGGCCTACCGCACCCGCATCGAGGCCGAGCGCCTCAAGCTCGAAACCTTCCGTATCCAGATCGAGGCCGCGCGCCTCACCGTGGATCTGGACCGCCAGCAAATCGAGCTCTTTACGGCCCGGGTCGATGCCTTGCGTGCCTCTCACGATCTGTTCCGCGCCAAGCTGGACGCGGCGCGCTTCACGCTCGACTCGAATCGCCTGCTGCTGGAGGCCTTCGCCACCGAAACCACAGCGTTCGGCATTCGCGCCCAGGCGAGCGCCTCGAATTTCAGCGCCTACGCCACCGAGGTCGGGGCGGAAGGGCTCAAGATCGATCAGTTCGCCGCCGAGGTGACCGCCTTTTCCGCCGAGGCCAGCGCCATCGCGTCGAATTTCAGCGCCTATGCCACCGAGGTCGGCGCCGAGAATCTCAAGATCGAGCGATTCCGCGAACAGATCAACGCCTTCGCCGCCGAGGGCAACGTCACCCGCACCAACACCGAGATTTTCACCGCCAAGACCCAGGCCGAGCGCATCAAGGTGGACCTATTCAGTGCGGAAGCGGCGGCGATTGCATCGAATTTCAGCGCCTATGCTACCGAGGTGCAGGCCGAGAGCATCAAGGTCGATCGCTTCGCCCAGGAGATCAACGCCTTTGTCGCCGAGGCCAGTGTGACACGCACGAACACGGAGATTTTCACCGCGAAGACGGGGGCACAACGGATCAAGGTGGACATTTTCGCTGCGGAAGCCGCGGCCATCGCGTCGAATTTCAGCGCCTATGCCACCGAAGTCGGCGCCGAAAGTCAGAAGATCGACCGCTTCGCGCAACAGATCAACGCTTTCGCGGCCGAGGCCAATGTCACGCGCACGAACACGGACATTTTCAGCGCAAAGACACAGGCCGAACGGATCAAGGTGGACATTTTCGCTGCCGAAGCCGCCGCCATCGCGTCGAATTTCAGCGCCTACGCTACCGAGGTGCAGGCCGAGAACATCAAGATCGACCGCTTCGCGCAGGAGATCAACGCCTTCGCGGCCGAGGCCCAGGCGGCGCGGAATAACACCGAGATTTTCTCCATCAAGACCCAGGCCGAGCGGACCAAGGTCGAAATCTTCGCCGCCGAGGCTGCCGCCATCGCCAGCAATTTCAGCGCCTATGCCACGGAGGTGGGTGCGGAAAACCTCAAGATCCAGCGGTTCGCCGAACAGGTCAATGCGTTCGCCGCGGAGAGCCAGGCGGCGCGCAACAACACCGAGATTTTCTCCGTCAAGACCCAGGCCGAGCGGACCAAGATCGACATTTTCCAGGCGGAAACCAACGCTTTCGCCACCGAGGTCAATGCCTACTCGAGCGAAGTGAACGCGACGGTGGCCGCCAAGAATGCGGAGATCGCCATCGCGCGCTTCCCCATTGATATTTTCAGCGCGCAGATCCAAGGCGTCAGTCAGGCTATCGCCGCCATCGGTCAGAAGATCGCTGCCGAGAGCGCCATCTTCGAGTCGGAGATCCGCGGCTTCGCCGCCGAGGTCCAGGGCGAGGCGGCCCGGGTCGACGGGGATAATAATCGCTTCCGTGCCCAGATTGCAGGCTACGAGGCGCTGGTGGGCGCACTCGCGCAGGAGGCCACCATCAAAAGCCAGCAGGCCGTCGAGGAGCTGCGCATCGCCCAGGCGAACATCCTGGCGGGCTCGCGCATCGCCGGGCAGCTTGCAGCCAGCGCGCTCGCGCAGCAGAATTTCTCGACCACCACGTCGAGCACCGACAGCACCAGCGTTAGCGAGTCCGTGGCTTTCTCGAACACCAACGCCACGACTTGCAACCGCAACATCAGCGAGTCCGCCTAACCGTAGGAGAGCCCCATGCCGCACGAATTTGGCATCCCGCACACCGATGAAGACCCGAGCGCGCCTCGCCCCAGGCGCCCCAGCAATGCGTCGCGCCGTATTCGCGGCGCGAATCCTGTCAGCAGACCCCAGCTTCCAGTCAGTCCGGCGAACCAGGTGCTTTCTCAACAACCGCGGCGCAGCCGCAACATCGTGCAGGCCGCCGCCGGTGCCGTGGGCGACTTTTTGTCCCGGCGTCCGGGGGTCGGTGGCACGGGGCGCGACATCGTACATGGACAAAGTCGGCGGCCTGGCGACTTCCGCGCGGGGAATCCGCGACTCATCGAGGGCTTCCAGAACGTGGCTGAGACCGCCTTTCCTGATCTCCGGAACCCGCCGCGCGGCACACCGGGCACGGACGAGCCTGACTTCTTTGGCGAAGCCCCCGAGGGGCTTCCGCCGCGGCCCGGCCAGCAATTTCCAGGTGCGGGCGTCGCCGTCGGTCGCGGCCTTCGTGCCGCCGGCGACGTGGGTGGCGATCTCTTGCGGCGTGGTGCCGCGAGCGCCGTGCGCGGCGCCGGAGCGATTCGGAGTGGTGCCAGCGACTTCACGAGTGGCGTCTTTGAAGGACTCGATCTCCCCACCAACTTGCTCGAAGGAACGGTTTTCAACCCCCTTGACCAGAGGACGGCCGGGGGCCTGGCCCGGGAGGCGGTGGTGGGTCGGCCGGGAGCAGAGGAGGGCCCGCCGCCAGATTTCGCGGCGGATGATGGCTTGACGCCCCAGGAGCGCCTCGACCTGACGAAATTCGGCTCAGGCACCCCGGCCAACCTCACCAATGAAGAAGGTGCGCCCACCGCACAGCAGCAGGCGGATTTTTTCCGCTCTCAGGGCCAGACCGTGGAAGAAATAGGCAACGAAGTCGCCCGGCCTGGAACGGCAGACCACCGACACCCAGGTGAAGTAGACGACGGCCGCACCACTGCTATTCGTGGCACCAATGTCAGTCAGACCCGCGGGGGTCAGGACGGAGGCGGCGACTTCCCCGACGCGGTGTTTGACGAGGGCTTCGAGGTGCCTGCCGGCACCACCGACGCCGAACTGCGCGACCCCGAGCGCCTTAAAGTGTTGCAGGCGCGCAATTCTCTGTCCCAATCGCTGCGCCAGGTGCCGGCCCCCGGCGAGGCGGGGATCCCCGCCGAGGCGCAATCCAAGATGCTGGCAGACTTCGATACGCAGGCAGCGGCAGAACGTGGTGCCACCACCCGTAACCGCGAGCAGCTTGCGTCGTTGGAGCGCCGTGCAGCGTTCACCGCCAGCATCGCTACTCGGCTGGGCTTGCCGGGCGGGCGCGGCGCGGGCAAACGCTTTACTGTCGTTGCGGTTCCTCGCGGCGACGGGGCCGGGGGCAGCCTGGGTTCAGAAGCGGTTGTTGTGGATAACTTCACGGGCGCGCAGCAACGGATCGACATTAACCGCTCGCGCGCCGAACGCGACACCGAATTCAACCGCAAGGAACTCGAGGCGAACTTGCGCGACGTGAATCCCGGCATGACGGATGCGCAGATTGCCAAGATTTTCCGATTCTGGGTGGACAACGACGGTCGATTCCCGCCAGGGCTCGACTTCAATTCCGGCAACTCGGGTGGCTTCCTTGACAACCTATTTTAGATCGCTGGTGGGGAGCTAAAGATGCCCCACGGCCTGTCCCGGCCGGGGGTATTGCCCGAGCTCGACCCTCGCGAGCCCCGCAATCCGTTGGCGGCGGCGGTCGGTCAACCCCTGGCCTCGGCCTTGACGCCGCCCCGCCTGGCGGCGCCAGCCCTGGCGACCACGCCCGAGGCGGTGAGGGCGGGCGCAGACTTCCGCCTGCCCGATCTGCCGCCCCCCAGTGTGCCGCGGCTCCCCGAGCCCGGCGTCATCGGGCCCGCCACGGCCGCGCGGGAGCAATTGCGTCTGCCGAAGAACTTTGTGGCGCCGACGCCGCGCAACCTGGCTTCGGCCCGGGCGGGCCCGGTGGGGTCTTTTTTCTCGGTCTTCAAGGAGAGCCTCGCGGAATTTGCCGCCACTATCCCGCGCTTCGTTAGCTCCGGCACGCAAACGATCAATCGGTACATCGAGGAAAAGCTGGGGCGTCCGCCCATCCCCGAGGAATTGCGCTTAATTCAGAAGAACACGCCCTTGGTGGGGTTCCTTGCCGGCGACAAGGATCCGAACGCCCGGCTCGCGGACGCCATTGCGGACTTCGGCAAAGGCGGCGCACGGAATCAACCCCTGCTCGACGCGAAGATCATCGGCGACATTACCTTGGGGAACCTCGCCAGCGGCGCCGGCAGCCTTGTGGGCTTCGCTGCGGGCACCTTCGGTGGTGGAGTCCTGGTCGCTGGATTACGCGGCGCCGGTCCCGGGGCGGCCCGCACCATCGCGGGCGCCACGGTCGGTGCGGCGTCCGGCATTGCCCGCGGCACCGCC
>SDBT01004694.1_pt1 | contig 23122 bp, 17 predicted proteins | sample 2277101 | NCBI WGS metagenome assembly SDBT01 (sample SAMN10404973, study PRJNA504765) | marine sediment metagenome | isolation source: marine sediment core GS10_PC15, 103 cmbsf | place: Arctic Ocean: Southern Knipovich Ridge | collected 2010 | reverse complement strand
GGGCAGGCCTGCGTGCAGTCGCCGCAAGCGTTGCACTTCTGCTCGTCGATATACCTTGGATGTATTTTCACCGTCGCCTTGAAGCGGCCCGGCTCGCCATGCAAATCGGTCACTTCCGAGAGTGTCAGGATTTCAATATTCAGATTGCGTGCGCACTCGACGAGCTTTGGCGAAACGATACACGTGGCGCAATCGCCGGTTGGGAACATCTTATCGAGATGCGCCATCATCCCTCCGATGGCGGCCGAGCGTTCGATGAGGTAGACTTTGAAGCCGGAGTTGGCCAAATCAAGAGATGCCTGGACGCCGGCAATACCGCCGCCCTGGACCAGCACCGCTCCAATCTTTTTACCGTTGTTTTTACCCATTAGCGTGTACTTCTATTCTCTCTATAACACTTGCCGGAGATACCATTAGTTTATTCAGTCCGAGTTCGTCGGGCGAGATGCCGAGGCACAACCCGAGAAGCTGGGTGACATACAGGACCGGCATGTCGTGACGTGTCCCCGTCTGTTTTTCGATATCCTGCTGCCGCATATCCAAATTGATCTGACACATGGGACAGCTAACCGCGATGCACTGTGCGCCTGCGGCTTTCGCCATGCCCACAATCGAATCCGTGAGGCTGACGACTACGTCCGTTCTCGACATTGAGAGCCCGCCGCCGCAACACTCGACTTTATGCGGCCAGTCAAGGCTGATTCCGCCCATTGCGGTGACCAGCCTGTCCAGCGACATCGGATTCTCCGGGTCGTCGAAATTTGTCACCTCGTGCGGGCGGACCAGCAGGCATCCGTAATAGCAGGCGATCTGGAGTCCTTTGAGTGAGTGCTTGAAAGCGCCTTTGATGACGTCGAGCCCGATATCGTCGAGCAGAACTTCGACGATATGCCGGACCTTCACCGAGCCGTCATAATCTCTGCCGACGGCGTCGCTCACCTTCTTTCGCATGGACGGATCGTTCGATACCTCGTGGTTTGCCATTTTCATTCTGTTATAACAGGCCGCACAATTGACGACCATGTCCAGTCCCATGTCGCGGACCTTCAGGAGATTAGCGGCCGGCAGCGAAGCGGCGAGGACTCGATCCGTCTGGTGGGCGGCGGTAGCTCCGCAGCAGGTCCAACCGGCCGGCTCGACGAGGTCTATGCCGAGCGCCCCGGCCACGGCTACGGCGGATTCGTGCATGTCACGTGCCGTCGAGTGGGCCGAACACCCTGGATAATACGCGTATTTCATTCTTTGTCCTTCTTATTTTGTTTCGCTTTTTTGAAGATTCGCCTTATTGTTTTTCTGTCGGCGCCGGTCGGCGGCAGCAGAGCGATCTTTCGCTTTTTCAGCATAGTTGGGAATTTTTCTGTGTCGTTCATCAGTTTCAGTGTGCCGATTTTATAAGCGGCGATCATTGCGATATCATACGTGCGGCCGAACAGCCTGACAGTAGAGAGGAACGCACGGTTAAACAGTGGCACGTTACCTTCCTGTTTGGCGGCTTTCTTTTCGATCGCCAGAATCCGCAGCGCATCCATGACGGCGGAAACTTCGATTCCCATCGGGCACCTCGCAGAGCAAGTCTCGCACGAGACACAAGCCCAGATAATGTCGCTGCCCAGAAGCTCGTCGCCGGCGCCAAGATGCAGCCTTCTCATTATTTCCGACGGCGGTGATTTGGTCAGCTTCACGACCGGGCATCCGCTCGTACACTTCTTGCACTGATAGCACGGGTTGAGGTCAACGCCGGAGATTTCTTCGACCCTGCGAATCAGGCCCTCGATTTCTTTGCTGCTTTTTTTGATCGTTATTGCCATTCTTTTTTCTCTTGCCGGGACGAGACAGTCCCGTGTTTACTTTTGCTGCCGTTATGCCATGATCTGCTCGGCAGTCTCAAAATCCGTAGAGACGTCATCGGTATCCGCAATAGCCTCGGAGATCGCACTTTTCGAAGGGATAACCTTGCGATAGACTTCCGTCGGCTCGCACCGCCGGCCTTCTACTGTCAATAAGTCTTCGACGGATATTCCGAAAAGCCGCTCGTTTTCTTTTAAGTAAGACAGCATCAATTCCCAGTCTGCATCGGTCAGCGGCACGAATTGGCCGCCGTTCAATTGCCGCTCGTCACATTTATTATCCGGATCGCGCACGTAGATTGCCCCGCCCGAGGCCAGCGAGAACATATTGCTGCCCGGGTAAGGTTCCGGCAGCGGGACGATTCGTCCGTTATCATCAAAATTGATTCCGTTGAGAATGACGAAACCGCCCTTTTTCAAAGGATCACCGGCCATAAACGACTCAGCGAGAAAATCCAGGCATGTTCCGTTGATGATCGCTTTGGGCCTGCCCACCGAATTGATGAGCGGGCGACCAGCCGCATTACCGAGCACGTAGACTTCGCCGCCTTTGGCGCCGTACATAAAAGTCTGGCCCGTGTCACCGTGAATCACGAGTTTGCCGTGCTTGATAATTTGTCCAAGCTGGTCCTGGGTGTTTCCGTGCACCGTGATAGTAAGGCCGTCAATGCCGGAACCAAGATAATCGCCCGAGCTGCCGTAAACGTCGATTGTCACGTCATCGGTCTCGGGTCCAAGCCCGCATCCGACAAACCTCTGGCCTCGGCATCCGAACGTGATAAATCGCCGCCACCCTTTCATAAAGGCGTCTCTTAAAATCCCGGCGTCACATTCATCGCCCTCTGCCGGGAAGCCGGTTGCGTCGATCACGAGAGTCTTCTCGCTTCCCCGCGGCCCTCTGAGTGCATCTCGCGTCTGGAAGTCAATCAGCCGATATGAATTATCGCTGCTCCGGTCAGATTTCAAAGAAGGAAGGCTTCTGAACAGCCGATCCAACTCGCAGCGAACAATATGAACGATATGGCTGGGTTTTTTCGAACCGGTCGCGTACCTTCTGTTGTTGAGCAGCGTCAGCGTCTCAATCGCCACGGCGGTATTCCTGGGCTCGGTTGCCTCATCGGCTATTATCCGGCACGCTGTCCTGATATCATCGAACGACCAGAGGTTAATATTATCACGTATATATTCAAACAAATCCATTGAGCGGTCCGCTTCAATTAGCTGTTTGATCTGCGCATCCGGCGCCGATACCGGCGACTCGGCAGAAAAATCGCACGCCTCTGTTCCGCCGGGCATTGGAACCTGCACTCCGAATTTATCCGTGCACTCCATCCGCATCCTGCCGGAGGGGTCCGGCACAAGATTGAAGATAAAAGCGCCGCCGTCCGTATGACTGCCGCCCCGCGCGTTCCAGTAGCGGTCGGCCACCGGACAAATTCGCTCATCGTCTTTCGATAGACTAAGCAGCGTCGCGTCGATTGCCTGCTTCTCCGAACATATCAGCCCGACCTGCACTTGGCCATCGCTAAAGGCGAATACCTGCGGCCGAAGCATCGCCGTGTCGGTAATACCCAGTAGCTGGAACATGTTCTGCCTGGCAATGTTGCGTGCGATGATAAAGAACCAGGGGCCGTCCGGCGAGCCGTGAATGTGAGCAGCTTGGATTGCCCTGTATATCTTCTGCTTCTCTTCGTCGAGACAATCGAAGTCGCGCTCGGTCGTGGGCGCCATCGCCTCGATGATGTATTCGAGCGGGTAGCGGTAAGTCCTCGATAGCAGGTCGAATAACAGGGCGGATACCTCGGTGTCGGTAAGAAATTGCGAATATATATTCCGCTGTCTTAGATATTCACTTACTGAGTGGTAATTTGCGAAGTCGCCGTTATGTACGAGCGCCATATCGATGCCGGCGAAAGGATGCGCGCCGCCGGGATGCCACACACGGCCCTTCGTGGGGTATCGCTGATGAGCAATCCACAAGTGGGCGCGGAGTTCTTCGATCCTGTAGTATTTCACAATCGCCTCTGCGTAGCCGACGACTTTGAGTATCATGATATTTCTGCCGTGCGACAGGACAAAGGCCTTTTGCTCGCCGAGCGAAGCGTAATATTCCTGGTTGAGCCTGATACTGTTCTGATTTACGAACTCATCCTCGGCATCCCGGCGGTCAAGCTGCTGCAGATTATTTTCTGTAATGAATTTGTCGAGCACGTTGTCTTTTGCACGAACGAAGTAACGCCAGACATCCGGCGGCCTGACCTGAAGACCATCGACAGACTGCCAGTCCTCTAAGGTATCGAGTTTGCCGGAAGCCGCGATTTCAAAGTTGGCTTTGATAAATCGCTTCTCCACCTCGGGGCGGACTTTCGCATCCAGCAGGGCGATGTGCAGCATATAATAATCATCCAGCACTTCCCGGCTGACACCGAGCTGCTCGGGGTCGAATCCCACAGCGGCGATCCCGCCGCCCTTGCCGTTGCCGCGGTTGTGCATCTGCATGGAGGGCTCGTAAATGTGTCTGCCCGCAACATGTTCGGTGCAGCAGAAGCCGACAACACCACAGCCGCCTTCATCGGCGCTCTTTTTTATATCACGGCCAAAATTAAGACCTTCTGCAAGGCGTCCTCTTGAGTGTGTAAGTCGTTCTATTAAATCTCTGTTCATCTTTTCGCCTCCACGTCATTGCTGTAGTCAAGATGCATCAGGAGGTCCGTTCGTCCCCTTAATTCCCGGACGCTGCGCATCCCGAACCTTTGGAGGATTCCAATCAGCTCTTTATGCCAGGCGTTGTACAGGTTGATAATTCGCTGTGTGCCCCATTTGAGATCCATTTTCTTCGATAGTTCCGGGTCGGTTGTAGCAATGCCCCGGGGGCAGCCGCGGCCGCTCTCGCAGCGCGTGCATCGAACACAACCCAATGCGATAAGCTCACCCGTGCCGACAACGACACCGTCGGCGCCGAGGGCGATGGCCTTGGCGATATCGTGTGCCGTGCGTATTCCTCCGCTTGCGATCAGGGTTATATCATCGCGAACGCCTTCCGCTTCGAGAAAACCATGCACTTTGTCGATGGCATATTCGATGGGCATAGCGATGTTCTTCTTTGCGATATCCGGCGCCGCGCCCGTGCCGCCATAGCCGCCGTCTATATGGACGATATGAGTGCCCGCGGCGTAACTTCCAACGGCGACCATGTCCACATCCGTCGGAGTCGAGACCTTCGAGGCGATTAAGGCACGCTTGTTAATATGCTTAATCCAGTCGATGTGCTTCATGTGGTCTTCGATGGAATATACGCTATGGAACGGGAAAGGCGAGAACAGCGAAATGCCAAGTATCGCTTCTCTCATGCGTGCGACGCTGACGGTATTTTTGTCGCCCAGAAGGTGTCCGCCGAGCCCGGGCTTGGCGCCCTGGGCGTACTTGAATTCCACGATCGGCACGCGCTGAATTGTTTCCTCGCACACGCCGAAGAGCCCCGTGGCGACCTGTGTAATCACGTGGTCGTCGTAAGGCCTGAGCCGTTCCATGTATCCGCCTTCGCCGGTACACGTGAATGTGTTCCACGCTACCGCCGCGGAGGCTTTCGAGAGCTGTGTGACATTGCTGACCGATCCGAACGACATTCCGCCGCCGTACCAGGGGACATCGATTTTGATTTTCGGCCGGCCGTCGTTACGTTTATTCAGCTCGATGCTGGTATCTATCTGGTCTTCGTCGAGCTTGACGGGCGGCTTGTCGGGGAACTTGAACCTGAGTCGATCGAAACCGCCGCCGGAATCGCCGCACTGGTATTGAAGTCCGTATTCTTCGGCCGGAACATCGCCGGTGTGGGCCATTTTCCAGGTGGCCATAATCATATCCGCCGTCCAGCGGCAATCGCCAAGTCCCTCGGTCATCGGATTGTCGGCCACTCGAAGCGCGCCTTTCGGGCATAACGCCACACAGTAATGGTCGGTCTTCTCGCACGCCGGCCCAATACAAAGATGGTTTTTGGGCGAGGCAAAATATTTATAACCCGGCTTATATACATGCACGCCGTAAGGACATACCTCGGCGCATTTGCCGCACCGGATGCATTCGCTGCTGCGGTGAACAACGTATTTACCGATTTCATTGCGGAAACGGGACGGTGCTGTTATGACCTCGCGGACCACCTTTGCCTGCGGTACACGCGTTTTAAGCGTGTTTTCCGGCAGTATTTCCTCAATCTTTTTTTCTTGTACCAAAAAGTCTGCCAAAGGTCTCTTCCTCAAGATCTTCAAAAAACATTGCACGTCCAACGTCGCCGCGCAAACGGCGAACTTCACGAATTCCCATCGCACCCATCAGCTCGATCAACTGATCGTGCCATGCTGCGATTAAATTTGTCATTCGCCCGGCGCCGTAATCCGGATCTATATCTTCGAGCTTGGCGGGGCACGGCATCCCCGGCTCGCACCTGTCGCACAGATGACACTCAAGCGCGATCATCAAAGGCAGCTCGACTGTGACCAAATCGGCGCCGCAGATGATTGCCTTTGCCATATGTTCCGGCAGGGCGATGCCGCCGCCTGTGATTAGCGTAATATCGTCCCGTTTTCCACTCTCAATCAACGCCGTGTGAATCTCAAGTGTCATATCCTTTATGAACCGAGGCTTTTTCGCCCCGATTTCATTACCGTTGAGGTCGGCCACAATATGTATAACTTCTACTTGCTCGAAGCCGGCCAGCTCAATCGCGCGCCTGGGGCCTTGAGAATTCAATTCGACCCTGACGGCCACGATAATCTCGGGATGTATGCTCTTGAGCTTCTTTATGCGCTCAAGCACTTTGCCATCGTCGGCGATTTCCACCAGCCTTGTCTTGCGCAGCACTTCTTTCGGCGGCTCTAGCGCTCCGGAGTCGAGATAGAATGCCACGTGCGGCAGATATCGTTCCAGGTCGGCGTCTTGAAAAGGCCAGTCGTTCGGATCGACAATAGCGATCAAATCGGTGCGTGAAGCCGTTTCCCTGATAACGGGCCCGAGGTCCGGCAGGCTATATTGGGCCGGGCTCATATCAATGATTATGGGCATCGGCAAGGACAAGAGCGGCGGAAAAACACCGGTCGGTTTTCCTTCGTCAAAGACGAGAAAGGATGGTTTTCTACCGATATCAACCGATGTGCTGATATACTCACGCCCGTGAATACCGTCGCGGGTCGGCCGGACAATTTCCGACATGTCGGTCCACATCGCATCGAAGCCTGTCCCGGTAAATGGGCCGCCGTAACCGGCGCCGGAAACCGGGATTTTCGCCGTCTCTGCCTGGAGCCATGTTGTTTTGATGATGTCGGGAGTCCAGTAACTGTTTCCCATCCCTTCGTAAACAGGATTAATCGACAAACACAGAAGGCCTTTTGTGCAGTCCTGTACGCAGGAAAAACATCCCCTGCAATCGAAATAGAGGGCGTCAACGTCTGTGAGATTGCTGATATAGTCGTTTTCTTGGCGATAGCGGTCGTAAACGCACGCTTTTTTGACGCAGTTATGGCACCTGGCGCAATCTTCCCGCCAGTCCACGACGCCGTACTTACCGACGCGGGGACGCCGGGGCGGAATCGGTTGTGTTTTAATATGGTATTTTTCCGGCATAAGTTCTTTCCTGCGTTTACAATCCGGATACGGCAAGAAGCTCAGGCACAACCGCTTCTTTGCCGCCGGAGAGAATATGTATTCCTCTTACGCCGTTCATATCTTTAATCTTCTTGATTGTCTCGGCACAGATGGCAAGACCTTCTTTTTTCTGTGCTTCCTTGCCACCAGCAGCTTTCAATCGCTCTATCAGCTCATCAGGAATATGCAGATCCGTATAGGTCTCACGAAGTCTCTCAGCTTCGGCGGCGCTTTCCAGCGGCATAATACCTGCTAAAATTGCTGCTTTTTCAGTAATGCCCTCGCTGACGGCCGCATCAAGCCACTGGCCGAACGCTTCAATACCGAACACCGCCTGTGTCTGAATGAAATCTGCACCGGCCTCGATTTTTTTGTTGAGCAGGATCATATTTAACTCAAGCGGTGTCATGTAAGGATTTGCGACCGCTCCGATTAGCATGGAGAATTCGCCTTCGATCTTTGTCCCATCCAGAAGCACGCCTTCATCGCGCATCTTCCGCACCGCAGCGACAAGCTGAATCGAGTCGATATCGTAGACGTTCGCGGACTCAGGAGAGCCGGTCAATGTCTGGTGATAGCCGGACAGGCACAGCACGTTTTTGATACCAAGATATGCTGCTCCGAGTAAATCCGACTGGATCGCAATTCTGTTTCTGTCGCGTGTTACGATCTGGTACACTGGCTCAACACCGGCTTTAAGCACGGCAACGGAAGCCGCAAGACTGGACATCGCAACTCTGTAATGGTTGTCGGCAACATTAACTGCCAACGCACTACTACCCAAAACACTTACTGCCGACTCGATCACAGAGCTATTCGTTCCGGCGACCGGCAGGTACTCCGCGGTGAGAATGAAATCTCCACTTTCTATCGCATTTGCAAGTTTACTATCGACTTTCATTAAAATTATCTCTCCTGAGCTGCGGACGCTAATTTTACCTGATTTATCCGGGTGCAGAACTTCTTGATTTCACCGACAGTCTGTTCTATCCGGCTTTCCTTGACGTGGATAGCGGCAATAAGGCCGGTACCGGCTCCAATCTCTTCGAGCAGCGAATCGACGGCTTCGGCGCGTTTACCTGCACGTATGTTACCCTCAAGATGCCGGCATTGACCCAGCTCGCATGTTACTATTACAACACCATCGGCGCCGGTCTCAAACGCTTTGACCAGATAAGGAACATCCACCTTTCCGGAACAGGGCAGACCGATTACCTTGAGATGATGATCTTTGAGTTCATCGCGACACTGCGACAACTCCTTTACATCAAGGCTGTTTGAGCAGTAGAAAAGGTATATTTTCAAAGCCCGATTTTTCATAATTATATGCCTGAATATTGATTAAGGGCTGAGAATTGCTCAGCTCCCACTGCCACCACCCCAAAAAACAACCCAAAACACTGCTATATAATACTCTGTTTTCACCTATATGGCACGTATTTTCTTCTAATAGCCTTCATAAGTAATATTAATAACATAATTCCACATGCTAATAACAAGTATAGGCTTCATACTTCTCCTAATGGTTTGGACACTAAAAAAAGGCCTTGAGCAAACTACCTGAAATTTGACTCAAGGCCTTTCTTTTCTCAGAGCCCAGCTTCTATTTTAAGAAAAGCATTTCTGCGTAAGTTGGAATAGGCCACAAATCCGCATCAACCATGGTTTCCAGTTCGTCGGCAACAACTCGCAATGTTTCCATTGCCGGGATTACTTCGTCTTTGTAGAGTCTGGCTTGCTTGATAGCATCTACGATTTTACCGGCTTTTGTAGCCGCCTTTTCGAGCTGTGAAATGTTCTTTTTCATAGTTGCAATCAGGCCGCAAACGTCTTTTAGCAGCTCTTTTTGAGGCCCGGCATCAACGCCCGCAGTGCTTACCGAACAAACCGCATCTCCCAATGATGATGAATACTCTATACAGGCAGGGAGAATCTGGCGTTTGGCCATATTCAGCATCGTCATTGCCTCGATATTGATAGACATGCTGTACGCCTCCAGCAGTATCTCGGTTCGAGCGTGTAATTCGGCTTCCGTTAGAACACCATGTTTCTTGAAAATGGCGGCGTTCTCTTTATCCATTATGGTCTCAAGCGAAGCAACCGTAGAACTGATATTGGGCAGCCCGCGTTTCTCGGCGTCCTCGACCCACTCATCGGTGTAATTGTCGCCGTTGAAGATAATCTTTCGATGCCTGGTCGCGATATCCTGCAGTATTTTCTGCGCTGCTGCTTTTATATTTTTAGCTTTCTCCAGTTTGTCGGCAATCTCGCATAGCACGTCGGCTACAATGGTATTGAGTACGAACATGGGTCCGGATGTCGACTGCGTGGAACCGACCATTCTGAATTCGAACCTATTGCCGGTAAATGCAAAAGGCGATGTCCTGTTGCGATCTGTGCAATCCTTGGGCAGTGGCGGGAGCGTGGAAACGCCAAGCTTAAGTTCTCCACCTTGTTTTGACGATTTGGCTCCACCGACAGCCAACTGGTCGAAAATATCGCTGAGCTGATCACCGAGAAATACCGAGACAATCGCCGGCGGCGCCTCGTTGGCGCCCAGACGGTGCTCATTGCCGGAATTGGCAACGCTTGCACGCAGCAGCCCGGAATATTTATCAACCGCTTTTACAACTGCGCAAAGCATTACGAGGAACACCATATCCTCGTGCGGCGTCTGTCCCGGCTCAAAAAGGTTTATGCCGTCGTCGGTTACCATACTCCAGTTGGTATGCTTGCCGGAGCCGTTCACGCCTGCAAACGGTTTCTCGTGTAGCAGGCACACAAAATCATGCCGGAGAGCGACCTTTTTAAGCGTTTCCATAACCAGTTGATTGTGGTCCGTAGCGACATTTACCGTCGCAAAAACCGGCGCCAATTCGTACTGTGCCGGCGAGACTTCGTTGTGCTGGGTCTTGGCCGATACACCTAACTTCCACAATTCCAAATTCAGCTCGTGCATAAACGATGCGACGCGCTCATGGAGCGTGCCGAAGTAATGATCGTCCATTTCCTGGCCTCTCGGAGAAGGGGCGCCAAACAGAGTTCTGCCCGTCAAAATCAAATCAAGCCTCTTCTTATAAAGGGATCTTTCGATAAGGAAGTATTCCTGTTCGGGCCCGAGCGTTGCCGTTACACGTTTGGATGTCGTATTGCCGAGCGCTTTAAGAACGCGCGTGGCCTGCTTGTTCAGAGCATCCATAGAACGAAGTAAAGGCGTCTTCTTATCCAGGGCATGTCCTATATACGAACAGAAGGCACTCGGTATATACAGCGTGATATTGTTCCCGTCCTCCTTGATAAAGACCGGTGACGTGCAGTCCCAAGCTGTATATCCCCGGGCCTCGAACGTTGCCCTAAGTCCGCCCGAAGGAAACGACGAAGCATCCGGTTCGCCCTGGCTGAGCTCCTTGCCGCTGAACTCCATAATAGTATTGCCCTGCGGTGTCGGGGATATGAACGAATCATGCTTCTCGGCAGTCGATCCCGTCATAGGCTGGAACCAATGACAAAAATGTGCCGCCCCCTTCTCGACAGCCCAGTCCTTCATCGCGTTGGCGATAACATTGGCGCTGGCAGGATCCAGCGGCTCATTTCCTTCGATTGTCTTTTTCAGGGATTTGTAAACATCCTTCGGAAGACGCGAACGCATCACTATATCGTTGAATACATTTGAGCCAAATAATTCGGTTACTGATTCACCGGGCTTTTTCATGTTAAATCTCCAAAAATTTTCAAACAGAACACTGCTTGTTCTTTTTACATCATTTAAGAATATTGTCAATTCTTAACCAATCGCTTTCTGGCCTCTTTCACCGGTTCGAATGCGAACACACTCTTTCAAATCCAGCACAAATATTTTTCCGTCGCCGATCTGCCCTGTTTTTGCGCCTTCAACGATTGCATCGACAGTACTGTCGATAAAATCTTCATTCACTGCTATTTCGAGTCTGACCTTCTTGAGGAGGTTGACCTCGAAGTCGACGCCGCGGTAGCTTTCATGATAGCCTTTCTGTTCGCCACAGCCCAGGGCGTTCGTTACCGACATCTTGAACACTTTACTCTTATAAAGCGACTGTTTAACGTCCTGGAGTTTGTGCGGTTGAATATATGCTATTATTAGTCTCACTGTTCTATCTCCTAAGTCACAAATCAAGCATTACGTGGTTGTAAACACCTGGAATCCTGAATAGGCTTCCATCCCATGCTCACTAATATCGAGCCCTTTCAATTCTTCTTCCGGAGTCACGCGAAGTCCGATTGTCTTACTGATTACGTAGAACAATATCAGTCCGAGACCGAACGCCCACACAAAAGCCGCTCCGGCACCGAGAGCCTGCACACCCAGTTGTTTAAAGCCGCCGCCGTAGAACAGGCCGCTCTGCATATTGAACAGGCCCGTTGCTAATGTCCCCCAGACGCCACAAACTCCGTGAACGCTTACGGCACCAACCGGATCATCGACTTTCAAAACACGGTCGATAAACAGCACGGCGAAGACTACCAATGAACCGCCAACAACACCGATCAAGATCGCACCCATTGGAGTAACCCCATCGCACGGGGCGGTAATTGATACAAGCCCCGCCAGTGCGCCATTAAGTGCCATTGAAGCATCAGGCTTTTTCATAATCACCCATGATATAGACATCGCAATAATCGCCCCTGCGGCTGCCGACAGATTCGTCGTTACAGCAATGTAGCCGATCGAACCGTCTCCCACAGTCGTACTACCAGGATTGAAGCCGAACCAACCGAACCACAGAATGAATACACCCAGCGCCGCCAGCGGTATGTTGTGACCGAGTATTGCTTTTGGTTTTCTGTCCGGGCCGTATTTACCGACACGAGGGCCTAATACAATCGCACCAGCCAATGCCAGCCAGCCGCCTATGGAGTGAACAACCGTAGAACCGGCGAAATCGAGAAAGCCAAGCTTCTCGAGCCAGCCGCCGCCGTCGAGCAGTCCGCCCCACGCCCAGGAGCCAAAAACAGGGTAAATGAACAGTGTTATGAAGAAGCTGTATACCAGGTATCCCACGAACTTCGTTCGTTCGGCCATGGCGCCAGAGACAATCGTCGCCGCAGTGGCTGCGAAAACGGTTTGGAAGATCAGGAAGGTCCAGTTCCAATCGGCGCCAGGCTCGACTCCGCTAAGTCCAAACAAGGTGGTTCCGAACAATCCGTTCGTTTTGCCGAACATCAGACCGAATCCAATCAAAAAGAAGGCAATTGTGCCGACAGAGAAGTCCATAAGATTTTTCATCAGAATATTCACGGCATTCTTGGCCCGAGTAAAACCAGCCTCGACCATTGCAAAACCCGCCTGCATAAAGAAGACCAAAAATGCTGCCACGCACGTCCAGACAACATTGATATTCAATTGCAACTCTTCCTTAGCTGCCTCCACCGCAGAGGCCACCTCGCCGGATGTCTCGGCCCCGAAAACCGTCCCGCACAAACCCATCATTAACAATAACAACACAATTGGAATTACTTTGCTTTTCATTTTTTTGCCCCTTATTCGAAATATTCCTTCTAAAATCCCGCCGAGAAACCTATGCCGGCAACAAACATGTCGTCTTTGCCATATGCATCTGTCTTGCGAATGTCATCGCCAACCAAAGTCACGTAGTTTGCGCTGGCCGTGAAACTGAGTCCGGCCAGTTCAAAGGGAAAGGCCAACGAGAGCACCAGGTCGTTCATTTCACCGCCAATTGTGCTGCCATCCGGTGTTGCGCCCCAGTAGAACTTGTTGTAGGCGGTGTTTCCCCACCCGAGGGTGGCGCCTATATCCACGCCGACCGGAGTGTCGGGGCAAAGCTCGAAGACATTCTCGAAACTGTGTCCGACTCCTACCGAGATGTAGGTTCCGTCGTCGGCTTCGTCCACATCATGATAGAACGTTACTGATGGGGAGGCCGGCACATCCAGACTCAGCCCCGCGTACAGCTCGGTTGTGTCGTCGTCGGCGCCTTTGACGGGAAAGTCATAATTGATCATGCCGACCGAATAGCCCAGGATATCGATACCGGGGAACTGCCCCGAGTAATCGAGTGTAAGGTCTATCTCGGAGAACTCGCCGTTACTGCCGTTCTCGTCAGTAAGGTCGAGATTGCCCCAAACTGATGCTGTCAGATCCTTATAGCTGACGCTGGCACCGGGCTGCAGCACCCAATCATCGACCAGATTCTGTCCACGCTAGACATACTTGCTGAAAAAATCAACAGATGCTCCGATACTAACATCGCATTCAGCTTTCAACGTGTTGTTGCCTGCGAATATCGTTAAGCACATTACAACCAATGTGCATTTGACCTGTTTCATTTTAATCATCTCCTAAAACTAACATGTACCGATCAAATCTAATTACTGACACTTACTCCGATTTTCCAAACAGCAAATACATTATTGATATATAACAATTACTGTGCCACGACAGAGATATTTGTTCAGCAATTATGTAAGTTGTTTATATGAAAGATGTTAGTGTGGCATATGAGGTGGGGGGTCGATTTAAATAAAACTACAATAATGTAGATATAATAAAAATAGCCTATAAATATGTAGAATACATGCTTTTTAGATGTATTTTGGATTGATATTGTATTTCTTGATTTTGTAGCCTAAAACGCGTTCGCTTATTCCCAGCTCTGTTGCGGTTTTACGCTGATGGCCGTCGAATTTCTTAATAGCGTCGACTATAAGTTCCCGTTCCTTATTTTCGATGATTTCGGTCAGAGAACGCTTGGCTACAGCCTCGTCCTTCTTTATCATTTGGAGCGAAGGCGGCAGATGCTCGGAGCGTATGACATCGTCATTGCATAGCAAAACTGCCCTCTCGATACAGTTTTCCAGTTCTCTTATATTGCCCGGCCAGTGGTATTTTGTAAGCATATCTATCGCTGGAGTGGAAATGCGGGAAATGTCTTTATTGTTCTCGGCGGCTGTTTTTTCGAGGAAGTAGTCCGCCAACAGCATGATATCATCTTTTCGGTCTCGCAACGGCGGCATGTAAATAGGAAATACGTTGATTCGATAGTACAGATCCTCGCGGAAGAAGCCTTCCTTTATCTGCTCTTCAAGGTTCTTATGAGTCGCAACGACTATTCTGATATTTGCTTTAATTGTCTCCAGGCCGCCTACCCTCTCGAATTCCTTAAACTGGATGACTCGCAGCAGCTTGACCTGAAGATTCAGCGAGAAATCGCCGATCTCGTCGAGAAATATAGTGCCGCCATGTGCTCTTTCGAATCTGCCTAGCTTTCTTTCTGAGGCTCCGGTAAAAGCCCCTTTTTCATGCCCGAAAAGCTCGCTTTCCAGCAGGGTATCCGGCAGAGCAGCACAATTCACCTTAACAAAAGGCTTGTCCGCACGGAGGCTGTTGTAATGAATCGCATGGGCAACAAGGTCCTTACCCGTACCGCTTTCACCACGAAGAAGAACCGTTGCATTGCTGTTGGATACCTGTTCAATAAGCCGATATACTTCTTTCATGGCGTTACTTGTGCCGACCATGTTGTGTATATTGAAGTGATTTTTCAGCTCTCGTCGCAGGCGCACATTTTCTTCACTGAGCTGCCTGCGGTCGGATTTCACAAGTTTGTTCAGCTTGACCGCCTGGGCAACCATCGTGGCGATGACGTTAAGCAGCCTGACATTGGCGTCAAAGTCGTTTTTGGGATCGGCCTGCTTATCGACACTCATAGCGCCGATCGTTTTGCCCTCCAGCTTGATGGGAACGCAGAAAAATGCAATCTTTTTGCCCTTTTCCTGCTTTCTCGACTTTGTTTTATGAAGGAAACGCGGATCTTTAGAGATATCCGGTACTATAATTTCTTTGCCGCTCTGGACGACGAGCCCAGTAATGCCTTCACCCACCTTGTAGCTGGCCATGCTCTGCGATTTCTTGCTTAGTCCATGTGCCAATCTGACATTTATCGTCTCAGTATCCGGGTCCAGCAGAGTAATCGTTCCCCGCCTCAGCTTAAGGTGAGTATCGAAAGACTTCAGAATGGACATCAACGTCTCTTCGAGGTCAAGCGATTCGGCCAGGGCCTTTGATATATCGCTTAAAAGCTCTACTTCTTTCGCAAGTCTCGCTTTCATAACTACCCTTTCATCAAAAATACATGTTAAAGGTAAAATAACAAAATTGTAGACTCATTACAAGAAAATACAATTATGTCGCTTAAATACGGGGTAGTTTTTTCCGCAAAACTGTGCCCTATGGACTACTTATTCCTTGTTTACTCTATAAAATAACTCGATTTTGAGATTATATATAAAAGATTTCACCATCGCGACTTTTCCCCCATAGATTGACTTGTTGGTTGATATCATTAGCGAGGTTTGCCGGACGCGTATCACTTTCATCGATACGAATCCAACCTTCGACCTGCCCAAAATCACCAGCCGCAGTTGCTCCCAACCAACCGTTAATATGCTGCAATTTCACGTCAAATCGTTCCTTGGCGTTGTAAACAGCCATTACCGCAGCAATGCGCATCTTTTTTGATGTTTTTGCGGTCTCTGCTGTGACGTGCCAATGGTTGGCTTTTTCTTTGTGATAGGCTTTCGGGATGCCGTAATTGTACGGAGTGTCGAATTGATCCGTTTGCGAGAGTTTTAGCCCGTGGGAACATGCTAAAGTAACGTCCAGCGTAGACCCGCGGCGACGGGAGGTTACTTGGTTGCCGTGGATTTCCATTTTTTCAAAGGCATGCAGCATCCACTGGTATCGACTCGGTGCCGGAGCTTCGATTTCATCCAGCAGCAAAAATAGCCCAGGGCGGAGAAACAGAATGCGGCGTACCCACTTGTCAAGTTTGCCCATATATGCCGGCGTGGCATCGCCCGCCACATAAGAATAACCGGTGGCATCCTTAAAATCGATGATCGAGCCGGCGGAGTCAGCCGAGCGAATCTTCTGTCCCTGGCCATCGACAAGTATACAATTGTTGGCCTTGGTGGCTCGTGTCCACTGAGCATGGTGGGGCTTGCCGTAGGATGGGCCGTAATAGCCCGATGGAATCGCGAGTGCTGTACCGCCTTTCATGATCGCAAAGGCATTCTGGTCGGCGTGGCTATGAGAGATGCTGCCGTATGGACTACTCTTGAAAATGAGGCAGGTGTCGCTTTCCGGCTGCGTAAGGTCACTGTGCAGGCCCGCCCAGCCGACGCCTTTGAAGACCCAGGAATTAGGTAGATCGGCAGGCACTTTGGAAGGCAGCTCATCCTCGTGCAGCAGGGCGCCAAAGCCGTTCTTTTGGCCCTGGTAATCCGGGATTTGTTTGACCCACCAACCAATATACGGATCATTATAGCGGTGAGCGTGGAAAGACATCAGTTCGGCGTATCCACTGCCCCTGCGAACGCCGGGACCACCGCCTTCAGCGGAGTCACCAAAGGGGCGGATTTCGCCGTGATTGGCCGTGCAGTAAAAGAAAAAGTAGCGTATGCGGTTGAAGAATGGACGCTGCCAAAGGTTGTAATCCGCCAGTTGGCGCAAACTTTCAAAGGCGGGAATATAGAAGCTGTTGTACCAGAGGCCGTAAGGAGTGCCTTCGGCCCAGCCGCCGTCGATACCGGCCCAATGGGGATAAAACGTCAAGAGGGCTTTGAGCGAATACGTCAGCCATGTTTCGGCATCGCCCGTTTCGCCCGCCATCGCCAGTGACATGTCGGTAAGATAGGCGATTAATCGTCCATCATGGCTCTCTCCCGGAAATGTGAGATAATTATGCCGTTCAAGCCGGCGGTATGTTTGCCAGGCTCGGGCCCGGCACATATCGAAAACCTGTTTCTTCTGGTTATCATCCAACGCCGGGTACAGCCAGTCGTAAGCAATATGGGCGCATTTGGAAAAGGACAATCCCGCTTCGTCTCCCCACCTGGCGCTGACGGAAGTAACGTCAGAATCATCTGTGGGCCAGGATGTGATCTCCAGCAGAATTCTTTTGGCGGCCCGGGCATACTTGTCTTGCTCGCTCATGAGAAACGCCAGTGAAAGATCCATCAGGGCGCCGTCCACATAGCCGCGGAAGTACGAAAAATAGCGTCCGTACTCCAGGCGTCTGGTGCCGGCGTCTTCGATCAGGTGGTACTTCGGAAATTCGGGAACGCCTTTGGAGAGGGCCCTGTCGGCTGCGGATTTGCATGCTCTCCAGGATTTGCTGCGCGAAGATGACAACGTTGCACGGATGCGATCCATGTTGGCTTTGGGATAGAGAATACGAGGATGCTCGACGGGTACGCGATCGAGCAATTTCCCGGGGGCGATCCACGGGAGTCTCGCCGCGCCGGGTAAGATGGTAAAGGATCGTTTTCCTCGCCGTGCGATGTCTGTGCCCTGTTCGTCGAACGCAATGATATCCCAGCTATAGTCCCCTGATGGAAAAGCTCGATCCGGCAAATGTACAGGATCCTTGCCCACGTTTTGGCTGTAAATCCGATTGCCGTTTTTCTTTAAGATGTCGACGCGATAGTCTGCCGCAGCAGGGCATGGAAGCCAGGCCAGACCGACCGGGGATATCGGCAGTTCGGCACCGTCTCCGGGACGTGGGAAAAGCATGCGTCCTGATGATTGTTCTTTTAAGAACTCGGTGGATTTTCGCGCCCGGGCGTAAAGATTCCCCCAGGGCAGGGCCGCGTTCAATCCGAATGCGCCGGTTGCTTTGATGAAAGTGCGTCGTTTCATACCTTGTATCCCAGATGGTTTGTCCGCCATACGGCCTTGATTCTCCTGTGATTCCACGGATGTAACTCCTTCAGATATAAACTTGAATTTCCCATAAACAATCGTCAGACAAAGTGAAAAACATTTCATACGATATCTTTTTATAATTCCGGCAGAAGCAAGCAAAGACTCTACCAAAATCTCCTTGCATTGTCTATACTGTTGAGGAACAATCAGGGACGTTGGGGCTGTTGAAAAAGTTCCACTGTAACGCCTGAGATTGCCGCGAGATTCTTCGAATCGCTCGCAATGACATGGAAATACGCCTTTTGTCTTTGCGAGCAGCGATGATAAAGACCATAAAGCACAAGAGCATAGGAGAAGCAATATGTACGGTGTGACAGATCAAGAGATCAAACGCCTTGTATCGGTCATCGATTATTCTGAGGCACTTACCATAACCGCAACACAAGATGACGTTAGAGCGGCTTGTGAGGCGGCAAAAACTTATGGATTTCGTGCCGTAGTGGCGTTTCCCCAACACCTCGGCATTCTGGTTGATACGTTGAAAGGCACAAACGTACGTGCTCAGATTCCCGTAGGCTTCCCTTGCGGCGGAGTGACCACGCTCGTCAAGTGCACGGAAGCCGAGGAAGGATTGAACCGAGGCGCCAGCGATCTGGATATGGTAATGAATATTTCCGCTTTCCAGGCCGGCGACTACCAGCGGGTATCGGATGATATTTCTGAGGTCATGACCGTGGCCAGGCCGTTTGACGTGCCGTTCAAGGTGATAATTGAGATAGGAGTCTTGACCGATCAACAGATGGCCACCGCAGCAAAACTGGTTGCAGACTGTGGAGCGGATTTCGTAAAGACCTGCACCGGGTTCGGGCCGGGCCGGGCTACAATTCATAGTGTTGGTTTGATAAAGGCAGTCGTGGGCGACCGTGTCGGCATAAAGGCATCGGGAGGGGTGGCTTCTATCGAAGATGCAGTAGTGCTCATGCGTGCCGGGGCCACGGTCGTGGCCATGCGCCGATACCTTGTTGATCAGCTCAGAGAACTCGAATCGACTGATCAATAGCATAGTTCGTTCCCCAATAGGAGTAATTAGAGCTGTTCGCTATTTTAGGTATCGTTGATGGCCAGTCCCGCAAGGTGAGCAGCTTTTCCGCTGCAAGGCGTCCTGTTGCATCACGGTATCCCGACCTGAAACCGAAACAAAAAAACTCTGCCGGAATCTTTTTAAATTGCCCGCGCCATCTAATATTATGGACATACTCTATCTACAAATTGATCTTAGAATTGCCAATATTCAGGTAGGGAGATATTGCAGAATGCCGGATTCGTTCAGGTGTAGTGTACAATCCTACTTGGAAAGCTTAGCCTGTTGGTAAAGTTCATGCTCCCAGTTTTCGGGATAAGCGTCAGCAAAGGACGGCCACATTCCTGGTCCTTGGTTTTGGTCTGCTTGAAGGACCGGCTTCTCGGGTGTAGATTGCTGCATTTTGGCTTGTCCACTAACGCTACACCCTACACAGCAAAGAAGCACACAACACAAAAAAAATGTCACTGCATATTTTAGCACCACAGTTCCTCCAATGTGCTGCCAAGTGTAAGCTTGCATAACTCCATAATTTAATTGTACATCAAAACCGCACGCATGTCAATATTATTACTTTCCAACAGGACCAGGATGAAGCGTCTACCGAACGGTCGGATTCAAAGCATGTTGGTTGAAAAAGTTTCTCATATTTGATAAAGTAACAAAAGGAAGTCCCTTATCGAAAAGGAAATGCACAAAATACTCAAAAACAAAATCGAAAGTACGTCCGGTAATTCCGAAAAAAAAAGTTCTCATAAATTAGAAAAACAACTTAGCATTCAACAAAATAATTTAGGAAAAAACTGGAAAAGACAGGGAAGAAGCATGGATGTTTGCTCACAGCCGGGATGGTTGTCAACTAATCCAATTCATTTCCTCAGTATGACAATCGAGTAGCCTGTCCTGCAATTGAGAATTCGCATACGTTTATTTGGCATAGAATCTTCTCAAACACGGCAGCAATACGAGCAGGATGATCAGGAATCTGTTAACCGCCGTGATGTATTGGATTGTCTACTTGAAACCGATCAGCAGCAGAGGCATTAGTCCCATTACGATGAGCAGAAATACGCAGCAGGATGAACACACCTTCAGCTTCGCATCGCTGGTAAGAAGAAACCATGCGGCTATAGGGTGGATATTCCCTTCCGGCTTATGAAAATTGTTTTAATCGGTCCGCAATTTTGGCTTTTGGTCTTTTTGTCACTATACTTTATATAAGAGTGAAAAAAGCAATTAGCACATATTTCACTCAGGGGGTATACACATAATTGTTGTGCATTGCTCAACAAAAGATAGAGTTTTGCAATGGATTCATATATAAAAATTAGATTGTTGTTAGGATTGGCAGCCATATTTGTATTTGTATATATGCTCAATGGCCTGCCTTGCCTTGGCGATGCCAATGAGGCTGATGGAATAGCAAGCGGCATCCGCATCTTCCAGAACAATAGCAAACTGCCGGCATCCCTTAATGAGATTAGTCTCGGGCAAAGCCTCGTTATACCCAAATTGTTAGCCTCCGAGCTTGACAAGGTTAATATTTGTAGCATCTTTCCGAGTTCAATGTTTGAGAAAGTAGAATCTATTGGCAGAAGGCACATTTTGCCTGATAGTCACGAAGCAAATCAGTACATTGTGCGCCAAGGCGATAGCTTATGGAGCATCGCCGGCGAGCAGCTCGGAAATGGAAGCAAATACAAAGAGATAAGCAAACTGAATGCAGATGTCCTGGAAGACGAAAACGATCTAACCGTAGGGATGCGATTGAGCCTGCCGAGCAAAGATGATAAGAAACCGACACAATAATTCTATTCGTCTTTTAATTCAATAGTATAGGAATTTGTAATAATAGCAAAAATGGGCAATGTGGCTAAAAGGCCCCGCCGAAGGCGGTTAATTTAATAGTATAGGAATTTGTAATAATAGCAAAAATGGGCAATGTGGCTAAAAGGCCCCCGCCGAAGGCGGTTAATTTAATAGATAAACATTCCTAATTATTTTTATTATTTACTATTTTTTCCTTGGGAATATATTTTATACCTTGCTCTTTAAGGAGCTTAAGAAACTCATCTTTCTTGTATCTCGTGATACGAAAGTCTGTAAAGAGAACTTGTGCGACATTATCTGGATGGTTTTCAGGAGGACAATATGCAACAATTATGTCACTTGGACTATTCGGGCTATTAAAATCTACAGAATTAATATGGGTTACAAGAATATAACTTGACCAATCAGACACAGGTAATTCGGATTGAGGCTTGTTTTTAGTTAAAGGACAGATGAGATCGTTTGGTTCAAGATAAGATCCAATGAGGTCTTCAAAGCTATCAGGATATGCTTCATTATGATCATGTGTATAATTCAGTATGGCCATGCCGTTAGAGAAGAGCTTGCGAGAGCAGCGTGCACGTTCTGGAGGGCCACTCACTCTTACCCTCGCAATCATTGGAAGGATTATTCCTGCAGCGAATACTAACAACAGCAGGATGATTATGATTGTAAGATATTTATTCATATGGCCTACCATAACAATGTATGTGAGGCGCGAGCTATTGCGAGCCACCTTCACACGTCATTTCATTATGTCTTCTTTTGTGGACTGATCTCGATAACTGATCGGATATTATAAAACATCGTTCCGCTAAGATGGCTGAGCAGATGGACTCGCTCCTAGTCAATACTCGTTTCAGATTCAATGATATCTTCGTTTATATTTATGACCTTGATTGTCCCCAAGACGAGATTGCCGACATGCGGACTGTCAGGCCAGCGATTCTTTGCAAAATTGAACGCACTTATCAACTTCAGTCACGGCGTCCGAGCCTTCGGGCACCTTGTATTCAAGCTCAATGTCGGCGGGGAATGTCCACTTTTCTTTTTTCATCAACTGGAGGATGAGCGCCACCGGCGTATCTCCCTGGCCGAAAGGCAGATTCGGGCCGTTATTGACCTTCCGGTCCTTCAGATGAAGGCTGAGGATACGGTCGTGATGCTTCCGGATAACTGGAATCGGTGACTCGTTGGTGCCGGCGACATAATGACCCACATCGAAGTTGATACCCAGGTACTTTCCATAGGACAAGATGGATCCATCGTATGTCGTGGGGGTAATCCGCGTATGGTTATGGAAACCGATCACGATTTTGTGTTTGTCGGCAATAGGCCCGAGCTTCTCGGCCGCTTCTTCCGAAATCTCGCGCGTGATGCCTTTGGCGCCGAGGGCTTTGGCTACATTGAAGTAGTAGTCGATCTCTCCGTCCGTCATGTTCGCATTACCGATGCTGCCGAACTTGACGATATGGATATTAACGCCTGCATTATTATACAGTTTGCGAAGGGCCCGATACTTGTCCATTGAAACCGATAAACGCCAATCGAGCTGTTCCTGCCGTCTTTGTCGCTGGTTTCTCTGCTGCTCGGCGGTCATCCGTCCCCGTCGCCTTCCGCCGCCGGCCGGCAGTCCGGCGAATTTCTCGGCCGGATCGCCCATCAGTTCTAACGAGCTGAGCCCGCACTTAACGGTGTATTTAAGAATGTCCTCGGCTGTACTGGGCATGCTGCGGAAACTATAGGTTATTGCCCCGATTTGTACGCCGTTAAAATTGGAATTGGGTTTACCCACCGACCGGCCGCCTGAGCCGGCCATGACATATCGGGACATCATCGCAGAGGTGGCAAGCGCCGCAGCTCCACCCATAAATCCGCGCCTTGATACAGTCGTCTTGCTCTGTTCGTTCATAGTTCTTTCTCCAAAGGTAATAAATTTATTCCCCTCGGTTTGTGCTGAGGAGTTTTCCTGTTTTCTTGTCCCAGATGATAGTGCGCACCTTCATGCGATGGTCGCCGTGGCAA
>SDBT01004693.1_pt1 | contig 23125 bp, 12 predicted proteins | sample 2277101 | NCBI WGS metagenome assembly SDBT01 (sample SAMN10404973, study PRJNA504765) | marine sediment metagenome | isolation source: marine sediment core GS10_PC15, 103 cmbsf | place: Arctic Ocean: Southern Knipovich Ridge | collected 2010 | reverse complement strand
ATGAGACTGTAGTGACAGACCTATGTGTCTGTCCGTATGCGCCAAAACCCTGATACCGGGCGCACACACAGGTGCGCCACTACAACGCTAATGGGTATCGTTTCTAACTGAAACAGGTATTATTTGGCGATCAGACCACCTGGTGATAATAAAAATTACTCAGATTCTGCGGAAGTGTCTTCCACGCTCTCCGCCTCTTCCGCGGGAGCTTCCACCACACCAGCTTCTACTGTTTCTTCTGCCTCGTAGGCCTCTACATACTGGAGATACAGTTTTTCCAGATCGGCCGTCTCTACTTCACCATGTTCCAGCACAGTAACAAGTTTGCCACTGGCCATTATCCCCAGCCGATCGGCGATCTGTTTCGCTCGGAAAATGTCGTGCGTGGACATGAAGATTGCCTTTCCCTCAGACTTGAGGCCTCTCAGGAGTTTCAGGAACTCCGCGCCGCCTCTGGGATCGAGGCCGGATGTCGGCTCATCTAACAGTACCAGCTTGGCATCCTTCATGATGGCAATGGCGATTCCAAGCCGCTGACGCATCCCCTTAGAGAAGCTCTTCACGCGTCTCCTGAAAGCTTCTTCTGGCAATCCAACTCGCCTCATGGCAGCATAATAGTCGTCCCTTGTCGCTTTTTTGTTGCCGCCCAACTTGGTGAAGAAGTCAAGATTCTGTCTGGCGGTGAAGTTTCCGTAAAGCATAACGTTTTCCGATACGTATGCGACGTATTTCTTGGCCTCAAGCGGGTCCTTGGTCACATCGATCCCGTTAATAAGAGCTGTACCCTCTGTGGGATCGATAAAACCGAGAACCAGATCTATGGTAGTGGTCTTCCCCGCTCCATTAGCTCCCAGCATGACAAATATTTCGCCTGCACTCACTGTAAGGTTTAGTTTGTCTACTGCCCTGATGCTGTTGTCATAGACCTTCGTTAAATCGCGTATCTCTAACATTTTTGTATATCCCCTTTCCTATGTTCGAGTTTGTCTTTTTCTTAGAGCCTATCCGAAAGCCGTCGGTTGACCAGGCGCGACTATGCTAAAATCAGGTTTTCGTATAGGCTTCAGGTATCGTAAGTATCGGGAGGTGATGGGATAAACCACCACCCGATACTTATAAGACGATGCATACGCGACTTTGGTTGTCATTTTTTGGTGGGAAGCTACATTGCGACGATTTTGCGCATCCGATCACCCAGATCGATGAGCGCGTCGCGATCTCCGCCGACCTCGTGAATTACGGGGGAATCGTAGCCTATATTTCGGAGTTCTTTCATGATAAGAGGCCAGTCCGTATCGCCGTCAAGGAGGTTCACGAACTTGCGCTCGCGACGGTTGAAATCTTTGAAGTGTATTTTCTTGATCCGCTTGCCAAGCCCGCGAATCCACTGTTCCGGGTAGCCGTATAACATCATGTTGGCCGTATCCAGGTAGGCTCCGACCCAGTCGTTACCAACGGCGTCAACGAACTCGCGCATCTCTTTGGCATTGAGGAGAAACTTGTTCCAGACATTCTCTACACCGATGGCCACCTTGTGAGATTCAGCGACTGGTGCAAGTTCTTTCAGTTCGCCCAGAAGCCCATCCCATGCATCCTGATAGGTTCCTTCCGATGTGAGCTGGCCGGGATGGAGCAACATGCCATCCACACCAAGTATGTCAGCGATTTCCAGAATACGCACGACGGATTTGCTTCCTCTTTTCCGTTCTTCTGGATCAAGGCTCAACATGTTGCCTCTGTCGCTGTACCCGCCGATCACGCTGCTGATCTCCACTCCGGCAGCGGCGCATTTCGCTCCCACTTCCTTGAGTTCCGATTCGCTCATGTTGATATCAGGGCTTCCGCCCTCTCGGAATGATAGTTCTATAGCCTCATAGCCCGCTTCCTTGCATAGAGCAAGGCACTCGTCCAGAGACATTCGGGATAGAATTATTTGGGTGATGCCGACCTTCATAGTGTTTTCCTCCTGTTCAGCCTGCTGCGGCTAATAACGTAAAAATGTAAAGTGGTAGCTGGTATCACATACTGCATGGCTGGTCCGTTTGAGTGCCATACAGATAGCTTACCACAAGTGAGGGAATAGTTCAACGTTTTTCAATTGCCCGATTGCCATTGCGCCATTGCGCCATTGCGGAACTTCTTGACAATGAAATAACACTATGGTATGCTATCATTATCTCCACTAGATCAATAGGAATTATGAGGATAGATACCATTCCTTCGCCCTTGAGCCATCAAGGGGAAGGCTGGAACGGGGGTGATCTGAAACCAAAAGAGGCTAACCTGGTAAAGCATTACAACAAAGAGGTGCAATATGCAAACAGGCTTATATTTTCGTATTGGGAGTTTTGTCCTTTGCCTTCTCTTGATTCTGGGAACAGGCGCTGCATTGGCCGTTCAGGAACTCAAGGTTGGATTCATCGAGGGCAGGGGTGATGACGCTGCTGTTCAGGAGCAGGCATTCGCCACTGCAGCGATTGAGTATGACGTTATTGAAGCAGCGGACTATAACGTGGATCGTCTCTCGGAGTTCGATGTCATCGGAGTTGGGGCAGTTGCCTATGATCAGAATGAGGATCTGAAAGCAAATTACAAGGTGCTGAATGAATACGTCCAGAGCGGTGGCTACCTTGTAACACTGGATTTTCAACAGGACTCCACATGGGACAAGAATTTCCTGCCACATCCACTGGAGCTATTTGATGATGACATCGCGCTACCAGCCGGAGTAGAGATCATAGATCATCCAATCTGGCATACGCCCTTTGAGATCACGGAAGAACACTTTGTGGGCTGGGGAGATGGTGATTTCATGTCAGATGGCTGTCATGAGGCTAGTGCTCCCTGGCAACCACTTCTCATATCGGGTGGTTGGCATATTGTCATCGGGGCGGAGGCTGGCGGCGGATTTGTCGTCTTCAGTTCACTAGAAATTCTGCAATCACTCGGACGAACAGGCAATGAGAAAGTCGCAGAGGTGATGCACAATCTGCTTTTCTGGCATGGGCCTCTGGCAGTTGACACTGAGGCAGTTGACAGTGAGGACAAGCTAACTACTACATGGGGACAGATAAAGATGTAAGTGCCATTTCTATTATACTACTGTGCATTACAGGCGGATATAGCCCCGCCGGATCACCCCCTTCTCTCCATCACAAAGGTCTGTCGGATTTTAAATCTTGCCGTTGGTGATAAAACTGACGTTAGGTGAGTAATGGAATATAAGATCATCGCAAATCCAGCGGCGGGCAGAGGGAAATCCACCGCTATTGTCCAGCAGGTAGAAGGTATGCTGAGAGAGCGCAAGGTGAAATTTGACATTGCATTGACGAGAGCGCCGGGCGACGCTACGGATCTGGCTAGAGTAGCAGCAGCGGAAGGTTGGCCGGTTATTGTATCGCTGGGCGGCGATGGCACTATATGCGAAGTGATAAATGGCCTGGTTGACACAGATTCGGCTCTGGGAATCATATCCTGTGGAACCGGGAATGATATTGCGCGGAATCTGGGCGTGTCTACCAATGTTGGGCAAGCCATAGATACGTTGCTCACTGGCGAAAGACGCAAGATCGACGTGGGTATAGAAAAAGATCAGGTCTTTGTTGACATTGCAGGCATAGGGTTTGTGTGCGATGTCGCCAATCGGGCCAACGCCATGAAGAAGGTGAAAGGCTCACTGGCGTTCTTCGCGGCTACCTACAAGGCGCTCTCCGCTTTGAAGGCCATTCCTGTCAGAATAGAATTGGACAATGATACCATCGAAACGAATATAGTAAGCGTCACTATAAGCAATATGAGATACGCCGGCGGCGGGATGGTATTCGCGCCGGACGCTATAGTTGATGACGGGCTTTTCGACATTTCTATTGTGGGGGAGATCGGAAGGGTCAGCTTCGCTCTAACCTTCCCGCAGATGTATAGGGATTCGGGAGTGAAACACCCGGCTCTCAGCAGACACCGCTCCAGCGTTGTGAGGATATTCACAGAGCAACCCCTTGAGAAAATGTTCGACGGCAATATTAAAGGAAGAACGCCGTTTGAAGCGAGAATATTGCCGAAGGCTGTTGATATTCTTATTCCATCGCCAGTTACGGGAAATGGTTAAACGACCGCTAACTGGGAACCAGCGACCGCTTAATAATGCCGAGAGGGAACTGTGAGGTTAAATATGAAGTTCCCAAAATATGCAGTATTTACACTCGTGCTTATGAGTGCGCTACCACTTGCTGCAAGAGAAGCAATGCTCACGATTGTGCATACCAATGATCTGCACTCACACCTCCTGGGATCTTCGCCTAACGCTGATTATACAACAGTGGTAAAACATGATGATGAAACTATGGGGGGATGGGCAAGGATTGCCACAGTGATTAAAGAGATCAAGGAAAGGCGGAGTAATCCTGTTCTTGTTCTGGACGCCGGCGACTTCCTCATGGGCTCGCTCTTCCACATGCTAAGTCGAGAAGAGGCCTTTGAACTGAGACTCATGGAAGCAATGGGCTACGATGTAATCACTCTTGGGAATCATGAGTTTGATTTGCGGCCACACGGATTAGCACAAATACTCAGGTCGGCACGCCAACGAGGAAATATTCCCGACATTGTCCTCTCCAATGCTGTGTTTGATAAAGATAGTGACAAAGACGATTCACTGCACGAAGCTTTTCAGAGAGGAATTGTGAAACCCTACACATTGGTTGAGAGGAATGGCATAAAGATCGGCTTATTCGGATTGATGGGCAAAGACGCTGCCGAGGTTGCGCCCTTTGCTGCTCCGGTGAAATTCACCGATCCTGTCACGGCAGCAAAGACCATGGTAAGGGAACTCCGCTATAATGAGAAGGTGGATTTAGTCATTTGCCTATCTCATAGCGGAATCAACCTGGAAGATGCAGGTCGCTCTGCGGATGAAATATTGGCAAAGGAAGTTGATGGGATCGACATTATTATCGGTGGGCACAGCCATACCAAGCTCGATACTGCTCTGCGTGTTAACGACACTATCATTGTGCAAGCCTGGGAGCATGGGAAGCAAGTGGGCGTGTTGGACGTCATGTATAGAGATGGCGATGTATCACTGGAAAACCAAACAATGATAACCATCGACGATAGCATTAGAGGTGATGACCAGATATCCAGTTTTATTGAGTCCTTTGAGTCCCTGGTGAATGAAAAAGTGCTGGCAGGGACAGGCCTCAGCTTCAGAAAGGTTATCGCGCACACTGATTTTGAGCTGCTTGTTGAGAATGACGAATCAAACCTGGGAAATCTGATCACTGACTCAATTCGATGGTACATCAATTCACACGATGACCAGAATGATCCTGCCACGAAAGTTGCACTGGCGGTTATCTCCAATGGGGTGATACGGGATCAGATTGTCCCCGGAAAGACAGGCGCAATTATGGTGTGTGACGCCTTTCGCGCCATCCCTCTAGGCATCGGAGTGGATGATACTATGGGATATCCGCTGATCACCTGCTATATCTATCCTTCTGAAATAAAGAAGACACTGGAGATATTAACCAGTATATACCCCAGGAAGGGGTCAGACTATTTCCTCCAGATTTCTGGGGCAAAGTTCACGTATAATCCCAACAGGATGATCTTCGATAGAGTGACAGATATCTGGATAGGCAGCGAGGAAGAAGGTTATACTCCACTTGACTATTCTGCATCCAACAAGACCCTCTATCGCATTGCCGCGGACATCTACAATGCCACCTTCCTGGATGTGGTGGGAGATTATACCTGGCATATTCTGGATATATTGCCAAAGGATCAGGAAGGGAATCCCATCAAAGACCTGAAGATGGCCAAGATAGATGCAGATAAAGAAAGCCCGGGTATACAGGAACTCAAGGAATGGATGGGTGTCATGGATTATATCAGGAGCTTTCCCGACACTGACGGTGACGGCGTACCAAATATTCCTGAGAAGTATAGAGGCAAGCAAGGACGGATTGTGGTAGCGGCAAGCTGGAATCCCTTCAGCCTGATAAGGCGCGGCAACTATCTTACCTGGATAGGCTTATTCGCGATACTAATTGTGCTTGCCATCGCAACATTTGCATTATGGGTCTTGGTGAGAAAAATCTACCGATGGCGACAGCATAAAAGCATAGAGTAACCTGTAGATTTTTCCCATTCAAGCAGTTCCTCCTTTGTCCGTTAGCAAGGCGTCAAGCAGATCAGAGGGATGATTGCCCTTTACTATGATGCTCTTCCAGATTGAATAGTTGAGAATATTCCAGAAAGTCCAGGCAGAATTCAGGTCTCCGGTTTGGAGCTTGCGAAGCTCTTTGAGGTCAAAATCATCTTTGCAGATAGATAAAAAAGGCTCAAATATCCCACCAGGCGCTGCCCATATCATACGATCCACCGCGAGACCGCTTTTTGGACGCGATACTATAAACTCCGGTATTCTCAGATTCCGGGCGAGGTATCTGAGTATGAATTTAGGCTCACTGAGTTTCAAAGCCCAGGGAATTGAAAGGCAAAAATCAACAAGATTTTTTCTCATATATGGATAAAATATCTTGTTACCTGCCACTTCTGCCAGCTTGCTCCAGCTTGATTTGCTCACAACATTCCCAAGCAGATTTATAATTGTGATCTGATCAAACAGATCAAATTCACGATAGCGATCCATTATTCTCAAACGGTTTTTGACTATGTGATCTCGAGTAACGCCGAAGTGTTCGCAGATCCATGATTCATTTGCATTTTGGTTAATTGTCCAGATGATGGAGTCAGATGATAGCGGGTTCATTTTCCCTTCAGAGAATCGGTATAGCGTCTCACATCGGCCGGTCAGTCCAACCAATCTCTTTAGTGCTTTGCGCGCGAACGAGGGCGAAAAAGCATTCGCAATGGAGCCGTATTTTGTGTGCAATTTATAATGTATTGGCAATCCAAAAATCCCGTCAGCGCCCTGCCCACTAAGGAGTAATCCACCCTTCGGCAATCCCTCTCTGAAGAATAGATGGAACAATCCTGACTGCAAATACTGATGAGGTTCTTCGCACTCGTAAATCGAGAATATGAAACTTTTCAGATAATTCTGCGTTGTTGTTTCGTAATATCTGTGTTGTGTACCAAAAGCCTCTGCGGCTGTAGTGGCATAGTTTTTCTCCATATTTTCATGTCCATCAACAAAGGGGTATCCTGTAGAAAAAGTTTCACTGATTAGCTCATGCTCTAGAGCGATCTTGGCCAAAACTGACGAATCGAGTCCACCGCTAAGTGGCATTATGAGCTTACAATCTGTTCGTTTGCTTACCCTCAAAATATCATCTTCGAGAATTCTGCTGATCTGCTGCGCCAAAAGCCCAATTTCCTCATTACCTGTTGACGAGTGATTTATAGCGGCTGACCGCTCTGCTAACTTTCTTCGAGTGTCAGGTGGCGGCATATATTTCAAGCTGGCATCAATTTCGATAGAAGTTTTGTGAAAGGACAGCTTAATCTGTTCGCCCGCCTCTATTTTCATTATGTCTTTGAGGAGAAAGTTTGGTGGCATAACGAAAGAATAAGACAGGAATTCAGGTAAAATATCCCTGTTTTCGGCAATCGGTACGCCCGCGTCTCTAAGAATACGAATATGGCTGGAGCAGCAGAGCAGATCCTTCTGTGAACTGATATAGTAATAAAAGGGTCGGCCTGCTGAGAGCTTTCTTGAGATGTAGATTTCTCTATTGTAGACATCGCAAACAACATAAGATAGAACAAGCGAGTCATCCGATAGAGTCTTGAGCACCTGTTCGTTTTTGGTGGGTATGTCTTCAATCGGTGAGAGAGATTCATACAAACACAGTAGTTTTTCTTTGGAAACCAAATGCGAGTAGAATTCATCTGTCAGGAGGGTGCAGTGGTATTCCCCAAGATCAAATCTAGATAGATTTCCGTATTTGTCTGGAAGTGGCTCAACAGGATAGGAGTTGATATTTCTCAGGCAAAAGAAAAACATTGGAATCAACTGAGGCCGTCTATGCAAGGTTTTTATTTACAGAAACGTGAGTTCGATATAAGAATGCTTGTCATTCCAGCGAAGGCTGGAATCCAGTGGTTACAGACTTGCATTGCATATATATGTATGATGAACTGGTAAAATGACTGGATTCCAGCCTTCGCTGGAATGACAAACGTTTAACGTTTACCCTATTTGCGCTGTCGTGTCACTACCTCTCCCAACTAATAAATGCGCCCTCCAGCCTTCGCTGGAATGACAAATCCTCACAGAAAGTCGGGAGTTTTAAAAAATCGGAGCTTTCGATTTGGCCTTATCCACCAAGCCATAGAGTTCAATCTCCTGGATCTGTGGCCTGGCATCCATCTGAACGCTGAACATATTGGTGTTTCCATCCACGTCTCTCAGATCCCCGGGATCCGCGAATCTACTTCCCCTCGTATCTGATATGAATATTCTGACTTTATCGGTTATCATTTGTGTACTAATAACCAGTTTGGGTGATTTGTTTCCCTTGATTCTTCTTACCAGTCGCCATTCACCCTCTTTTCCGATGGACTCATACAAAGAGAGAGTGGAAATGTTGGGACTGTGGACAATCACCTTTCTGATGGATTTTTTCTCCGGCAGAGAGATCAAAATTCGGGTTCTGTTGCTTATCGTGTTGAGATCTCCGTCTATAACCTCAGGAGAGTCGCATTTCACCCCCCAGGCGAGGGCATAGTTCTCGCTCAATTGCTGAGGAACAAATAAAGTGCTACACCCAGTGCATAGACACATGGCCAATATAACGCATCCTACAAGGCTGTTCTTCACTTCCTACTCCTCCATATAATCAGGGGATGGACAACGGAATCCACTAAGTCTATTATAGCTACAATTATGGATGATGTCAAGGAATACTCGCCCAGGACGCTGTTTCAAAGTAGTCAGTGACATAGAATCAATGAAGATCAACGTTTACTTCTTCACCCCCATCCCAGCCTTCCCCCGTCAAGGGAGAATGGGCTTAAAGTCAACAATAGCAAGCATTTCTGCTCCTTCCCCTTTGACGGGGGAAGGCTGGGATGGGGGTGATCTGAAGAGGGCAGAATCGACCGACCGACTACTTTAAGGGAGAAGGGGCTTAAAGTCAACAATAGCAAGCATTTCTGCTCCTTCCCCCTTGACGGGGGAAGGTTGGGATGGGGGTGATCTGAAGAGGGCAGAATCGACCGACCGACTACTTTGAGACAGCATCCTCGCCCAGTTTGCCGCTTGACTATGTCAGATGGCTTGTGATATTATAAATTGGTGACGCGTGATAGGTTAAGGAATAAGTTCCTTTCTTGCAGCCAGTTTTCCACGAGGAGATAAGACGTGATATCAAAAAAAGTTGTCCTGCGCTTCCCGAAACAGTTGACCGACCAACCCATTCTTTACCGCTTGATTAAAGAGTATGACCTGATCTTCAACATACTCCTGGCGAGAATTATGCCAAATGCGGAAGGTGTGATGGTAACTGAATTGAGCGGGACGGATGAAAACTATAGCGCGGGCATACAATACCTTCGGGATAATGGTGTGGAAGTCCAGCTTCTCAGCCAGGATGTCCGCAGAGACGAGAAGCAATGTATCCAGTGCGGCGTTTGCACATCTATCTGCCCCACCAGCGCTCTATCCATTCCCGACCGGGAGACTATGATAGTCGAATTTGATATTGATAGATGCGTTGCATGTAGCCTCTGCGTTGATGTGTGCCCATCCAGGGCTATGCACGTCGCACTCGATGGGCTGGAAGAACTGGCGATGGAAGAACTGGCTTAGCCCAGACGAGATGCGGGGACAGGGCGACGCGGGAACGCGGCGAGGAAGCGAAGGGCGCGGATAACGCGGATTGAATAGACACTCGCGGATATGTCAGGAAATCTGTGACCAGCGTCTCAAAATCCGCGCAAATCTGCCCAATCCGCGTTCTATAAATTGCACTCCAAATCCCTTGCAGGTTTATTTCCCCATCCGCCTCAGGGATTCCAGGCTTCGTTTGGATACATCAAATCCCAGGCCTTCTCTTCCGCCTTCTTCCACCACATACCATTCCGTATTGTGTAGGGTCTCGCAGAGATGGAAGACTTCGTCCCAGTCAGCTTTGCCTTCGCCGATAACTGAGCCTGGAGGGCCGCCAAAATCCTTCAGATGAACTGACCGCGCACGTCCCGGGAACTGCTTCAACTCAGCAATCGGGTCGCCACCGCCGCCTGCGCAGTTGCCGATGTCCATCTGCATTACTACTTCATCACGCGTGTTGCTGAACAGTCTATCCCACGCCAGCATACCATCCACTTCCGCGAAGTCAGGGCCATGCGCGTGGTAACCCGTAAGCATATCCAGCGGCTTCAGCTTCTCTGCCGTGTCATTCAGGATTTGAGCCAGCTCCATGATAGTATCCACTGCCTTCATTCTCTGGCCGTCGGCGGCGATGATAAGAAACCTGTTGCCCAGTATCTGATTTAGCTCGATGGTTCGGGACAGATTATCACCCAGCAAGGCACTGGTGGTGAGGTGCATTCCGCAACATGCAATACCATTGTCATCCAGCATCTTGCGGACGTCTTTTCCTGACCATCCCATCCATTCAAGCTTATCTCCGCCGTAACCCCAGGGTTCCGCAGCTTCGTAGCCTATCTCAGCAACGGATTTCAGAGCGGCAGGAAGATCCTTATTGCATTCCCCGCGAACTGAAAATAGCTGAAGTCCGATGGGAATCTTCTTCGTATTTTCACCCATGTTCTATACTCCTTGTTTTGCGGTTTGTATAATTCGCTGAAACATCTCCAGTTGCTGATACTGTTGGCGAATTCATCTAACGGGACTGGAAAGTCCCGTCTATCGTTAATAGTAGAGTTCCCACTAACCGATAGTCGGGGTTTTCCAACCCCGACCGAACAGCAATTCCGAATTCGCCAAAAGTATCAGTTGCTTCATCAAGCCCAACTGTGCTATTCTATCACAAATCCTTTTACACATCAAGGTGAGATTCTCTCTTCCTTTGATTCGGAAAGGCACTCAGCAAGAGAGCCATGTTATTCTCGGTAACGCCGCTCGAAGCAAGAGTCGAAAAACTGTGCAAGCTTGTATGGCTTTGTTTCTACTTATTATATTGAGATAAAGTGGGAAATATGCTAATATTTGAATCAAAAGAGAAACTGATGCTTGTCCCCAGATAGATCACGGGGATTATGATAGAAAGGAAACATCTTATGCTACCAAGGGAACGTGTTTTCGCCGCGCTGGAGCATCGTGAGCCAGACCGCCTCCCGTGGGGTGAACACTCCATCGACTATAACGTTTACGAAGACATACTGGGACGCGAGACTCTCGTACAGGCCAAGATGAAACAGACACAGGCATACTGGGATGGCCGGCGCGACGAGATCGTGGAGAGTTATAAGAGAGATCGCCTGGATCTCATACGCGCTCTGGAAATGGACATCGTATTCGTCAATAGCGTGCCGCCCAAAGGCTATCATCCCAAGCCAATGGAGAAGCTGAACGAGGACACTTATCGTGATGGACGCGGCAATATCCATCGGATCTCCTCGGTAACGCATGATCTGATGCCGTTCAAGAGGAATACGCAAAATCAGGCTGGCTACGTCCCACCAACTCTGGAGGGCCTTCAGGAGCGGATAGACAGAGTGGATGAGGAGCCGCTTGGCGACCCCAATGACTCATCATGGGAATTTGTTCATCACGTAGTCAAAGAAATGAAGGATACCCACTTCATCATGCTGATGTGCGGCGATCTGAGCTTCCCATGCTTTGGCGCAACGGAGGACGAATCCTGGATGAACCTGATATTGCAGCCGGAGATATGCAAAAAGATCGCCGAATTGCAGGGACGACGGCTGGTAAGGGGAGTGCAGCTCTTAGCGCAGCTTGGCGTGGACGGAATTATGCCGTGTGGTGATCTGGGCAGCAGCACAGGACTGTTAGCCAGCCCGGAGATCTATCGCGAAATGGTCTATCCGTGGCACAAGGCGCACGTTGAGGAGGCTCACAGGCATGGTCTGAAAGTCCTCAAACACTGCTGCGGGCATACCTGGCCTATTATCAATGAACTGGCGGAAGTCTACGATGCCTACGAGGGCATTCAGGCCAGTGGCGGCATGGACATCAAGAAACTAAAAGAGCGCGTCGGCGACCAAATATGTTTATGGGGCGGAATCTGGCATGAGCATATCATCGACGGCAGCGTTGAGGCGATACGCAATGATGCGCGCTACGCCTATACGCATGCCGCGCCCGGCGGTGGGTATATTATGGGATCAACGCACTCACTGGCAGTTGGCGCTAAGAGGGAAAATGTCCTTGAAATGAAACGCTGCCGCGATGAATGGGGAAATTATCCAATAAATCCAGGGTCTATGGGTCTATAACAAGAAACAGGGAGTATAAAATGCGAACAGTAATAATTTCGGGAAGTCAGAATCCAGATGGACAAACAGGAAGGGCTGCGGATGCACTCTTTCAGGGAATGGTAGATAAAGGAAGTCAGGGGGAAAAGCTCTTTCTACCAAAGATGAAGATCAGGCGTTGCCGGCAATGCGACGACCGCGGATGGGGAATCTGCCGGACGGAGGGACGATGCGTCATCGAGGACGACTTCGCCGCGTTGGTAGACAAAATAAAGAGCGCCGACATGGTTGTCTTTGCGACACCAGTCTATTTCGGCGATCTGAGTGAAAGTATGCGCGCCCTCCTGGACCGTCTGCGCCGAACTTGCATGAATGAGGCAGGTAAAGACGGGATCAGCGGTAAATTAGCTGTCGGTATCTGCGTTGCAGGCGGCGGTGGCGGCGGAGCGCCTTCATGCGCCGTCAGTCTGGAGAGGGTTCTGTGCACCTGTGGCTTTGATGTGGTGGATCTAATCCCAGTCCGCCGCCAAAATCTGGATATGAAGCTGGATGTTCTGAGAATAACCGGCGAATGGCTGGCAAGCCGCAACGCATGAAATACTCGACGTCGCAGATATCGTTATCTACTATTCGGAAGTATTTCCTTATCGCGCAACCACCATTTTGCGCGTGGTGATAAGATTACCTGCCTTTATACTGTAGAAATACACGCCACTTGCCACGTGCTCGCCCGCTTCGTTCCTGCCATCCCAGTATGCTGCCTTCTGTCTGTCAACGTAGAAGCCAGCCGGCTTGAGCCCCAGACTCAGTGTGCGCACAAGCTGCCCTGTTAGCGCGTATATCCTGACTTCCACGCGTGCATCTTCCTTCAGTTGATAGGGTATCCACGTCTCTGGATTGAAGGGGTTGGGAAAATTCTGGTGAAGCCGACTCATTCTGGGAGCAAGCTGGACAGACAGGTCGAAGCGCACCACTTGACCCGGTCTGCCTGGTGGTGCCATATCGACTTTCACTTCCTGACCATCCATCTGGACGTATAGCTCAACCTGAGCAGAATCATCAATGCTTGCAGGAACATCCAGCGCGTATGAATCTCCATGCTGACTCACTGTTCCCATCCGGTAGCTGGATACTACCTCACCATTCACCTTCAGAAGCGCCACAGGAGCATCTCGTGTCGCGCCTGTTACCTTCACACCATTGACTTCCACATTACCCCAGACGACGTATGGCATCTGAGGTCTTTCCGAAAGAACATAGCGATTCCCTGCCACAGGTATGGCTGGTGGCGCTAGTGGAGCGCCTTCACCGATATCCCACGTACAAGCAGCGAAAGTCTCTATCCAGTAGCCAAACCCCGGACGCATGAACTCCAGATTGCTGGCATCTGGCAGGGCTGACAGATACCATCGCCATTCGTCTACTGAATCGTATTCCCATACTGAGATATACAGTCCATTTATACTTGCCATACAATCTTCTATGTCCCTGTATGTCCCGGCGCAGTAACCGGGCAGATTCCAGTTTGCGCTCAACGGTATAGCTGTATCCGGGTCATCTCCCTGAACCTTCAGGAAACATAGTTCATTGACCATGAGCCAATATCCCCTGCGCGCTTCCATTTCACTCAGGTTGCTGGCTGGTGGATTGCTCGGAATATACCATTGCCATCCTGTGCTCTGGTCGTATGTCCAAACGGAATCATATTTCCCTTCGATGGTAGCTAACACAGAGGTTATACCAGTATTCCCCGGCTGTTTGGGGAGCGAGATGAGTTCCCAGCCTTGCACCAGTTTGCGGTAGGGGTAAAAGTGAACGTAAGGTAATGATTCAGCCGGGATGTCACCAACCTGCACATCCTCTGCCAGTCTGATTGCCTCATCTCCATAGTTGATGTCAATTGTATAGGTATCTGTTGGGTTTGCGCCAGGTTTGGCTGTTACCATGATAGAGTAATCCCCCAGCAGCGCATTGGGTATAGTCACTTCCACATCAGGATCGCCATCATCATTCAGATTCGTTGTATTGTAGACAGCACCCGGTATTGTGGATGTATCTTTGTCGATTACCTGTCCCTTCGGATCTGTGATCACCAGATTTACTGGAGAAAAAGCCTGAACAGTAAGGGTCGTGACATCCTCCACATCCACAGCATTCTCGTAAGCTCCAATGCTGGGAGGAGTTCCGCGGGGATTGCCATCTATGTCTTCTGGAGGTGCGCCATTACTTGTTCCTGCGCTAGTGCAAGGACTTTGGATTCTCAAGTGGTAGTCACCATTGGCAGCATCGACAAACTGAGGGGATAGATTGATATTGCCGCTGCCCCAGTTTACTGTGCCAGTTCCACCGATTGCAGCCTGTCCACCCTGAACATCTGAATAAGAAACGGTGACCGTGCTGGATCCGCCGCTGAGATATATCTCCTGTGGAGCGTTATCCCAGAGGATCGTGTTAGTGACTGTTAGATCAGAATAACTACAATATATGCCACCGCCATTCCAGCCGCCGCCATCCCAGCTAGCCGAGTTTCTGGCGATGGTGTTATTCATTATTACAGCGTCAGAATCGCAGTATATACCTCCGCCGTCCTCAAAAGCCGTATTTTCTACGATAACGTTATTTGTTATTATCGGGATGTCGTTGTAGCTATAGAGGTAGATTCCGCCGCCAACCTCATCAGATGAATTTCCTGATATAATGTTGCTGGCTATTGAGGTGAAATCATTATCGCAGTAGATACCGCCGCCCTCTTCAGAAGCCGAATTTCCTGAGATAACGTTGTCGGTTATTGTAACGGTGTAATTATCCTCGCAAAAGATTCCACCACCCTCATCACTAGTTGAATTTCCTGATATAGTGTTGCTGGTTATTGTAACGGTGGAATCCTCGCAGTATATACCACCACCCTGGTCATCAGCGGAATTTCCTGATATAGCGTTGTTGGTTATTGTTGCGGTGGAATCCTCGCAGTATATACCACCACCCTCATCATCAGCCGAATTTCCTGATATAACGTTGTTGGCTATTATTGCGGCGGATTCCTCGCAGTAGATGCCACCACCCTCATCAGCCGAGTTATTCATGATGATGTTGTTAGATATTATTGGGGAGGAGTCCTCGCAGTAGATACCGCCTCCCAGATCGTAAGTGTTAGCATTTTGGATCGTGAAACCTTCCACCACAGACTCTGATCCCTCGCCGCGATGGAAAATGAACCCACGGGTATAGTTTACACTCTCACAATCAATGATGCAGTTGGTTGCACCGTTCGCTGACCTGACAGTGATAGCTTTGCCCCAGAAGTCCAGGTTAACGTTTCCCGTTCCTGTATAAATTCCATTATGCGCCTGCACAATGTTGCCATAGCGAGCGGCATCAATGCCGCTCTGAATAGTGCGGTAGGGATTGCCTAAACTGCCGTTGCCAGTAATATCATTTCCTGTGGTCGCGACATGGACTACTGTAGGTTCCATTACACCGGTTCCCTGTAATGGTATGTCCAGGGGATTCTTGCCGGTAACATTATTGGCAAATCTGAGGGTCGCGAACTTATCTCCCAATGATGATGGCTGAAAGCGCACCAGAATGTCATAAGTATCGCCTGGCTGCACACTGAAATTACTATCAACCTGGTTGATGAAGTGACTGCCGCTTTGAATGATGGACATAGTAGCATCCAGCGTTCCACTGCCTTCGTTATCCACACTAAAGATTCGATCACGGTAACGCCCATCCGGGACCAGCACCTCGCCGTAATCCCAGGATTCAGGAAACACCTCAATATCAGGCGCAGAGAAGTTAAGCCTGAATTCCGACGTGTTATTGTCAGTATGAGTGGTGGTCACAACTATTGGGTCATTATCAGAGATACCCATACCTGTGACATCTACGCTAACCAGGAAGTCGCCATTGGCATTAGCGGTATTACCCCCGACAGGCGGGAGATATGTCATCCCTTCCCAGCTCTCAAGGGAATCTGCCTGAAATACCTCCAGTGTAGCGTATGCACCTGCGTCAGACCCTGACACTGTAAGGGTGTTACCGACTACATCAGTCCATGCGATGGTAGGCGAGTGTATCTCATCATTTCCATCATCGTCAAGCCTTATCCCCCACCCAGCATTGTCGTGTATCGAGTTTCGCGATATCCTGTTGAAGCGTGTGCCTTCATCTTCCACCAATATGCCATGCCCATTGTTGTAAGCTATTGTATTGTAGGACACGATGCTCGATTGTGTATCATCGCTAATAACAATTCCATCTTCTCCATTTCCCAGTGGAGCAGTTCCATTCACATCCGTTCCGATATAGTTACCTGATACCACATTATTAGTTGAGTCGTCCATAAACACACCGGTATAACCATTTCCCGATATGATGTTTCTCTCGCCTGGAGTCGCGCCACCTATGGTATTTGAGTGTGCCCATTCAATGGCGATACCTGCATCTGAGTTACCCAGAGCATTAGTTCCCGTAACATCTGTCCCGATGTAGTTTCCTGATACCACATTATTATTAGCATCGTCCTCGATAAGTATGCCGTAATCATAGTTTCCGGATATAATGTTTCTTTCGCCTGGAGTTGTGCCACCTATAGTATTGAACTGAGCGTACCAGATGGCAACACCCATCCATGAGTTACCCAGAGCAGCAGTTCCATTGACGTCTGTTCCGATGTAGTTTCCTGATACCACATTATTATTAGCATCGTCCTCGATAATTACACCGATATCACCATTTCCAGATATGATGTTTCTCTCGCCTGGTGTTGTGCCACCTATGACATTGAAATGGGCTTCATTCCAAATGGTGACACCTCCATCTGAGTTACCCAGAGCAGCAGTTCCATTCACATCTGTCCCGATGTAGTTACCTGATACCACATTATAATCTGCGCCTTCAATAAGTACACCGAAATCACGGTTTCCCGATATGATGTTTCTCTCACCTGGAGTTGTGCCACCTATAATGTTAAATTGAGCGTCATTCCAGATGGCAACACCATGGTCTGAGTTATCCAGTTCATCAGTGCCATTGGCATCTGTCCCGATATAGTTCCCTGATACCACATTGTTGTTTGTTCCTGTATCAGTAATGGTCACACCGTTATCACTGTTTCCCGATATGATGTTTCTGTTACCGGTAGTTGAGCCACCTATGGTGTTTGATTGAGCGCCATTGCGAATGAGAATACCGTCATCAAAATCTGTAATAAACAGACCTCGGATATGGCAATTGCTGGCGCCATCAATCACTAAGCCGTTAGTATATTGAGTGTTTATTCCATCCAGAATTATCCCTGGCTCACCTCCTGGCCACACTCCTATCCATCCTGAGCTAGCGTCTATAGTAGTCCCATCGTTAGTTATGCCAGGCAAGGCTGACGTGGGATATATAGTTCCGGAAACGCCGAAGATTATGGTATCTGTTCCAGTGGCGTTGTTAGCCAGTCTGATACACTTCCTCAGCGTGTTGGTACCATCAAACGCGGTGTATGGACTGCCGTTATCCACATCTCCCAAACTATCAACGACAAAGGTTGCAGCATATATCAAGCCTGTCATAAAAAATAAAGCCACGATGGTGAGACATAATGATACCACTTTGATTTTTTTCATTTACTCTACCCCTTTTGCATTGCCTTTAGCACCAATATTCATCGTCCAAACTTCATCGTCTGGACTATACCCCGTTGCACATTTAGCGCATCACTATCATTTTGCGCATGGTAGCGAGATCCCCTGCCTTTATACTATAGAAATACACACCGCTTGCCACGTGCTCACCTGCTTCGTTCCTGCCATCCCAGTATGCTGCCTTGTTTCTGCTTAGATAATATCCTGCCGGTTTGTATCCCAGGTCAAGTCTGCGCATCAGCCGTCCCGATGAGTCATAGATATTGATTACAACGTTGGCAACATTTGCCAACTGATATGGCATCCATGTATCTGGATTGAACGGATTAGGGTAGTTCTGTCTCAGATCGGAGCGGGAAGGAAGAACCTCTGTCGAGTCCGCGTTCTTCATATCTCCCCATGCCGTTGCTAGTTTGCCGTCAGGCTCCACAGACTGTCTCTTGGGGACAGTGATTCGGGTGGTCATGGGCATGGATACGCCGTCTGAGTTCTCCGCATATATCAGTATTGTGTATGTCCCTACCTTGTCCAGATTTTTATATTCGCCTTCATATCTGTTATCTTCTGCGAGTTCCAGGTCTACAGTGGGAAGATTAGCGTCTGAGAGGAAACACTCAGCCCCCGAACCGCCCGCTGCAAAGTCTGGTGGCACGACCGTCCCCCAAACGCGCCCGCCTTCGCCCAGCGGGGATACTCGCGCCCATATAGTAGCCTCGCTTTCACCTTCAGTCAACTCCTGATCATCGCACACCTGAAGTATCTCTGGCGGCTCTGTGGGGTAGCCTTCGCTTTCATAGTCGCCGTCTATATGCTTATCTTCCACGGCTGTCATATCTGTGGATTCGTTTGGTATGCCATTCCCATCGGCATCCAGTTGAGGCGTCTGGTCGCCAAAAATTCTATTGCGCAGGGGCAGCTCGCTCTTTGCATTTTGGAATGCATCTCTCAGATTCTGATTATCAAGTACCTGATCGAAGAGATATTTGGAGAACGAGACATTCTGCATTACTACGGCTCTGGTATCCTTCTGAGAACTGGCGATGATCACCCGCGCCGCCCCCTTGAGCGGATCTATGAATTCCTCTGAATTGCAAGCCTCAATTATAACAGTTATATCCTTACACTTATCCTGAAGCTGATCCAGCAATTCATCCAGCTTTCCTGCTGCCAGAATCACCTCTACGCCATTACTCTTCTCCATCACCAGGCCCTGCGGAGATCTATTGTGAGTCAACACGTATATATACAGTGAGAGATCCGGAGTGAGATTTTCAGCAGCCCACGTTGTCATGGCATATTCCAGAGCGTCCAGGGATGTCACTTCATCGACTTTGGGAGCTTGCCGCTCCGGGTTTAGATAATAAATATCATCGTCAGTGAAGCGCCGCTGAATAAAGACCTCGTAGATTTGGTTTGCCAGAACATTGAACGCCGCGAAAGTTTCGTTGTCGCTACTATCCCCGCCGCCCTGCACAATTATGACTTTTCCAATGCTGCGCTCTACTTCCAGAATGTGTTCATCAGTGCTGGCACTGTCATATTCATCATTTCCATCCCAGGACACTGTGAATTCCCATTCTCCATTTGCGTCTATCTTCGGGACAAACGTAAACGCGCCCTGCGCATTTGTATCCACTGTCTCAAATTCAGTACCCCCGTTTGGTTGTGTTATTAAGAGCGTCGCCTCAACTATGCCGGGGTTAGGCTCTATCCTTCCGGACAGGGATATGCTTCCCTCATCAATTATTTCCAGCAGCGTCTCATTATCCTCATCCCACGTTATCTGAGAGGCGATCTTCACAACCTCAAAGGTCTTTTCCTGAGATTCGCTGCCCTTATGAGTATCATTACCAGACCAGGATGCTTTTACGCGCCATGTACCTGTGTGACTGGAAAGTTCGGGATAACGCTCCTGAGAGAAGATACGCGAGTAATCGCCGGATGCTGATATAGTTCCGACTTTTTCCTCGTGCTGCTCCGCGCCTCCTGGTGGAGTGAAGGTCAGGCTTACTGTGATCCCTCTAAAGTTGGCGTTGGCGATTGGCGGGCTGTCTGAATCCAGGATATTGCCACTGATGATTATGTCCTCATCCCACTGTATTTCATTGTCCTGGGGCAAATTCACAGTGATCACGCTTGCCCGTTTATCACGTATCACCACGGATTTCTCGTCTTCTACATCATTCCCGGCGTTGTCCTCCAATTTAACTTTGTAGTATAGCGTTTCGCCGGCGTGATCAGACCAGTTCTCCGAAATATTGAAAGTCCAATACCCTCCACCATCGTCAGACATATCGTGATAGACACCGTAGCTGCTTGATATATGGTAGGCGATCTGCGGAGTTGTGTGCCCGCTGAGGTTATCCATCGCTCTGACCCGTATGCTGAAGTCGCTGCTTATGTCAATGTTCAGGTCTTCTGGCTGCGCAGTCCAGTCGGACAGAGTGGGCGGTGTTTTGTCAAGTTTTATGCCGGTCAGTATATGGTGACCTTCCTCGTTGCCTGCATTATCAATGCTCCAATACTCGATCTTGTTCTCGTCATCCTCTGCATCTATACTGGGGTGTCCATCAATCGACACGGATTTGCCGCTGCCATCATTCACCACGTAGTTGATGCTCGCTATTCCGCTTCCTGATCCATCATCCCCCGTCAAAGTCACGGAGAAATCCTCGTTATGCCATGCTTCGTCATGATCATCGCCAGTCTCCGGCGGTTCGTTATCCACGCTAAAGGAATTTTCTGTTACGTCCTCCTGAGTCAGATCATCGTCATCCGTGACCACAGCCTTTATCCATACAGTATCCTGCACTACCAGCCCGGCCGCTATTGTGTTCCAGTTTACAGTATACGGAGGCGTTCTAACCGTACCCACGTTATGCCACGTTACGCCATTCAGGCTGTATTGGAACAGCACTTTGCTGATGACCCCATCTGAATCTTCCGCAGTTGCCTCAACTGTTAGTATGCCGCTTTCCCATTCATCGTATGAACTAATCAGAGTGACCGATGGCGGCACAGTTTTCTTCATTAGCTCAAAATCTGCCACAGCCATGCTCCCTGAAGTTGAGCCATTTACAGTGATCTCGTTCATTCCATATTCCTGGGCATCAGCTTGAAAACCGACATGGAACTCTCCATCGGCCAGCGTTACTCCGATGGCTATCCCTACCGTATCCCCGAAGTCAACGTTGATAGGTTCTACTGCGGCGAAGCCATCTCCTGCTATGATCACCTCCGAACCGATCCATCCACTGGTCGGCTGAACGGATGAGATGCGCGCCTCGATCACAAAACTACTTTCGGCATTTCCTACAGCGACTGGATTATCTCCACCCGGCAGAAGTGGCACAGAGAACGAGATGACGAAAGCCCCATTATCATTGGTCCGGATGTTCCCATCCACTATTGTTGTCCCATCAACGCCCACCACTGGAACTTCCACGTTGTTTACCATCAGCTTGCCCACATCTGCATTCGGCATGAAGCTCAACCCGGTTACTTCCACATTCGTTCCCACGTTTCCTGTAGCTGGTTCCAGCGAGATCGCTGCCGATATTAGCTCAAAGACAGCCTCCGCAGAGATGCCAGATACCGCACCCACAGCTATGACAGTTTTCTGCCCCGTATCCTGCGTATCCACAGAGAAACTGGTCTGGAATGTCCCGTCACTGTCTGATATAGCCAGAGCGATGTTCTGTGCATCCTCAAAGCTGATCTCGATGCTTTCATTCTGACCAAAACCATCCCCGGTCACCTCTATCGTCGTTCCTACGTCGCCCCATTCTGGCGAGATGGCAACCTTCCCTGTGATCTCCAGCGATGTCTCGCCGTTACCTACCGAGATGGCGTAAAGCCCTCCGGGCAGCATGGGAATGACGAACTGCACGACGAATTCGCCCTGGTCATCCGCGTATATAACGCCCTCGCTAATCACAGTATCTCCCACGGGATAGATAACCATCGCCTCGCCGTCCAGCGTTAATGCCCCAGCTATCTCATCCCCCTCGTAGTTTATTCCAGTGACCTCCACAGTTTCGCCGACAGTTCCGGATTCGGGCAGGCCGGTGAGTATGAACAGATGGGTTAGTGTAATGCTTGTCTCTCCAGTCTTGCCGTTAGTGACAGAAGCTTGTATCTCAACCGCTCCGGGCTGCTGTCCAGCCGTGTAGGTCGCTGTATATGTCCCATCGCCGTTGTTTGCCACTGTTCCCAGAGAGCCTGTGCCTGCGGAGACGAGCATATCAATAGTCTCAGTCTTGATCAGGTTGCCATAAGCGTCTGTGATGGTAGCGGTAATGTCTGCCTGTGAGATGCCGTCAGCAGGCAGAGACTGGACGCTGGATGTCACCGTGATTATATCAGTTTCGCCAGGCTCCACAGTGAATAATTGGCTCGACGCGGAAATACTGGGACCGGATCTGGCAAAAACCTCAATTCTGCCTGTGCCAGCGGTAGTAGCGGAAAATAGACCATTCGTGTCTACTGTGCCGATGCCACCAATGATAGACCACGAAACATCGCTGTTCTCCACAGTAATGCTGTTGCCGTATTCGTCCGCGCCGGTGACAGTGAACTGGTGTGTCTCGCCCGCCATCAGTGTCGATGGTGGCTGAGAGATGATCAGCGTTGCCAGGTCACCTAACACAACAGTAATGGTTCCGCTCTGTGCTGAAATGCTAAAATTAGATTTCAGAATGACGCTCACAATGCCTGTGCCAACAGTGGTAGCAGAGAAGAGACCAGTTCCGCTCACTATGCCAATGCCGCCAATGACAGACCATAAGACATCACTGCCCACCACAGAAACGCTGTTGCCGTATTCGTCCTCGCCGGTGACGGCGAACTGGTGTGACGCACCAACCTTCAGAGTCAGTGGTGATTGAGAAATGGTCAGCGTTACAGGCTCACTTGATGCAACAGTAACAGTTTCGCTCTGGGCTGTAATGCTGGGATTAGTCTTCAGAATAATTCCCACAGTGCCCGTGCCAGCAGCGGTGGCGGAAAAGAGACCTGTTCTGTCTATTGTACCAATGTCACCAGTGACAGACCATCTAACCTCGCTGTTCTCCACAGCAACGCTGTTGCTATGTGCATCCTCGCCGGTGATAGTGAACTGGTGT
>SDBT01004692.1_pt1 | contig 23126 bp, 17 predicted proteins | sample 2277101 | NCBI WGS metagenome assembly SDBT01 (sample SAMN10404973, study PRJNA504765) | marine sediment metagenome | isolation source: marine sediment core GS10_PC15, 103 cmbsf | place: Arctic Ocean: Southern Knipovich Ridge | collected 2010 | reverse complement strand
TAGAACGCCAGTTCAGGTCTATTATGAAGGTTCATTATAATTGTCAAAGAAGCTCAGATTCAGATGGTTAATGATCCACCTTAGTTTTGCCAATTTTTGGTCTTGACTTTGGGGGTAACCATAAACAGCATGAGCTATTCCGAGAGTTTCTTGCTGCTCAATGTATTTTATGCTCACGCCGAATCTCTCTCCATCCCCGAGACACTTGGTGATCTCAAATCCCAGATGCCCGATTACTATAATCACCTCTTCTATATCTAGAGACTTCATCTGCTCAATCTGGTGTTCCAGAATGGGTTTATTAAGTATTGGCAAAATCGGTTTTGGATACTTGCGACTAAAAGGTTCCATACGGGTACCTTTTCCAGCCGCAAGTATAACCCCAACTAGTGTATTATTCGATATCATGATTATTACCTCATAGGAGAACCTCAGATACTAAGAACTAGATTTCGTTTATGATTCTGGCCTTATAAAGCGTGATCTTAAACCTTAGATAGCACAAAAACAGGAGAAATTGCCAACTCGTTCGGAGTGATTTCAACTGAGACTTGCCGCCAGCACGTTCATAGTGATTTATCCCTGCCTCTCCAATCTTGTAGCCCAGATTCCTCAACTTAATGAGGATCTCAGTAGGTGTGGGATACCCTCTGGATTCGATATGAATTCCTCTGATTATATCACCTTTGAATATCTTTAATGCACAATTTGTGTCTTTTAGCTTGAGGCCAAACCCGATTCTGATAATTAGATTCAACACTCTATCAGCGAATACTTTTATAAGGCTGTCTTGTTTTTTTATCCTGAATCCAGTAACCAGGTCAAGTTTCTCTTCCCGCAATTTGCTCAGTAAGAGAGAATACTCCGCCAAATCAAACTGACCATCGGAATCAATTGTAACTACGTATTCACCACAAGAACTGGAGATAGCGCTATTGAGTGCTTTACCATAACCACCATTTACCTCATGGTTAACTACAATAAGCTCGTCAAACTCTTTCTTCAAGGCATTCAGTATCTCCCCCGTTCTATCCTCACTCCCATCATTTGTAATAACGATTTCTCCGTTAACACCATTATTCTCCAATACGCTGTGCCAATATTGAATGATTGATTCTATATTTTCCTCCTCATTGTAGGCAGGCGCAACTACTGATACGAGAATCTTTTCTTCTTGAGTCATTGACTTAATTCCTATCATTATACTTACCCCCCCCCAAAAAAACTAGACCACAAGTTAAGGTGGATTTGAGGTATAATATCTCGCACCCAAAACTTGTGGAGGAAACATATGTCAGTAAAACGCAGACGTCATAGTCCAGGATTCAAGTTCAGAGTAGCCTTAGAGGCAGCAAAGGAGCAGCAAACTATCAGTCAGTTAGCCAGTGAATTCAGTCTTCATCCCACTCAGATCAGCGATTGGAAGAAGCAACTTCTGCTGTTATTTCAACTTTCGGACACACTCTAAGTCTCATTTGTATCTAAAACAGATATTATACGCCTTCCCGCGAGCATCAAGATTTCACTAATACTCACACAGAACAACGGCAGGAACATGTGATGGTACCTTGGTTGAGCCTCAGTAAAACAATGTAGGAGTGCTGTAAGTAACGCAGACCAGATGAGAATCTGCCGTACATCCCACTGATATGTTCCACGCAAAGCTCCCCAAAACAGTGCTAATGCACAAAACGCCAAAGCGATCTCATGCCAAACAATCGAAAGCGCATAGACATACTTTGCAATGCGAGTATTCCCGATTCTGGATGTATGAATTGACCAAGAGAGACCTGCCACATTTCCCCAAACATGTTGGATTTTGTTGCGTAGTACCATGTATAGAAAATCAAAGGGATGCTCCCTGATTCTTTTAAGCGCAATTTCTGTTGCCAACCTATCACGGAATATCAAGGGATGCTCGCCTTTTCTGGATTCACGCTTCTGCAGTTCATCATCAAGAAGTTTACTGTCCTCCATATTGTATCTACCATGGGTGGCAGTATTGGTTCCAACCAACAGAGACCATCCCCCGACTTGAGCGGGATTTGGTGAAGCAACACCAAGCATCGAATAGTTGAGAAGAACAATGGGCAAGACCAAGAATGTGAAGCCCAATGCCAGAAGAACCGCATCTGTGATCCGCCTACGCCGTGACATGGTGAAATCCATAACCAGAAACGCTAATCCAGCGAACACGAACAAAGGAGCAGTAGCACGCAGCCAATTCGCAATCCCCAGACAAATACCTGCGACAAAGGCTAGCACACTGGGCGAAATCCAGTTCGTTCGATACCTGATTGAGAGCAACCATGTCGCAGTTAGTATTGCTGTAGAGAAAAGAACATCGCTACCAAGAAGGTTCGTATAAAGTATATGTTCAGGCCAAAGAGCGAGAAGTAATCCCCCAAATAATCCAGCCTGCCTATCAGAGGTTACGTGAACAAGAATGCTATATACTAAGACTACCTGAATAGTCGAGAGAATCGCTATGCTAATTTGCGGAAAGATTGGGTTATATCCCATTAGGAGGTAATGCAGAGAGAAGAAGATCGAAGCACCTGTAGGTTTGGTTGGATTTATTATGTACTTTCCATCTAGGATCTCCCGCGCCATTCGATCATAGCCTGCAAAATCCGAAGTTTGCTGTACATTGCTAAACAGTACCCAAGCTAATCTGATTGCTAAAGCCGCGAGGAAGATGTGTTTCCAGGATAGCAGATCAAGAAATTTTCCCAAAGGAGTGGTAATCCAGTCGGGTCTACGGAGTAATATGATAATTCCAAGACAACTGCATGACAATACCGCAAAACCAAGAACCGAGGGACGCAAGGAGTATGTTAGAAAATGCCCGAATAAAGCTCCGGCCAATGCATAAGCCAACAAGAGACCAAGGGTAAAACGACCCAGTTTTGAAACCCGAGCCAAGAAGGGCGTACTTACACCAAACAGACACTGATTCCGATTCTTATCAGTTCCTTTTATCAAATCCTGCTCTCCATAGTATACTTACCCACCAAAAACTAGACCACAAGTTAAGATGGATTAAGGTATAATATCTCGCACCCAAAATTTGTGGAGGAAATATATGCCAGTAAAGCGCAAAGGATATAATGCCCCTGGCAACGATACTCAGAATCTATATCTCGCTGAGATGAATATGCGGTTGGAGTTCCTGTCTTTTACAATGTCGTCGTTGATACTCTCTTTCCAGGAACCGCGTATATAAGCCACATCCAGCGAGAGCACTCGATCCAGCATCATGCCAATCCCGGCGGTGATGTAATGTCGATCGCTGTCGATCTCTATGCTATCTGGTGTATAGGGTAGGGGATCCAGCAGATAACCCGCTCTAACACTCAATCCCATAGCAGGGATGGTGTATTCGCCACCTACGCGCAACTGGAATGTATCGCGATAGTCGTCGATGAAATCTTCATTGCTTATATCTTCGGCTGGCGGATCGCTGTATTCTGTTTGTGTCCAATCAGTGTAAAGAACGTCAGCAGCTATGATGGCTCCCGGGATCGGGTAGGTAGCTATCCCTGCGCCGAACCTGAAAGGTCGCGATATTTCGTAGTAGAAAGCGCCGCTCTCAACCCACTCATCATCTGGTTCTGTGTCATAGGCAGCGTAGGTTTCCCAATCCCAATATCTATCGACCTTGAAGTCCATAGGGATTTCGATGGTTACACCCAGGTGAACCTGGTCTATAAGACGCGCCAGCAGACCGATCTTGCCATCAACACCGGAGTAATCATAATTATCAATATCGCTATAGCTAAATCCCGTCAATGCTAAATCCAACTGCTTTGTGTCATCAGCGTCCAATTCCAGGCTGTAGGTGTAATCGCCAATGAGGAAGTTGAGGGCTGCGCCCAGTGAAACGCCGGGTGCAATGTCCACAGCCATACCGAAACTCCATGAGTAGATACTGCCAGACTCATCGGATAGCTCACTGATGTATAATTGTCCGAATTGCTCATCCTCCTCAACTGAGAGATTGTTGAAGCCACTGACCTTTAATCTGGTATCGAAGCTCTGTAGTCGGTTGATCCCCAGGGCAAAGGCCAATCCACCGCGATAAACTGGGACGGGAAATACAATTCCGAAAGAGTTGGGCCGTGTGTTTGAGGCAAAGGTAGAGTCGAATTCACCGAAATACTCCGTTTCTGTTTCCAATTTGTCATGGGACAGTGCGCCAAAAAATTCCATCTGCTTAAGCTGCGAGAGACCCGCCGGATTCCAGTATAGAGCTGTGGCGTCGTCAGCCACGCCCATAAACGCTCCGCCCATTCCCATCGCCCGCGCGCCGACGCCGAAATCGTTGCCCACTGTGATTTCCTGTGCCGTTGCACTCTGTGTGAATAAAAAAACTGAGATTGCTATGGTTACTATAAAAATATGTCCCGATGAGAGTTCAAATTCAGATTTGCCCATAATATTTCACCTTCCCGTATGAATAGATTGCTCTCTTATCTCTTAGTGCCTGTAAAAAATAACTTCCTTTTTTTGTAGGGGTGGGTAAGCATTTTCTGATGAAATCAGAAAATGCTTACCCACCCTTGATGAATAGCGTTATCTCACGAGTGGGAAGTTATTCTCTTGCTACCTCTTACTCGTCGTCCTTTTCTTGAGGTTTTCGTTTGACTGAGCGCTTTCCAGCAGACGTAGGACTCCTGCGTATTCTTGGAGACTTCTGAATTCTATTTTTCGTTTCTCCCCTGTTCTGCCGCTCCCGCTCTTCATCCCTTTCCATACTACCCCTGCTTTTTCGCTCAGGCATAGGAGTGCGCCGGGGACCAGAAGCCCCTCGCTGCCTGGTCTCAGGCTTTCTTTGAGGAACGTCGTCATAGTCATAATAGTCATAGTCTCGATAATAGCGGCCATCGTAATACCGATTCCAGGGAGAATACCAGTAATCGCGGTAGGAATAGCGGTACCAGGGGCTGTAATATGAATCGTAGTAATTCCAGTAGTATGAGTAAGGGCGACTATAGTAATCTCCGTAGTATCTGTATATCGGCCCTTCTACTATAATCTCTTCCTCTGTGACGCCTTCTCCCATCTCACTGGCGGACTCAGACCCCTGTTCCATCGGTGGATGCCCGACTATGGTATAGCATCCCGATATAAGCGCAGCCATAGCCAAAATGGCTGACATCGCTATCAATCTGTAAATTTTCGGCATTGGAATCGCCTCCTTTCTAATAGCCTATCCGAAAACCGTCGGTTGAGTAGGCGTAGCCTGTATCGAAACCAGGTTTTCGGATAGGCTCTAAGTGCCTGTAAAAGAATAGCTTCCTTTTTTTGTAGGGGTGGGTAAACATTTTCTGATTTCATCAGAAAATGTTTACCCACCCTCGATGAATAGCGTTATCTCACGAGTGGAAAGCTATTCTTATACTACCACTAAGGTTATATTATCAGATAAATGAACGGTTGTCAAGTATTTCAGGAGAATGTGTTTAATGTTTAGTATCTATCTAATCATAACACTCAGAATGTCTGAAGTATTTCTCCTCTGGGTTTTATTTTCATGGTAAGAGAAACGTAGTGAACATCCGACAGCTCGCGATGGAGAACGTATGCGTAATCCAACTGCCACAGATTATATTTGATTCCTATCCCACCAGACAGCTTCGGCATCTGTTTGGGATTGAATATGTCTTCCTGCAATCCAAATCTGATGGCCAGAGTATTCGCCGTCCAGTATTCAAATCCAGCATTCAGAATCCTGTTGTTCAAGCCAATATCCATGCGGACTTCAGGAGAGAGTTTGTAATCCAGGCCTACGCTAATTGTGCTTGTGAGAATCGCGTTTTTCTCGCCCCCGGTCGCGTCTATTGAAGCTTCATTGATATTTCTGAAGCAGAACCCCAGCGTGGAATTATCTCCCAGGCTTATCAGGCCACCTACGTCAAGCGTCCATGACGAGTTCATCACTTCGCCCAGTTCAAAGCGCACTCTTTTTATGCCGGCTCCCATAGTCACTCCCGGAGTCAATCGCTTGCCATAGCAGAGAGTAAGAATGGTCTGTTTAGCAGATAGAATCCCGTGTATCTCTTTGTTTTCGCCTGTCCATAATATATCACCAAAGTTGATCCGGGTGATATTTATCCCTGCTGTGCCGTATCCGGGTATGGGGTGCGCGTAGCTCAGGAACTGCTGCGACATTCCGGGGTTGCCAAGAAGCGCCATCTCTGACATGGCATACAAAGGCGAGTGCATGAGCGTGATCTCTTTATCCTTCAGAACTCCCAGGCCGGCGGGGTTCCAGTAAGTACAATTAGCGTCATCCGCCACAGCGACAAAGCTGTTCCCCATGCCCGCAGGCCGGGCGCCTACCGCCATATCCAGAGCTGGAATAGAGCAAACATAGATCAACATCAGCAGACCTGACAAACAGATCATCGCCAGATGTAAAATGCAATATCGTCGGATTTTTTCTATTAAGATATTCATAGTGTCCCTGGGAGCGCAGGCATCTTGCCTGCAAATAGTAATATTGCTATTCCCCGCGTTCCTCCGCTGTGCTACCGTATAGCTGGTTGAGTTCCTCGAAGGGGTATATCCCCGTGATGCAGCCGATACATGCCTCGTCACGAGTCAGGTTTAGTTCCTGAAGATATTCTTCCAGCTTTGTGTAATACGCTGCCTTCACACCCAGAATCTCTGCGATCCCTACTTCCACGTCCCGGTGGTTCTTCGCTTCGACTACTTTGTTAGCGATGAACTGCTCCCTGCCGCCGCTAAACATCTCTATTCCCAGCGGGCATGTATAGAGTATCGGTGGGAAGTTGAAGCACCAGATAATGTCCTTAGCGCCCGCTTCCATTGCCATAGCTGACAGACGCCGGGTTGTAGTTCCTCTAACGATGGAGTCATCAGCAAGGATGAGCGCCTTGTTCTCGATAACGTCGTGAAGAAAGCTGACCTTCCGCATCACTAGAGCCGATCTGTTCAGGCCCTGGGTCTTCTGTCCGCGTATAAAAGTCCTGCCAGTGTATTTATCCCTGATCAGACCGTGGGACATGAGCGGAATGCCAGTAGCTCTGGACAATCCCACGCCGAAGGGGATCCCGCCGTCGGGGATGGGGATGATTATGCTATCCTCAGCGTCCTGAAGCGTGAGATCCGCTTTCAGCCTCGCTCCCAGGCGTTCTCCGCATCGCTGTCTGAAGCTGCTTAATATCTGCCCGCGAACGTTACTGTCGGGACGGGAGAAATATGCGTCCTCGAATATGCAGTAGCCTGTCCTGGGGCTGGATGCAAATCTGACCTTTTCTATCCCTTTGTCAGAGAGAATCACGCCTGTACCCGGCTCCACGTCCTCCCGGGGTATTTTCAATCCCTGATAATATAGCTTGCGCAGTTCGTTCATCACGCACGATTCAGAAGCGATCACGTAACCGTCAGGCAGGTTACCCACGCAGAGCGGACGAATCCCGTGGGGATCTCTTATACCGATGATCTTATCTTCTGACTGGATCAGGAGGGCAAAAGAGCCGGTGAGTTTTGGTATAACTAGCTTTATGGCCTGTTCCAGTGTCGAATCACGCGCCAGATGCGCCAGTACCCGACCCACTGCCTCCGTGTCGGTTCCGCCCACCATTTCTCCCTTGATCTTTTGCAGCAGTTGATGTGCGTCAGCCGGGGTAAGCTCCGAATCGCTAGCAGCATAGCATTCCGTGTCCTTGTTGATTCCGACCTCTGATGGTTCGCCCGACTCCATCCGGGATAGAGGCAAGCCGCAGAACGACATGATTGTTCCGTTGTGGGCTATGTAGAATGTGATCCAGGGGTATGATATTTCAATGGGCTGAATATCGCACGACGGCAGGCCGGTAGTTAGATTACTCGTAGGATAGCGCGTGTGGCCGATCCCCCTGTCTCCGGGCATAGTATGCTCTTTGGTGAAGTGGAAATTGGTGGAGACCAGGCCAGTCCTCTGCTCTAGACGTGTACTTCCGTTATTGTAAACTAATATACCACAGGCATCTTCTCCTCTGTGCTGGAGCACGTGGAGCGAATGTACTAATCTGTCATATACATTCTTACCATCCTTTGCCAGAATGCCTACAATTCCACAATCTGCCATAGTTGTATAATTTTCCTTCTTCGTTTGGCATATTTCACAGATTTTTTCGTAGCAATGCTAATCCATGTACCAGGCCATCATTTTGCCGTATCTGGAATCGCTAACCTCTCCTGTGATAGCGTCGGTTATCTTAAGAGAGTATATATACATGCCGGTTCTTATTCTTCCGCCGATAGTATCTTTGCCATCCCAGTGTGGCGGCTCTTGGGACGACTCCCAACTCAGTTGCTTGACCATCGAGCCATTCATGTCGTATATCTTCAATTCCAGCGTGGCTTCCCCTTCCGTTTTGCAGACGAAATCGGTACCCAGATCCGGGATAAAGGGGTTCGGGTAGTTGTAAAATTCCGCAAGACTTGCAGCTTGTGTGGAGCGTGGTGCCGCCGGGGCGCGAGGGTGTGGCGATACAGGCGCGCGTGGACGCAGGGTATCGCCATTTTGCTTATTATCCGTCGTTTGCCCTCTCAATCTGAACATACTAATGCTATTCCGCAGCCACCTGATCAGCCTCGTCGCGAACGATGGCTCACTTGTTTCCTTTCTGTTCAAGCTTTCTCCAACAGCCAGACTGCTCAACATGAGAAGAATGATGATCATCGCACCAATTCTAATAATACTTCTACGCATTATCAATCACATCCCTGCAAATTCCAGTATCCAGTATCCAGTATCCAGTATCCAGCATCCAGCATCCAGTATCCAGCTATTCTGCACCCAGGTCTTTGAGGTGCTGTCTTGCCTCTCCTCCCCAGCTTCCGGGCGGATTCATTTCCAGAAACCTCTGCCACTGTTGGATCGCCAGCGTCTTTTTGCCCCAATTCTCATAAACCAGCGCCAGATTGTAGTTAGCCGTGGGATTCTTTGGGTCTAATTGGATGACATTCTCAAACTGATCGGCAGCCTTGCCGAAGTTGCCCATATTATAAAGGACATTGGCATAGTGTATCAATGTCTGTGTGTTCTCTGGCTCCAATTTCAGCGCTTTTAGCAGATGCGTTTCAGCTTTTGCCAATTCCATCGTGTAATTGCTGTATAGAAAACCCAATCTCTGATGCGCCAGGGCGGAGTCATCATTCAGAGCTATCTCTTTCTTGAATTCCTCCATCGCTTGCACGTATTCTTCTTTCCGTTCCTTGATAAGCCCCAATTGCAGGTGTGCGCCGATGTATGATGGATCCAGTTTGAGTGTCTTTTCAAAATGATCCTTTGCCAGTTCGTCCAATTCCATATCTACATATAGATGTCCGATATTAAAGACGGCAGCGATCATGTTTGGATCCAGTTCTGCTGCCTGTTTGAAGTCCTCCAGTATTTGCTCGTTTCTGTATATCTTTCCATCTATCATCTTGGTTCTGCGGATCAGCGCGGCTCTGTCGAAGTACACCTGCGCAAAGTCGCGCTTGAGTTGGATGGTGCGTGTATACTCCTTCAGCGCTTTTCCATTGTCCCGCCCGTCCAGAAGTTTGGCATATTCATGATGCCACAAATAGTTGTCCGGCGAGTATTTATTCGCCTCTCCATAGTGTTCTATAGCTTTGTCATATATTTTATGCTTCTTATAGAGCAGGGCCAGGTCATACTGAATCTGAGGATGTTCAGGGTCGATTGTCAGGCCTTTTTCGTGAACATCCATGATTTTTTTGTCATCCAGTTCTTTCTTTACATAGATAGCTCCCAATCGGAGGAAAGGCTCTGCTTTCGTTTGATCCAGTTCGATCACTGCTTCGTATTCTTTCATCGCCCTGTCAGTATCACCCTTTTTATCCTCGTAGAGTGTGCCAAGCATATAGTGTCCATCTGAATCTGAGGGATCCAGCCGTATGACTTCCTCCAGAGAGGCTATCGCTTCATCAACGTTTTCCAGCTTTTCATGGGCAGCGGCTGCCATTTTGTGGGCATCAAGGTTGTCCGGATTCACTGAGGTGATTCGTGCGAGCGTAACCAGTGATTCGCTCCACATTTCATCTTGCTGGTAGATACTCGCTATGCGGAGCAGAACGTCCTGTCTTGCGGGATCGAGTTCCGCTGCCTTTTGGTAATTCTTCATAGCGTTATTTTTGTCTTTTAAGCCTTCGTATGTGCGGCCCAGCATGAAGCGCGCCTCCACGTCCTCTGGATACAGCGAGACAAACTTGTCCAGGTTTTCTCTGGCGGCGTTGAAATCGTCAGCTTCCAGTGCCGTCGCGCCTGCATCGAAGAAATGCTTTTCCAGATCTGGTACCAGTTCTATCGCCTTGCGATAAACGCGGGTAGCGTCTTCTTTTTTGCCTTGAGAGTAATACAGATCACCCAGGGGGGTGTAGGCTTCCAGAAGATTCGGATCTGACTTGATAGCCGCTTCATAGTGTTTCACAGCTTCCGAAGCGTTATCTGACTGTCGTTGAATCTCGGCGTAATAGTAGTGCGCTGACGAGTTCTCAGGCTCAATGGCAAGCAGCTTGTCCAGGGCTACCGTTGCAGCGTCGAAATTCTTCACTTCATAATACTGCCTGACCTCATCCAGAAAATACCGCCGGAAAGATGGATTGGCGCGGATGGCTGCTTTGTAATACTCAACAGCCCGTTCTTGCAGTCCTGTGCTGTAATATTCCTCGCCCAGTTGGAAGGACGCCTCAGCCATATTGGGATCAGTGCTGATAGCGTTCTTATATGATTGAATTGCCAGTCCCGATTTGCCCTTTTCGGCGAAGATTAAGCCCAGTTCATAGAATACGTAAGCATTTGTTTTGTCGTATTTCTGTCCCTCTCGATATTGCTTGCTTATCAGTTCAATCTCCCGATCCTGCTTGGCATATAACTGTCCTCGCTTGAAGTGCGCCATCGCTATTTCTGGATTATACCCGATGGCCTGTTTGAGTTCTGTCTCAGCATCTTCCAATCTGTCCTGATCCAGATAGATCACGCCCAGGCCATAGTGCGGCCATCCCCATCTCTTTTTGATCTCCAGACATTTCTTGTACGCTAAGATTGCCAGATCGTACCTTTTTTGGTTGCGATATACTTCACCCAGATTGAAATATGCCGTATAGAATTTCCCATCCAGTTCGATTACCTTCTGGAACGCGATTTCCGCTGGCTTATAGTTCTTTTTTCTCAGATACATCCCACCCAGGCTAAAATGAGCCATCAGGAAATTGGGATCCAATTCCAGCGCTTTCTGGAAAGAGAAGATCGCTTGATCCGAAAACTCATCTTCCTCGGTAAGCCCGTATGCATAGCCCAGAGCGTATTGGAGAACGGCATTATCCGGTGAGTTTATCGCGATATTCTCATAGATAGAGATCACATCATCGCTTCTGTCTTTCCACTTGCGAATAAAGCTCCTGTGGGATTCAACGTTGTTCGCTCCTTTCTCCATTAGACGCTGGTAATCCCGCGCCATCTCCTCGCGCGGATCTTTCTGCGCGTGTGCTGTGGCGACTGTCAATATGCAAATAATGCAAATAGCAAATAATCGCTTCATGAAGAAGTAATACCTCCTTCTATTCCAATCTGTTTCTGTGGCACTATGCCTCGTATGCTCTAACGCGGCTCTGTCGGTACATTCCCAGAGCGGGGTACTTGGTTTCTTGCATCCAATCAGCAAGGAGCATCCTCATTTCGCAAACTTTGTCCGAATATTCTGGACTAAAGAATATTGGGTTTCCGATCCGCTTTCATAAACGCGTTCCCCTCATTTTTAAAAAGGATGGCAAAACCAAAGGTTTTTATCTAGTCATCGGTTGCCTTACAAAGCCCATTTGCTCAAAATGATGATCGAATGCAAATACTTCAGTGATTTCTCGTTGTTCCATAACCACTTTGGACGTACAGTCAGTGAAAGACCATTGTTTATCAATGTTATATTTCTCGAACGCTTGCCAGGCAGCTTTCTCCATTGATTCGGATACATGAACTATTGTCAATATTTCCAGTTTTGATATTATGTCAATACTCTGTTTGAATTCCACTGTGCGGGTATAGCCGATCTTATCCAACAAGAGAGTATAGATTTCGTCCAAGACATAGTTGGTTGTCACCAAATGACATTTCCCCTCAATCTCCTCCGTAAATAGCAAGGCAATCGCATGATTTTCATCTGAAGCATCCTCAGTAGCGTACCACGCACTGGTATCTATAAATATCTCTCTCATTTCTTTTTCCCATAAAGGTAGTAGTCATGCCTTGTTGAAACATCGGAGAATCCACTACTTGTCGCATTCTTTCCCATATTTCTAAGCACTTCCCATGCTCTCTGTTCGTCCGATGGATTAGAACTCTTCACTGTATCCACTGTAATAGTTATCTTTACACTGCAATGAGGACTCAAGCCCAACTCCTTCTGAACCTCATCAGGAAGAGAAAGGTGTCCGTCTGGAAGTACCTCGCCGATGTATTCTACCGTTTTCATAATGTCAAACTCCTTTCCGCCCGATCACAATATACTCAACCGGGTACACTTCAGCATTCGCGCTATCGTTGCTTGCGAATTTACCTGTTTTCTCATCTCTTTTCTGTGGGAGTATTTTTGATGGTATTTTACGCTTTATAATCCTGTCGAGTTCAAACCCTGAATACTGCAAACTTTCAGCGAAGACTTCTGCATTCAGTATGTTTACTCCCTTTATTGTTGTATTACCGATAACGTAACAGCATCTACCGCCCGGTTTCAGGATTCTAAAGCTCTCGTCGAATACCTCTTCCATATCGGCAAAAAAGGCCGCAATATCTCCTGCTGTTCCTTTGCTATCCTCGGGAACTTTATTAACTATGTTTAGCGCAATTTCGCTTTTTGGTTTCTTCTGTTCGTGTTTTCCATGAGATGTTCCAATAAACCTTTTTCTATATTCCTTCAGATCCTCTGCTAAATCGAGCCATATAGTGGACAACTGATGCAAATCTGCATATTCGTAGCTGGTGACATAGGGACTGGAACTTACGATCAGGTCTACGCTGTCATCCGGTACCGGCTGGTATCTGGCATCAGTGATCTTAACGTTCAGGTACTTATCGAGATCACCCCGTACCTCCGGCGGGGTAACGCTATAGAAAACCTCGTTCCCTCGCTGCATCTTTCTCAAATGCCTTTTCAGAGCTTTGCAGGGCTTGGCCGTTTTCTTTCCAAAATCTCTTGTTGGCTTTGTGCTTCCCTTGCTCCATATAGAGCAATTTTTCAAGACATGACTGAACGCAACCAGGAGAAACTCTCTTATTGCTTCATCATTTTCCTTGTGGATGAGTCTCAGTATTCTTCCTAATTCCGTTTTATTATGTTTGGTAAACCAGTGGTCAATTCTGTCAACATGCCTTTTCGGAATAAGAGGCTTGACACTCCCGTCCGAATCTTCTGCTGTGGATAGGAATCGCTCTATTTTCCTATCAAGATAATCTGGCTCTATAGGGGTTGACTTTACTTTAGTCATCAGGAAGGCGATTTTGTTTACATCAGTACCGCTTGCCTCAAATCCCTTTGAGATCGCCGTGACAATAGTTGTTCCGCATCCGCAAAACGGATCATTTATGTGCGCGCTGCCATTAGATATATACTCATCAAACAGCTTCTCAACTAACTGTGGGATAAACTTAGCTGGATAGCGATGATAATTATGAGTCCATTTGCCGGTATCTGAGAGGTTGTAATCTGCAAATGACCAGTCGTCATCTATCGTTTTTTCGTCAAAAAGCTGCAATATTTCTTCAGGTGATTTCATGGTGCTAGCTTCGATCTCTTCTTGATCTGCTCGATCCGTCCAACCAGCTTTCTATTCAATCTACCCAGGCCATTTGAAGTGGCAAACCATACAAAATTATCCTGCACCAGCACTCGTAGAGGCACGTAACCAGCCAATTCTGATGGATAGTTAAGTGGATCGCTCAACCTTGAGGTTGCGTGATCGTAAAACGCCGCAAAGCTATCGGTTCCGATCCACATCTCTCTGTCATTAGCTCCCAGGTTGATCATCTTATTGCTGACATCCTGAGCAGTATCCCATTCCAGGAGCGGCGGCCATTCATCCCATAATTTGGTGGACGCATCATATTTGCTGACGCCATTCTTAAATTCCTCATACCATGTAAACCATACATAATTCGCACCGGAGGCAATGCTTGTTATGGATCTTCCACCTGGCATCGCGGGGTCTTTTTGCCATGCACCTGTATCGCCATCGAAGAAGCAGACCCCGTTCTTTAACACGCCACACCATGTTCCATTGGGTGTGGAAGCTATGGAAATTATATTGTTGCCGGACAAGCCATTGAATACAGTATATTTGCTCCACTTGCCACTGTTTCTGCTGTAGCGATATACGCCGCCGAATTCCGTTCCTATCCAGACGCCATCCAGCCCTGCTGATATGGCGGAAGCTCTATCGTTAGACAGTTCTTCACTTCTAAGAATTGTCCAGGTTAGATTCATTTTGTTATATTGCATAACCCCCGAATCCAGTGTGCCTACCCAGAGGTCGCGGGTGTCAGCATCCAGAGTCAGTATTTCCCTACCCCTCAGAGCCACTTCGTCGGTAAATGAGTCTGTTGCCAGATTAAATCGTGTTACGCCTGCCGAAGTTCCCACCCATATATATTCCCCGTCCGCTGCAACGGAGCGTATGTCGTTGCTGGGCAATCCATCTGATACATCATAGACCACCCATACACACTCGTCAAGCATCTGTTTTGCTTTGCTGACTAAGGTGGTATCTGTTGATCCGTCTATCACATGCACCAGTTCTGCTATTGCGTCTTCATTCCGTCGCTGCTGATGATATACTTTAGCCAGTATGTAATGGGCATCATCGCTCCATTCGCCTGTGGGGAAATCTAAGACCAGCATAAAAAGTACGCTCTCTGCTGCTTCCGGTAGGTTTTCCTCTTCACGAATCCTCCCAACCTCGTAAAGTCCCTTTTCGATTTCCTGATTCTCCGGAAATGCTGTGACAGCTTCTTCCAGAGCGGATAACGCTTTCTTGTTATCCTGTAACTCTTCCGCAAAGAGGAACCCAGCGCGATAGATCGCATATTCCGCCGCCGTGTCTTCGGGAAAATGCAGATATAGACGATAGTACGTATCCGCTGCATCTACCAGCTCTCCTCTAGCAACATACCTATCTGCCACATCCATGAATCGTTTTGCCATACCTGGCTGATTCAGACCCATATCTATGGCGCGGCCGAAATATTCCAGCGCCTCGTTCATCTGACCTTGCTTCTCCCAGAATCTACCCAGTTCATAATGAGCGTCAGCGTATCTGGGGGATTCAAGTATGGCCGCCGTGAATTTCTCCAGAGCTTCACTTTCCATGCCCAATTCCAGAAGCTGCCTTCCTTTTACCAGATGGAGATATGCCTTTGCTGATACTTGAGCGCTATTGGAAACAAACTCCACCAGAACGATCTCCTTTTCTGAAATCTTCAGAGTTCCATACTGAGTTTTTATCCTCAGTGTCTCATCCTTGTATTCCAGAATCGATCCGGTGATCTGGTCGCCGTTAGTCATCAGGACGCTGACCTCCTGTGCGGCAGACACAAGACATAAAACACAAGATATAATAAGGATGACAATTAAAAGCAAGCTACTCTTGGTTGACAATCCATTACGCTTCATTTTCATCCCCCATTACTTATCACTCTCTACCTTGACAATGTTAAATTAGAATCCGCAGTATGATTGACATCTGCGCTCAACTGGTAATTTAACATTGTCAAGATAGTATATCATATTTTCTAACAACATCAAAAAGGGTGGCTACCTAATTGTAATTACAGTAACAAAATACACGAAAGTTGGCAGAAAAATCAGACTCAGAAGGTATATTCTGTGAAGGCAATCTGGCAAAAATCCAAAGCGATTCTAATGCACAAATAATGGTATCTCAAGCTTATTTCATCACACTCTGAATGTCAACCATTTTCCCAGCAAATCCGGCGAACTCCATCTGACGATGGGTAAGTATTATTACCTGAAGCCCATATTCCGCTATCGCTTCATTTATCAGTTCGATCATCCTGTTTGAGCGATCTGAACTAACGTGCACGAATGGGTCATCCAGGATGAGGCATTGTGGTTCTTTCTCGCTCAGATGCTTTGCAACGGCCAGTCTGACGCAGAGAGCCAGCACCTCTTTCAGTCCCGACGAGCCGTCGCTGAATTCCAATGATATGTCCTCAATGCCCCGCTCACCCAAACGAATGGGGAACAGGTATTCATTCAGTTCCACGTCTTCATGCAGGAATCCCGTAACGTAGCTCAACGAATGCTTCACTTCGTCCTGTATCGGCCCTACCACTGTTGATAAAGCCGAACGATATTGGGCCTCTAAAGTTTCCTTTAAGAGTTTATACGATTCTGCGCGTATCTGCTCTTTCTCAAATCTTTCAGTGAGAATTTCAATGTCGGACTCGGTTTTTGCCAATTCCGAATATGTTCCTTCCAGGCTGTCGGTGCCTATTGCACCTTTGATCTGGTCTATGGAAGTTCGGTGTTGCTTAACTACCTGCTCCTGATTTTCTATCTGGCGTTCCAGGCGTTTCATTCTGTTTACAGAGCCTTTTTCCAGTTCCCTGTAACGCTCCTCTATTCGCTGGTATCCTTCGTTTCTCCTCTGGAGTTCCGCTTCCGCGCTTGCCAGTTTTTCCTCTTGATTTTCTACCGAACCGTATTTACGAACAGCGTTATTTTGTTGAGTTATTGCGTTATCCAGTTCTTCAGAAAGATGCTTCTGTTCCGCTCGCATCCCGGCCAGTTCCTCTTTTTTCTCCATTAACTCTTTGTTGATTTCATCTCTTTCGGTTCTTGCTGTACCCAGGACTTCTCTTGCCTTATCCTCTTCCTTCTCCCTTTTATTCACCAATTTCCCAAGATCGCCGTCGGCAGGATTGGATTCTGTCGCAGCAGGTGTCCTCTCGAATCTTTCACACTCTTCGTATATCTCCCTGAGCTTCTGCAAATCGAGATTTATCTCATCAACGGGGCGTTCATCAATGCCCTTTCTTTCCGCGACCAGTTCCTTTATGCTGTTTGAAATCTCCTTCTGTGCCACACTGAATTCTTTCAGTTCGTCTACCGAACTCAGATCGTATTTGCTCAATGTCCGCTGGACACTTTTCTCCAGACGCAGGATGTCAGCCTTCGCATCTCGCGCCCTATCCAATTCAGCCCTGATAGTGACCTTCCCCAGACCTGGCGCTCCCACGCTTACACTCTCGGTTCCCGTTGCAATTGTCTCTCCGCCTTCGACTTTCTCTCCATCAATCTCAACTTCCAGTGAGCTTTCTTCACCGCGTACAATATCCACTGTGAGTCCGCTGGCTGTAAGGCTCTCCCCCAATACTTCAATCTGTATACGGTTCTGCGTAAGTCTATCGATCTCCCTGTTGGTGGGAACAATGGGCGCTTCTTTTTTCTTCAGGTCATCGATCTTCTCGCTAATCTCTGTTACTCTCTTTATCCTCTTTTCCAGTTCTTCGATCTTTCCCATAGTATCGGACTTAGTCCACAGAACTCTAGCATCCCTCGTCAGTTCGTCACATCGTCCTATTTCTGCCTCTTTCTCTTCCACTTCCTTATTTTTATCCTGTAGACGTTTATCCTGAAACTCACATACGGCCTCAAGCCGGGAGAGGTCTTCCCGCGCTTTTCTCTCATTATTTTGGAGCTTATCTATCCGTTTCGATGATTCGTTAAGCTCCTTCAACGCCGCTTTTACATCCTGTACCTCTCGCTTTGCTTCCTTGACGCCAACTTCAGACGCCTTCAATTCAGACTCAATGGAGGAGAAATCAATCACTTCATCCATGGCTTTGCTTCGTTCTTCTTTGGTTTCTGCGAGTTTTGCCTCAAGTGCGGGAAGCTGTTTCTCAAATTCCTCCAGTTTTTGCTTTTCACCTTCCACCTTTTTTATCTTATTCTCAAGTTCCACACTGATCTGCTGGAGAGTTTTAATCTCTTCCTCAATATCTGGTATAGGAGAATTGGAGGCAATCCGCCCTGTTCTGGTAAAATATCTGGCATAGGCGGCTTGAGCCTTATCCTGAACGGCCTGAAATTTTGGAGTGACAAGCATTCCACCTGTATCCTCTTTCTCCAGGTGGAGGGCTGCCGTTGGGTCTCCCTCTTTATTAGTGGGAAGCTCTCGATTGGCCTGATTGGCCCACAACCAATGAAACGCACCCCACTGTGAAGGCTTACTTCCCCTGGGAGATGGCAAATCCGCCTCCAACAGCTTTATCAGTTGCTCATCCGCCGTATCCTGGTCAAGAAGGACACTTTTCCCATCATCGAGTCTATATAATGACGTTCCGATCCTTGAGTTAAAATTCTTCTCCACACGGTATCTCGTTTTGCCCAGGGTAAATTCGATCCGTACTGACGACGCTACTTTGCCAGAAGCGGTAAGGGGCATAATCCGCCTGATCGCCTCGGCCTGCGAACTTGACCTGTCAAAAAAACCTTTGCTCAATGCCTCTAATACGGTTGATTTTCCCGCCTCATTCGGTCCGTATATAACTGTGGTATTCTCATTGAAATCGATTCTGGTCTTAGCGTGCTGTCTCCAATTTTCAAGCTCAACCCAATGAAGCTTCATACCGCAACATCCTTCCCAAATCTTTGAAGATGAGTAATAGCCTCAACTATTATCCTTTTCCTTTCCGGATCAGCTTCATCAGTCAGAAGTTGAATCAATTCCCTTTCAGTTTCGTTTAAAGTCGGATCTCCCAGATCAACCCGTCCCTCTGGTTCAGTTGTCGATGTAATGTCCAGTTGTTCCAGCTTAACTCTGAAATTTCTGTGTATTGTCGTTTGGAATTCCAATATGTTGTCAAGTTCCTCTTTACATTCCAACGGCAGTTCTCCGTGAACGACCAATCTGACCATGTCCATATCCTTAATTGACTCAAGATATTCTTTCAGTTCAGTGAGGGAGGAAGAATCCCTCATCTCAAACTCATCGGACAGCCAGGTCAATTGCCCGGTTTTTACAGGCTGGATTTTGGGTACATCGCCTTTTTCGTCTATCTGAACCAGCAGGCATTGTCCAGCGTCATCTTCCACGTATCTGGTTTGTTCGTGGGTACCAGAATAGGCTATTCGGATCGTTCCCGTGCTGTCTTCAAAGGCTCTATGACTGTGCCAATGGCCTAAAGCGAGGTAATCTATACCCGTTCTTTCAACGCAGGATGGGTCAATTGGCAGGGCTATATCTTCCCAGCGGGGCACAGGTATTTTTCCCATCAGACTTCCATGCCCAACTGCTATGTGGATACCATCCGTTTCACGGACAACGGCGATCTGTTCGGTAAGATCCTGTGTGATGAACTTCGAGAAAACCGGGCAGGGATGAAGTAACGCTCCTGGAACCTGGACGGGATCACTTGTGCGAAGGATCGTAAGATGCCCTATCCTTTGAAATATTTCTCTATTGTAAACACAATCAGCGCCCAGAATATCGTGATTCCCCGGGAGAAGATAGATCGGGAGGTCAGGATACCGATTGAATATGCTAACAATCGATCTAACGTCCTCTTGACTGACCATGTTGTGCTCAAAAATATCGCCACACAAAAGCACGAAATCAGCTTCCTGCTCTTGAGCAGCTTTCAACACATTATCAATTGATTTAATCCGAATCTCCCGCACAATAGGGCCAGCTTCCCCAAGCCCTCCACCTTTCATTCCAATCTGCCAATCGGATGTCTGAATAAAGCGGACCAATTCATCATCTCCTGTTCACATAATGGTTCGTGTTTAGCCGATTTGAATGAGGTTCTTTTCTGCATAAACCCCATTTCTGCCACATAACATCGTTCATCTTATAAACCTTACTGTGCCAGGACAAAATCCGTATTATCGTGTTATTTCCAATAATGTCTACTCGTTACTATAATAACCCATTATCATGTCTTTCAATTCCTCTAAGCTCTCAACGTGTACGGCTGTCTGCCTCAGTTCCTTTGCTTGAGGCATTCCTTTTGTGTACCATTTGATGAACTTGCGTATCTCCCTGCAGGCGGTATACTCACCCTTGAGTTCCACAAGAGACTTCGCGAATTCTAACAGATGTTGCAGTCTTACCTTTTGAGTCGGCGGAGGTGGCACAAGTCCTGTCTCCATGTATCGAATTGTCCGGGAGAATATCCACGGATTGCCCAGAGCGCCTCGACCGATCATCACACCGTCGCATCCTGTGGACTCCAGCATATCTTTTGCCATACGCGGGCTTTTCACATCGCCGTTACCGATTACAGGTATTGAGACAGCGTTCTTTACATCAGCGATGACGCTCCAATCTGCGGGACCGGAAAATCCCTGACCTCTGGTTCTCGGATGAACGATAATAGCCGCTGCGCCAGAATCTTCTACGATTCGGGCGATCTCGGCAGCATTTATGCTTTCTTTGTCCCATCCTGACCTTATCTTCGCTGTTACCGGGCACGAGGCGGATTCAACCACTTTGCTCACAATCTCTCCCAGCACCTCCGGCTGCCTCATAAGTGCTGAACCTGAGCCGCCTCTCACAATTTTTCTGGCTGGACAGCCAAAATTCAGGTCTATAATATCGGCTTCCGCTTCCATCATCTGAGCAGCGCGGGCAATAACATCGCTGTCTTTGCCAAAAAGCTGTAGGGCGACGGGGTGTTCTTCTGGTGATATGGCCGCCAGCTTCCGGGTCTTGGGATTATCGCGTACGACGCCCTCGGTGCTTATCATTTCAGTGCAAACCAGGCCAGCGCCGTGTTCCTTTGCTGCCAATCTGAGAGCCATATTGCTGATCCCGGCCATGGGCGCAAGAAAAAACCTGCTTTTGCAGTTTATTGTTCCGATTCTAATACCTATACCTCAACTTCTCTTTGCTCAACCTTCAGAACCGAATAAGGTGATCGCAATGAATATTATAGCTCCCAACTTCCTATCTTACTATTGTCATTTTCTTAACTGAGACGTTCCGGCCAGCCTGCATCTGGTAGAAGTATATACCACTGGAAACTGCCTCACCTGATTCATTCCTGCCATCCCAGTAAGCAGCTCTTGACTTGTCGACGTAGTAACCGGGCATCTTGCTGCCAAGATGCAACTGTCGCACCATTTGACCGTTTGCATTGTAGATGCTAATACTTACGTCCCCAACTTCTGAAAGATGGTAAGGTATCCACGTCTCAGGATTGAAGGGATTGGGGTAGTTCTGAAGCAGCGCAGACAGCTTTGGCAGATTTTCTATGGTTGTCTTTAACTGACCACCATTCAGCCTGAAGTCTGCGATATTCAGCTTCTCTACAGCTTCTCTTGAGCCATCCACATGGAAGCTCACAGTTACCAGCGAACCATCCGCCACAGGCTGGGATGCGCCTGCCATTGAGATCTTGAGTCTTCCGGATTCCGTTTTATACTCTGTCAGCCATTCTGCGGTAGCGACTGTCCCGGATACATCTGCTATGGTAAATGATTGTGGGTCATACGTCAAAATCATATCAGCAGAATAGACGTTAGCCACATCGTTGAGATCGATGCTTACCTCCAGCTTCTGATCGTCAAAGCTGCTGACCCTAAGCGATACTTTCTTGGTAGTGCCACTGATGCCAGGAGCCAGAGGAACAGGATCAAGCCCAATGGATATACGAAGCGCCTGCGCCGCGTCGAATGCTGTGACAACACCATTGCCACTCACATCGGCTGTGCTTAACATAAGATCATGCGGATGTCCAAGCGCCGCGAGCCAGTTACTGATTTCCTCTGCTGTCGCATAGATGGGATAGATTTCATCCTCAGGTACGCCTGCGCTATCCTGCAGGATAAGCGCCGCATCAAGTGGTGAGATTCCACCATCGCCAGTGACATCCCCGATGTTTCCCAGCACGTATCCATGAGTTATCATCTGGATGCGCACAGTTCCCATTACTGGTTCGTTCTTATGGTCACATATATCTGTAAATGCTCCCTCCCTGAGCATAATATCCACTTTTTTATGATTCGCAAGAGCGGCTACTGCCAGGTTGACAGAAGTGACATGGTCACGGTTTATATCTATAGTCACCTTACTCGGGTCCACAGAGTCTGTCTCTGCCACCAAACCACGAGCGTTTGAGAGCACGAAATCCCACTCACCACTGTCATTGACTTCCATACCTATCCAGTCGAAGCACGTCAGATTGGGCATAACTGGATTGCTGAAGTCCAGACTCAGAGTGGTAGTCAGCACGTCGTAGGATGCGGGATTATCTCTCGCCAGATCCAGCGTGTCCATCTCAAACATGGCATGTATGGTATGATTATTCACTATATTCACAAAGGTGTATGTACCCACCCCTGTTTCTACGTCTATCAGCACATCAGCCATCACTGATGCGCCATCCACCAGCACATCTGCTATACGGTAGCATGGATCAGGCGTTATGATGAATGCCTGATCTGATCCGCAATTCGCTATCACTGCGCCTGATGGTGAGATGCTTCCATTGTCTCCTGCTGTGGCTGTTATGGTGTAGGTGTCTATCGCGAAGGTAGCACTTATGGTATGGTTGGCTGTTACATTCGTGAAGGTGTATGTGCTGTCAGTCAACTGATCCAATACTGATGCGCCATCCACCAGCACATCCGCTATGTGGTAGCAATCATCGGGTGTTATGGTGAATGCCTGATCTGATCCGCAATTAACTATCACTGCGCCTGAAGGTGAGATGCTTCCATTGTCTCCTGCTGTGGCTGTTATGGTGTCTATCGCAAAGGTAGTGTGTATTGTGTGATCCGCCGTTACATTCGTGAAGGTGTATGTGCTCACAGCACCTACTGATGCACCATCCACCAGCACATCCGCTATGTGGTAGCATGGATCAGGTGCTATGGTGAATATCTGGTTTGCCCCATAATCCAGTGTCACTGCACCTGATGGTGAGATGCTTCCATTGCCTGTGGCTGTTGCGGCTATCGCAAAAACAGGCCTGAACTTCTGGATGCGGTGGTTGTAAGTATCAGCCACATAGACGTTCCCCGCGCTGTCCACTGCTACACCCCAGGGATCTCTGAACTGCCCATCGCCAGAGCCTTCTGTTCCCCACT
>SDBT01004691.1_pt1 | contig 23129 bp, 47 predicted proteins | sample 2277101 | NCBI WGS metagenome assembly SDBT01 (sample SAMN10404973, study PRJNA504765) | marine sediment metagenome | isolation source: marine sediment core GS10_PC15, 103 cmbsf | place: Arctic Ocean: Southern Knipovich Ridge | collected 2010 | reverse complement strand
GACGTCCTACTACAATCAGGCGCTCAAGAATGTAGCCGAGGCTGTCAAAGAGGATTCTTTGGTAGAGAGCAGTCAGGACAATCTTTTCAGTTTGGGTGTCACCTAGGTCTAGCAACTTTGGACAAGAAATGATACACTCTTTTTCGGAGGTTTGCTTATGACTGAAACGCAAGAACGAGAGAAGCGTGCGTTGACAGCGGCGGTGGCTGCGCTCGTTGTTCTCTTTGGCAATAAGCGATGGCCCGAGCGGTTGCTGTACCTAGCAACTGGCGCACTAATTTGGTGGGGCCTCACTGGTTCAGGCTGGACTGGCGCGGCTTTGTTCTTTCTCTTGGCGTCCAGCTTTGTCGGGCTGATTCTTTGGTCGATTGTGATGTACGGCGGTGGCACAGCTAACGCTCGGACAGAGATTGCCGATTTACTCAAGGCCAAGGTTGCTGCTGGTGAAATGTGCACGCCACCTAATCATGTACCAGTGCCAGGTGGCGGATTATGTCTCTGTGGTTTTAGCTATACCGAGCCGGTACAGGATGCGGGACAGTGAAGCTCAAGCGGTGCAGCCATTGCAAGGAGGAAAAATCTCTAGGTTACTTCTATAGGAATCGTGGCAGAAAAGACGGCATGTCTGAGGCTTGTAAGTTGTGCCACAAAGCGTATTGGGACAGCGAGAAGGGTAGGGCAGTGACTGAACGGTTCAGGTCTAGTGAAAAGGGCCGGCGTTTTCACAGCCCGATGAGAGCGATGTTGAGGCGTGCCGCAATCTATGGAAGGTAGCGGCGTTGGCTACAGCGGCACAGCTTATGCACATGGAAGTAGAGCTTAGGCAATCGCCACACGACGTTGACATCACACCGCCGACAGGGCCGATGGCACAGCCTGAGCAGAGGCAAGGGCAGCTCGGAGAAGGTACGAGGTTACTTGAATGAGTTCAGAACTCGACGCGATTACTATTGCTGAGTTGATTGAGGCTCGACATAACACAGCTCTGAATATCTCACGCGGGTATGATGAGGATGGTAAGCCATTCATTGAGTGTGGTGTTGCCGAGTGTCCGAAGTGTGGCGCGATGGCAGCTGACTACGATGGGTTTGGCATGATCAGGTGTGCGTGTGGGTTCTGTGCTCATCCGTCTCGCAGTGGGAATCTTACCGGTTCGTTGCGTTGCGATATCTGTGGCAATGTTGAGAGCGAGCCGATAACCAAAGAGAGTAGCAGTTGATTCTGTGTCTATGCCTGGGCTTTGGTGAGGCAGCGGCGGGTGTGGGCCTCGTTGGTGTTGTGGTTGGACTGGTGCGGCGTTGGCGAGCTAGGAAGGAACAAGGTGTCTAATGCGTGAGGCTTTCGAGAATCTTTGGAACATGCCAGGGGCTGAATTCATAGCCAGCATTGAGACCGGTATCATGTGGGGATTCGGCACGTGCGTGGTGCTCGTTATCGTTGGCGGGTTGGTGTGGTGGCGGCAGTTGGTAGTGTCAAAACGTCAATACAAAGCGGCGCGTGATCGGATATTTGGCCATCTCGATCGCGCAGCGGGTATCAGGAAACAAAGAGGTGACTGATGCGTGAGGCGTTATTCGTGATTGTGTTCGTGGTGCTGTGCTTACAGGTGGTGGCTTTGTTGTGTTGGTGGTTATCGGTACGAGCAGAGCGTAAACGTCGCGGTGATTCTCTCAAGAGATTTGCTGGCAGCATGCTCGACTTTCACAAGTAGTGTTTGGTAAACTTTGGACAAGGGGGGTTTGTTATGGCTGATGTTGAAGGGCGTGCAACGAAGTTCTGTCACTGGCTGTTTGGTCCATCGGGGAGCTGTGGCATCCCGACACCATCACGCGCAGCATCCGAGCCGGTTCAGTCTCAGGCATGCTGTGAGGTAGGCGGGCTCATTGCACAGCTCAGCAATAGCTCAGGCAGATGCACAGAGCGCCTTGATGCAGCTGAGGCATTGATTATCGAGGTCGAGGCTGAGCTGATACGTACACGGGTGCCGATAGATATCCAGATGCCGTGTGGTGTTCGAGGTGGGTACATTACATGGTGTGCTGGCAATTGGTATCCAAAGAGCAGCGGGCATTTTCCGATCCCTTCGACCGGGTCACATGATCGAGAATATTACATCGATGGCTCGTTAAGGTATGGTCCTAACGCATCGTATGGCACTGAGTCACTCAGGTATGCCAATCCAAAGCTCAAGATACTTGCGGCGGCAAAACTCAGGAGTCTTTTGTCTCAGGCTATATCAGAGACTCATACGTTCGCGCTGGCCGGTGGCTCAATCAAACCGTTGGAGGACAAACCAGATGCCAGCTTATGAGCCAAGGATTTCTAACGTGTACCGATGGCAAAACGGTATGGTGATGGTGTTCGATCAGTATGGTAATCAGATGCCGAAGTATCAGGGCAAGTGGTCCGAGTGTAGTGAGGCCATCCTCCGAGACAAACCAGACAGTGTAGTGGTAGGTGAGCCTCAAGTGTGGAGACGTTGACGATGGCAGATGATTGCATTAAGTGTCCGCACTGTTTAGTAGTGTATGAGGACGAGGGCTCATGTATTTCGTATCACGGCACGGAGGATAAGGGATCGCCATACGAAGTGACGTGCGGTGACTGTGGGATAGACTTTCAGGTACACGAGACAGTGACTCGTACTTACGAGACATCGTGCAACAAGAGAGGGTAAGGTGGCGTCTTGATGTTCTTGGTCAACTACATGCTTTCACTCGGGTTGATGTGCGTGGCTATGATGGCGAGCTGTATCCTTGGCGCTCGTTGTGTACCCGTCGAGGTCTCAAGAGTAGCCGAGGCTCAGAGGCGTCGAGTGCGCTCCGGTGTGCGGAGTGTGATCAGGTAACAGGTTTCAGTGAACAGGCTGAGCGCGATGAGTGGCTCAGCTGGTATGGGGGATGAGATGGCAGACGTTAAGGTTTTCAGGATTCCGGCGATGACAGAAGCCGAGCGTGGCAAGATGAAAGAGTTGATAGGTGTGCCTGATGGTGATGACGAGCTAATAAAGGCTGCGTCATCTGGAAGTATTGGAGCGTACCGTGTAGCGGCTGAGATGGTCAAGGAAGGTCACAAGGAAGCGATACAGATCGCTGTGTCTCGCGGTATTGTTGGTAGCGATTTGTGGAAGCTCTACAAGTATGAATGTGGTCAGTCGTACGACGCAACAGCCAAAGCATTACTAGGAGCGAGTTGATGGCAGGTAGAGTAGAAGAGGCGTTGACGGGCGGGGTTGACTGGTTAGTTGCGTTGATAGGGCGCGCCGCCGATTCCTTTGAAGAGTCGGCTCCACTCGTGGCGCAAGATATCACAGTAGCTCACATTGGCAATCACAGGGTTCAGCTTATCGAGGTAGACAATAAGTTGAAAGGTGCGTGTCCTTTTCATGACCCGGCGATATTTCTTGAGTGGGCGTCCGTTACGGGTTACCCGAACAGAATGCCATCTTTTATTGTGGATAAAGATATAGAGCAGTATCGTTGCTTCGCTTGCGGTATGCGCGGCGCTGTTGACTCTATCAAGTTTGGAGGCGGCAATGGCAAGCAAAAAGGTTGAAGAGAAGAAACAGCGGTGCGAGTGCAGCCATATACATGACGCGGCCGTATGCTCTGCCGATGGGTGTGGGTGCAAGGAGCCGATACCCGAGACACCGCGCACGAGGTTCAAGCGTCTGGCAATCCCTCGTGTGATCGGCGTGCTCAACTCGCTGCGCATACTTGGCAACTGCTCTGGCTCAGCGTACGAGTACACTGACGCTCAGGTTGATGAGATGTTTAGTGCGATACGTGGCTCACTTGAAGCGGCCGAGCTTAAGTTCAAGCAGCCCAAGCAAGTAACGTTTGAATTTCACGGGTAACCAACATGAACTCTACCAGGTTGGGCGCTCGGTGATTAGCTGTGCCATGTATTGCTTTTCGCAATAGTCTTGTGTATAGTGGAAAGATGAAGGACAAGAAAGTAGCAGCGACGTTCCGGCTTTCCAATACGGCTTTAAAGCTCCTGCTCAAGATGGCCGAACGAGGCGGTACTACCAAGACAGCCATACTTGAAGCGTTGATCCGCCAATCTGCGAAGGAACATGGTGTAAGCCGATGATCCAGGCCCAGCTCAAGCTGCGTCTCAACGTTACTCAGGAGACGTTGTTCAACAGTTGGTTGTTCATGCTGACTGGAGTTTGGAACTGGGCTGTCCGCAAAATTGAGAACGATGCCAAAGGTAACGTCTATTACTCTGGTCAGACGTTTCAGAATCTGTTGGCCGGACACGGACAGAAGATAGGTGTTCCAAGCCACACCTTGCAAGGCACATTGTCTGCTGCGCATATAGCTTGGAGTCGCTGCCTTAAGAAGCTTGGCGGTAAGCCACGGCTCAAGGGAATGCGCAACAAGCTCAACAGTATTCCGTTTCCCGATCCGGTGCGGGCTATTGAAGGCAACCGTGTAAAGCTACCCGGTATTGGCTCGGTGCGTTTTCACAAGCAAGACATTCCGGCGGGCAAGATCAAGTGTGCCCGTATCGTAAAACGTGCATCGGGCTGGTACCTGTGTCTGTTCATAGCTGCCGAGCGTGTTCCAATTGAATCGACCGGCCGTGGTGAGATTGGCATTGATCCTGGCTTCATTGATCTACTGACCCTTTCCAATGGTGAGAAGGTTTCACACCCTAAGGAATTGCAACAATCGCTTGAGCGACTGGGTAAGGCGCAGCGTGGTAGTAATCGTAAGCTGACCGCCAGACTGAATGAGCGGATTAAGAATCAGCGTAAGGATCGTAATCATAAGTTGTCGTTGCGCTTGGTCCAGGAAAATGCGGCGATTGTGTTCTCCAAGGATAACACCAAAGGAATAGCGCGAATGTTTGGGAAGAGTGTGGCATCTAGTGCCCACACTCAACTTCGGACAATGCTTGAGTACAAGAGCCATGCCGGCGGTACACAGTATCTCGAAGTAGGTTCCCGTAATTCCACCAGGATCTGTTCGGCCTGTGGGTGTCTAACTGGCCCCACTGGTTTGGCAGGACTGTCAGTAAGGACTTGGGTGTGTACGGAGTGTGGAGTTCCCCACGATCGCGATGTTAATGCTGCGATCAACACACTCATGGCCGGGGTCGGAACGACCCTCGAACGGGGCGCGTGTCATGTCGCGTGACCCCTTCCGGAATCTTCAAGCTTTAGCTATGGGGAGGTTCAGCACCACGTCCGTAGTATTGGTGAGCGGCCCTCTCTTAAGCTTTAGTCGTGGGGAGGTTCAACATCTCATCAACCTGGTCTCATTCAGTGATGAGACCATAACCATGAAGGAGTTCAAGCCATGAAGGTATCACCCGAGCTCAAGCGTGCGCTTAGGGCGTTTGCTCAGTGGAACCTTGGCGATCAAGGATGGGCCGATGAGATCATTGAGATCCTTAAGGCCAAAGATCCTATTGCCAAAGTTAATAGCACACTGCCTGACGGGACCGTTGAGAGTGTGCTTGGTGGCTAGAATGAAAGCAGGTTGGATTGTGTTAGTAGAGTGGCTGGACAGCTCGTCACTTGGGCACTCGTGGGGTACTGACGATGAGGTTAGGGATGCTTTGCCGGCGCCGTGTTCATCTGTGGGGTTTGTTGTGAAGCATACCAAGAAGCGGATCAATCTAGTGCAGTCAAGAATGTCTGGTTACGCGGACAATCTGATCACGATTCCAATGAGCGTGGTTCGCAGGATACGAAGGATAAGGTCATGAAGAGTATGAGGTGCCCATGAGCCTTTTAGAGCTCGTGGCTATGTTCGTTGTTTTTGCTGTGAGTTTTTGGTACGGCCGACGGGCTGACCTTATAGCTCGTCAGCTATTGGTCATTGAGAGATATCAAGCGAAGCAGGTTGAGACCATCAAGGGCTCGGTGGTTGCTGGTGTGGTGGCAGCTCAGGTTGCGGGCAAGCTCAACGAAAAGCAGGCGGCTACTCTTCTCGGGTTTACGTTGGTCAACTATCGTAGGCACAGGAACACAGTGTTTGAGGCGGCGATGCAGTTACATAGGAGCAAGCAATGAAAGGGGACCGAGGTATGGTGTGCTCACCTAATATTGTAGAGCTACCGACAAAGGTAGTGCCGGCATCTAGTGAGGCGTTGGAGAAATTCAACCATGAAGATCTGAGGGCGTATGCTGAGAGTCTCGGTGTCGAGACGGGTAGCCTTAAGAACGTGACGATAGCTCGGCTGATGGTGTCAGGCAAGGCTACACTGTGCGCGAGCCTGGGCACATGAAGCGTCGGGCTCTTGAGGCAAACTTTCGCCGTGCTGAGAGTGAGGGGCCGCCTACTACCGCTGAGTGGTTTGATAGTCTGGTCGGTCCCGGTGGATACGAGCGGGCTATCACTGGCATGCTGCCGTTCTTTGGGACGCGTGACGATGCTGAGTCTGCGTTGCGGTGTGGTCTTATTTGTGCGAGGACGCAACCGTCTGTTAGCAGTAGTGTGGGCATCGCCAAGGCGATTGAGGAGGCTATTGAGGATGATAGGGCTAAGCGTAAGGGCGGTGACAAATGAGAGCCAGGCCAGTCAGAGCTCGTGGCCCGTACTCCAAGCGGTGTGCGGTACGTCGGCAGCGTCGAATGGAGTGGGCGCGTCGCTTGCGTGAGGCTCTGACTTTCTTTCCGAGTTTTGACATCGGCGATCTATCTCAGCTCGTTGGTGGCTCGTGAGAGCGCGGCCGGTTCGAGCTTGTGGCCCATACACCAAGCGGTGTGCGGTACGTCGGCAGCGTCGTTTGGTATACCGGTTACGTAAGTACGGCATGGTAGCTGAAGAGTTTGGTGCATTTATGAGTGGATGGATGAAAACCAATATGTTTCAGGATATCGGGCGGGGTGTAACTGAGGCAGAAGTGTATCAAGCTTGGAGGTGATCGTGGGTAAGTTGTCGGTTAAGGTAATTGATACAATAGGGCAAATGAGCAAGGTAGAGAAGGCGTCAATCATAGCGTGGTGTTGCTGTATTGTTGCGAGTCCGTTGGTGTTGTGGTTAACGCCAGACACGGGGGTAACGGCATACCTTGAGGCGATGATACCTCTGGCGGCGGCGTGGACAATTGCTACGGTTATGTGTGGCGATCCTTGTGGCCGCACGTGAGCAAGCGGTGGCTCAAGGTTATTGAGCTTGAGACAGGTAGGACAATCAGAGAGGTCGATGTGAGCGGTAAGTCTAATCGCACGGTCGAGCGTATCGAGACGAAAATGTTGCGCAGTATGAACCTCAAAGAGTTTTCTGTTGTGGACAGCAATGACGAGTATGGTGGCAGTGTATGATGAGTCGAGCATGCCACCAATGGCAGAGGCAATGAGACCAATCGATATCCAATGTCCCGAGTGTAGTAAGCCAGCGGGCGAGCTGTGTGCTTCACACGCGAACACGTTTGTAACCGCAGTGCCAGGAGCTCACAAGGCTCGGGTACACTTCGCGGGCTTTGGCCTTGACGTGATGAGCGCCGGGTGCGTGCGTTGCTCTGCTAAGCCAGGTGAGGTGTGTACAGCTAAGCGTCCGACTCCACGGCTGTCTCGGTGGCCTCATGCGCCTCGGGTTGATTCAGCACGTCGGGCCAAGCGTCGAGCGTCTTGTGGGTAAGCGAGGGCACAGGCGACGTAAGAATAGGCCGCGTAGTCGATATGCTAAACATACAGCCGACTGCCCAAAGCGAGGCGACAATACAGATCAGGTGGCTTGTACCTGTGGTGGGCTCCGGCGTGAAAGGCGGGATGTGGAGTGTGAGCAAGAGGCAGAGACACAACGACCCAACAATTAGTGATGGAGGTTTTGCTATGGCTAAGAAGAGTTTACTTGAGGTATGTCCGGACTGTAAGGCCGCGCCAGCTGATGCGGTGTGGTGGCACTCGGTAGTATCAGGCGAGACAGCTGAGCCGTACGTTCATCTCGTGGTGCGCTCGGCTGGTCTGAGTATTGCGGTGCAGCTCACGCCTGAGGAGGCGCGCTCTGTCGCTACACAAGGGCTAGAGACGGCCGGGGCATCTGAGATGGACTGTGGTGTCTATCAGTTCATGGCGGCCCAAGGTGACGATTCTGACGAGGCTCGCGAGCATGCAGGGTTGCTGCGTCTGAGGATGTACCGAGCTTTGTGTGCACGCGGTGCAAAGAGTTAGTGAGAGACGTTCACGCTGGCACGGGCGCTCTGGCCTTGGCGTGGTGCCGCCGGTTTGGCCATGTGCCGTTCCTCATGCGGTACGGCCGTCCTCCGCTTGAGTATTATCAGGAGATGTGCGAGCGGTGCTATGTGTTACTCGGGCCGACGGTGAATCCGTCGGATGAGCAATGGGCAGCCCATATCGCTGCGATTGATGCTGGGGCGTTGCCGTTGACAGAGAGGTTGCCATGAGCACGGCCGGATGTTCTATCTGTGGCTGCGGGTGTACTGAGCCGCTTAAGCCGCCGAGTATCTATGCTGGGCAGCTTAAAGATGCCAAAGCTCGAGCAGAGTCTATCACGGTGGACATGACAACCGGTAAGCTCAGCTGGCTTGAGTGTGGGCCTGAGGGGCAGGCTGCCGTGCTGCGCATCGAATGGTGAGTGCACGCGATATCGTTGAGCGGTTACTGGCTGAGGAGCCGCCTGTTATTGATTCTTTGTATGGCTGGTATTGTGTGCCGTGTGGTGCGGATGGCAATAGAGGCACCGAGGACGATCCAGACAATCACGCGGACGATTGTGTGTGGGCGATGGCCCAGCGTTGGAAGCGTCAACATGTGCCACTGTCAACGTACGTGCCATTGCCGGGAGCCATAGCGATTCCACTGAGCCAGGCTCTGGCTGGTATCGCTGGCAAGGTTACCGGGTGGCCTCCGGTTGTGGTACATGCTGTGGCTCAGGCTGATCGTGACGTGCTCAAAGATGTAGTTGCCCGGCTTGACAAGGTGATCGATGGATGGGCGTACGTTATTCCTATACCTGGCTGCACTCAGATGTTTTCGGGTATTGCATTAGAGCCAGAGCTGTACGAGCTACAGGCTGAGATTCATGATTGGCGGGCTGTGCGTGTGTGGGTTGACTTGGTGAGCACGCCGACAGAGCAAGAGCATCGACAGGGTTACATGGGGCCTCCGAGGATGGCGACGCGAGTTCCAGTTAGCGATGAGAAGTGCCGGCCGTGCTCGGTGTGCGTGCGTGATACATCTAAGCCTGGGCCGTCACATCATTGGATTGAGGGTACGTGTGACCCGTGCTCGGTCGAGATACCGCCTGGTGAAGTTACTTCGGCGTGTGATCGGTGTGGCGGTCTCGGGGTTCTGCTCGAATGCAAGCACTGTGAAACCACGATGCTTGTACCAGATGAGTGTACGGTTGAGTACGCGTGTGGTGTTTGTGATGTGTGTGAGCGTCTCATGAGTGAGCAATGAGGAGATTTAAACTGACACGGGCTGCGGGTGGTGACTTTGGTGAGGGAGTGCAGTTTAGCGATGGCACTGTTTGCTTGAGGACATCGTTTGATGGTGAGCCTACGACGACGCTGTATGAATCTATTGAGTCGCTTGAGAGAACTTTGGGCGATGGCTCGTATGCTGTGGTCGGTTGGCTAGATGACGATGAGGCAGACCGATCACCCGAGAATCGGTGATGCTTAAATTATTAAGTGTGGTAACTGTGATACTCATCTTGCTGGTAGTTGTGAGCATGGTGCTTGGCGCGATGGAGTGATTGAGTTATTTGGCTATGCGATGGCCGTGGCTGTCGTGTTGGATGTATACACAGCGGCGGTGATTGCTGTTGTGGCTTGGAAACGATGGAGGTTGCGATGACAGATGAACAGAAGGCTAGAGTAGCAGAGGCGTTGACGGGTGGGGTAGAGAAGCTGGTTGCTTGGGTAGAGCGGGCCGGTGGTTTCGCAGAAGAGCAGGCGCCTCTCGTGGCGCGAGAGATCATCAACGCTGGTCTTGTGACCGAGGGTGGTGACGTGGTGTTAGCTCTCATGGTCGTGGGTGCGATCGTGTTGTTCTCTTGGTATCTCAAGCGTCAGAGTGTAAAGCACACTGGAGATCCGTGTGTGCTCTGTGAGAGGAGAGCAGACAATTGTGATAGGTCCGGGCTCAAGGATGCGAGCTTAGTGGCTCTCGTTGGTGCTGGGGTTGTTGTTTGTATAGGGATCCAAGAGGCATCTGAGCTTATTCGGATTGTGGTAGCGCCTCGGTTGTATGTGCTTGAGCAACTCAGGGCGATGCTGTAACGGCTAAGAATTATTATCCTGATATGCCGCCTGAGTTACCAAACGAGACTGTAGAGGCGTATACAGACAGGCTTACCGGTGCTGATGGTGGTGTCCGTCCTTACAATCACAAAAGGAATAGACAGTGCTCTATAGGTTGGCATGATGAGTGTACCCTTGGGGCCTGTGAATGTCCTTGTCATGACTAACTACAAAAGGCCATTGCCTGAGCTGTGCAAGTATCCAACGCCAGCCACCGGGCGTGAGTATTGCCACAACCGGACAGGCGGCGATCTGTGTTATGTCCACATCGAGGGGCTTACTCTGGGAGAGTTGAGGAAGGCACATCGCATGTCGCGTAAGACTACACCGGCTATCGATGCCGCATGGCGCAAGCGCTTCCGCAATGAGTTGAGGCGTACGGCGCGGCTTTGGGTGTCGCAGTCGTACCGAGGCGGCAATGAAGTATCCAGACCAAGTGACGGGTGCTGATGGGTGTAAGGTGCTACACAGGCCGTGGCCGAGCCAGTGGTGCTCGCGTTGTCGGGCTATCAGGATACTCGACCAAGAGAAGCGCGGGGTGTTCACGTGAGTATGGTAACATTGGACAAGATGATTTGCCGATGTTTCGGGTGTTGATTTGAGTATCTCGGCTTTGTTGAGGGTGTGATGTGTTCTCGTTGCTTGCGATGGATCATTAAACCTATGGAGGGGTACATGGCTGAGATTCTTCGGCGTGGTCCATTGGCTTCGTTTCTAGCAGAGGCTGAGGCGATAGGGGCTGAGTTGAAGTCAGGGCTGGATGGCAAGTGATCAAGCAACCATCAAACAAATTGGAGGCGACGATGGAGCATGATTCCGGTTGTGCGGTTGCCGATGGTAGTCAGCGTTGCCAGGTTTGTCTTAATGAACCGGAGCTAGCGTTCCGTGTTGGGTTAGCGATGGGGGCTGGGCTGTGTCTTTTTTTGGTCAGCATTGTCCTGCGCATCATGTCTTTATGATCACGCCGATACCGGGTCGCGGGATTCTCCCGCGCTACAAGGGTTGTAAGTGAGAGCCCGGTGTCGGCAATTACTACAGGACTCGCCAGCATCGGGTGCGGGCTTGGCCGCATTACGTTGCAGCCTGAGAGTTTCAGTGCCGACTCTACTGGAGCTCAGGGGCTGCGCGTGGTCCAGGCCCGGTGCTGGCAATCTCACGTCGGTACCGGGTGCGGGGTATTCCCGTGTGGTGTGCAGGTTTTGTTTTTTGCCGATGCACACTGAATCAGCCCGGTACCGGCAATTCATTTGGAGGATGAGTGATGATCACAGGTAAACCGCCTGAGTGGTTCAAAGAGGTTATAGGTTATGCACAGCGAGAAGATCACTACACCAAGGTTGATGGCTACCCATGGTTGGGCAGGCTGGTGCATTGGTTCGCACGCTGCCCGGCCTGCAAGTATCGCAAGGATGGGAAGCATGAGAGATGAGGAAACATAATGTCTGAGAAGGTAGGCGTGAGTTGTGGTGAGTGTAGATTCTTTCAGGCGGTCAAGGCTACTGATGGTGAAGGTCAATGCCGGCTACATCCGCCAGAGATGAGGATGAAGAGTTTTACTACTTGGGTTTGGCCAGAGGTAAAGGCTGGTATGTGGTGTGGAGAATTCAAGCAACGCACGATAGGTAAGCGGACATGAGCGAGTTAACGAAGGAACAGATAGGTGAGCATCTCGATTCATTGGACGTACAGCTCAGGCAACTCACTAAGGTTGATCAGGTGACGGTGCTGGTAAATCTGGTTGCTAGGTTGATGTGCGAGGCGAGAGACCCAGATGCGGCGGTAGAGCTGTTTCATTTCGAGCTGGGCCATCTTGTCAGTGATCCTGTGTTTCGGGACGGGGCAGGAGACGAACCGCTTGACGAGGACCATGTGAAGCGCAAGTGGGTGGATGTTGTGTAAGCAGCAGTGTGAGTGGTGTTCTGTCACAGATCGACACATGCACATGATGGGCCGTGATGGAAGGCCGGTGGCTGGCCAGGTGATGCGTGAGGCTATTGCATTAGCAACACAGCCGTTCATCTCAGCGTTGAGTGTTGAGGACAGGCGGACAAGAGGTTCAGCCAGGCCAAAGAGAAAACAGAATGCAAAAGAGCACAGATATCCAGCGACCGCATTGGGCGCGTTGCCGTGCATCGATTGCGGACATTCACTGGAGTCATTGGAGACCGGCGGATGACTGAGCTCGAACATGCGAAGTTTCGATTGTCGCTGGCAGACTCAACCATCGAGGCATTGAAGGCGCAGGTTGAAGCGCTCAATCGTTTGCTTGAATGTGGCGGTAGCACATGGGAACCCGACGCCTCAAGTCGTCTTCGTCTCAGGGCAGACGTTGATCGGGCGGCTGGTGTGGTGAGCGAAAGGCGATCGAGATACGATCTTGCTTGTGTTGTTGCTGAGACGTCATGACCGAATGCGCTGGCAATGGTAGCGTGGGTGTATGTGCCAGGTGTGGCATGTTGATTAAGATCGGCCTTACTGTAATGGATAGGGCTGGTGCCGGGTGTGGGTGATCCACGGTGTGGTTGCCTTGCAATGGCTGCATCTCAGCCCGGCGCCAGCATTCGATCCGCCTGAGTAGGATTGCATAGGAGTGAGGTCTTTCGTTCTTACGCCGATAGGCGGGTGGTCAGAGGCTGCTACTAATAGCAGAGAGAGGTAGAGTATGGAAGAGAGATTGAAACGTATAGAGGTCAAGGTGGACAGGTTGTTAGCACGGGCAGAGTCAGAGCCTCGTACGTTGGCGTGTGGGTGCGTGGCGGATAGACCCGGACAGGTACACGCACGAGGCAGAGCATGCACGTGAGCTCGGGCACGGTATGCAGCGGCGTGACATCTACACGGACACGGGTAAACAGATTACGTGTGAGTGCAGGTTCTCGACAGATCGTGCGCTGCTATCGATGGTGATGCAGCAGTGGCGTGAGCATGCGATTGCCAAGATTGGCCAACAAGGGAAGAGGTAGAGAGTATGCGAGTGAGCAACGTAGAGAGAGCAGGCAGGGAGCTACGAGAGTGGCTAAGCGTGGCGTGGGCTCAGTCAAAGGACACGGAGCGCTACAACAAGCTGAGCTGGCGTGAGGGTGAGCACTACATCTCACAGCTACTGAGAACAGCGAGAGACGCAGAGTCACGGGTTGAGGAGTGGCGTGAGTACATCAGTCAGGTGAGGCCGATGAGCTTTACACGAGACGAGCCTAAGCCAGAGCCAGACACATTGCCAATCATGGCATGTGGGTGCCCGGTATCAGCGTGGACCACACAAAAGCATGAGGTAGAGCACGCACGTGAGTTAGGGCATGGGATCAAGACTCTACACAGGTATTCGGATGTTAGGTCATCGGTTGAGTGTGAGTGTGGGTACCAGACAGGGCACGTGTTGCTATCGATAGCGATGCAGGCGTGGCGCGAGCATGTGAGGGTTAAGCTTGGACTGATGGCAGAGCCAGGCACAATGGCAATCATGGCATGTGGGTGTGAGAGCTCAGGGCCAAAGATAGACTTCAAGCATGAGTATGAGCACGCGAGGGCGTTAGGTCATGGTCTCAATGTGAGAGGTAATGAGTGTGTGTGTGGATGGCAGGATAGCGGGGTAGGTCCAGGTGTGCAGCGGTGGCGATCGCACGTGCTTGAGGTTACAGGGTTAGGTGAGCGCGAGCCAGGGCATACGCCAGAGGTGTACGAGGCACAGCCGTCAGCTCATCGGGGTTCTACGCAGTACGTGCGGTGCTCGTGCGGTTGGGGTACAAACGATTGGTACATGGTGGGGCATGATGGGTGGCGTGAGCATATCGTTAGTATCAGAGCGCTTATGGTTGAGGCAGAGAGAGAGCCAGACCATACGTTCAAGGGGTTCATGTTCAGCGCTGATGGTGTGACGGCCACGTGTTTGTGTGGGTGGGCAACGATAGGGCAGAGCAAGAACAATGCACACGTGGCATGGCAGGGTCATGCGGACATGGCAACAACTCCCTTACCTGGTGAGTCTGTCAACACAGAGCTACATACTGCCACGGGTGGCATAGCGAAGGAAGCGGCTAAGCCTGAGGACTTACCAAACTTAGATGGTGTCATTGCACGGGCCAGAGAACGGGAGAAGAGACCGTTTAAGTACAGCGAGCTCGTCACTGATGGTTCACGTACCGTACATACGGGTGGTGTGGTGTCAGGGGCAAAGCAGTACGTGGCGCACAAAGGAGAGGGGCATCTCACTCAGCGGTTTACACGTGAGGTCGATTGTCCTAGCTGTAAGGGCCAAGGGTATCTCGGTGCGCCACACGTTGAGCCAGGGAACCAGTGTGAGTTGTGTGAGGGTAGAGGGCAACTCATTGAACATCTCACTGTCACGATGGATATTGATAGCGATGCTGTGCTCATGCTCGGGGCAGCAGTAGCAGAGGCGCTTGAGGATGAAGGGTTCAAGTCCGAGTCTTCTCCGATAGGTGAGACGGTACGTGAGCTCAAAGACAAACAACCAAAGGGAGAATCAGAATGAACAGAGAGACACCAGACACAGAGATACGTAACTCAGCATTGCATTATGCACTACAGGATCAGAAGCAGAGACTTGACAAACTAGATATCGAATCAACCCTGTCTATCGATAACTTGATTAGCACAGCTGAGAGGTTCAGATGTTTCCTTACGCCACCACAGCCAAGTACGGCAGGCAATACACATGACACACAGCCAAGCCAGGCAGATGACTATCCCACAGACACAGGTCTATAGACACTCAATCACGCTCACTCATGAGCAAGGGCGGGTAGACTGTACCTGAGCCCATAGGTACAGTCTGGTCTTCTCTTAGAGGGGAAAGGACATTGCAGAGTCTTAACCAAGTACCACCAAGACTACAGGATATTGCACACAGGCAATTACACACACAGCATTTCGACATAGACCAAGTGTGTACCGTAAGGTAAGATGGGCGTGTGCGTGGGGTGAGCCGCTTGCTCCCAGCGCGTTGTGTGCCTGAGTGCGCCTGAGCTAAGTCCTTACGTTTGTTCGGTAATCAGCGATTCGTCACAGGGCGATCCTGGGTGTTTACGGGGCGCTCAGCCAGAGGCAGCCACGCGTTGTGCTGGCGCTCTACTCTTTACGCTCTACTCAGCTATGGCAGGTAGAGCTCAGCGTGGTAAGCTGCCTGTGGCCATCGGCCGTGGTTAGTGGTTCGGCTTTCCTTAAGTCAGGCTCTACCGTGCCGCTTGTTCGAGCTTCGGTCGGTGGCCGCTGCCACGTTTGGCTAATGTCGCACTATGCGTGTAACACGACATTGCCCGTTGATAGCTGCCAGGTGGCAGCCGCTGTATGTGCCGGGCCTGGCAGTGGATACAGCCACCGGTTATGGTTCGGTGCCGGCGTGGGCGTCCGGGTGTACCTGCTGTCAATGTCGTGTTCGGCTCATGATGTGAGTTCGTAGCGCTTGGGCGTCGCATCTGCCGTCACTGAGTAGACTGGACCAAACAAGACAAAGAGATTCTCGATCACGATCAGCTTGGACCGGCCAGTCGAGGGCATGCGTCGATAGTTACCGCTGATCAGGGATGGCACTCAGCGAGCTCCTGGCGAATCACTGTGGGCTTGTAGCTCTTGTGGCCTAGCCCGGGTGGGCAGGGTAGGTAGGGTGCCCAGCCTGGCAGGTCGAGCACTTGACGCTCGCTGCGCAGTGCCAGGGGTGGTGGGTGGTGCTGGCAGCGGGGAGCAAGAGAAAGAAAATAAATAATTTATTCTCTCGACAGTGCGAGCCGACGATGCACCGAACAGTGCCGGCCCGATAAACCTGAGAGCGCAGCGCGCTCCGCTCAGGCCGAGCGCACCCTGACCCCACAAATACGCAACATTTCAAGTATTCAAAACACCAATATTGGCAGGTGACTCTTCTTGTTTTCCCCACCCCTAATTATTTGAACCCTATTTACTATTACAAAATACAAAAAAACTGGCAGGTTTGTTTGTTTTTATTGCAGGTTGCATTACAAAGGAAGTTTGGTAGATTTTTGTACTGCACAATGCACCACCGTGGCAGGATATGCTTTTCGGTTTACACTTCCAGTTTCATATACAGGTCGCACTCATATCCTGATTCTCTGTAGGTTTTGACACCGGCTATCGCCCTAGCCAATACATCACCCCCTGTCAGCCATTCTGGGTCTTTGCTGTCTTTAGCGAAGCTCTACTGGACCGAACACAATCACACATTTCATTGATTGCTCCTAGGCAGGTTTAGAGTGGAGAGCGAGGGACTCGAACCCCCAACCGTGAGGTGCTCCTGGGTTACAGCCAGGCCGCTTATCCAGTTCGCGCAACTCTCCTGGATCTGGCAGGTATGCATTTTCCTGCTGGCACTTAATCCGGTGGACTGAATTTAGCATGCTCGGATTTTAGGTGTTGTGAGTGGAGGGAATCACGCCTGCGACCTTCAGACTGACAGCCATCCTGCGATACGGCTGTGGGGCCTTGTTTGGCAGGATGGTCTAACCGCTGATGCTCTGAGCCTTTCGGCTTATCTGAGCTACACTCACGTATGGAGTATAGCATGCTACTTCTGGCAGGTTATGTGGAGTGGTGGGATTCGAACCCACGGCGCTAACGGTATGGCTTTTGGGGCAAGCACCGTCTAGCGTCTAGCTCCCATCAGAGCCCGGCCTCTGCTCAACGACTCAACTAGAGATTGTACCACACTACCCCCCCACATTTGGCAGGTCTGTTTTTCTGATTACGTTTGGGGCTTGACATAGCTAAGCAGCTTTGCTATACTCTGTGTATGGACAATGCAACGCAAAACAAAGGGGCACAGAAAATGACAAAGCTAATGAACGCCGTGGCAGACCTACGGGACAAGTGGACATACGAAGCGCTACTCAATTTCATGTTACATGTACAGAAAAATGGAAAGACTGAACGACAGGAATGGGCGAATGGTGTAACGATGGTAGGCCCGCTAGGCGCTGGCATGGGTGCGTTCGTCCCTTTGGCTCTAGCAACCGCTGAGTATCGCGTCAAAGGCTCCGTGCTATGAAGCCGGCAGAGACGGCGGGGGATGGCCCCCGCTGTCCTAAGCACGACCGCATCTTACTTTGTCCTGCGTGCATTGGTGAGAAGGGGCGTGGCAAGTCGAGCCCGGCTAAGGTTGAGGCGTCACGTAAGAATGCTAAGCGCCCCCGACCACGAAAGCCTAAACCCTAGAACTGGCAGGTTTGGTGATTTGAATTGACGTGGATCTATCTAAACTTTGGACAAGATGTTAGAGTGTACAGAATGGCAGAGCGTGAGGGCTCTGGAATCTCGGCAGTTGGTTCTTTACCCTAGGGATGTCAGCACCTATCCCTCACGCGCTGCCAGGTCAGAAACAAATGGAGGTTTGTTATGTCGGACGATCGAGAAGTTGATACTGTAGAAATCATTACTGAGAAATACATCGAGCGAGAGGTTGAGCGCCGCACTAAAGCCATTGAGATTGCGATGGGCGTTGGCATCTACAGCGAGCGCCGCAAGTACCGTGTACCGCTGCCGAGTGGTCAGCAGGCCAAGCTGATCGTGACAGGCGTTCTGAGCCCTGATGATTGTAAGGTTCTTAAGTCCTGGATTGAGTCGCTCACACCTGGGTTGATAGCTTCTGATCCTACGGTCAATCCGTCCCATCCACAGACCACGCAAATCGGTTCTGACGGTCAGCCGATAATTTATGCTGGAGCGTCTGATGAGCCTGAGCAGTGTACTAAGTGTGATTCTGGCGAGCATGGGTTACACCCGCACAATGGCGAAGGTGCTCCGGTTTGTGGCGATCCGTATCCTGGCGATAACACGTGGTTGTGTACGTTGAAGCTCGGTCATGAGGCTGAAGCGCCAGACACGCACCGGCATCGTAATGGCGGTTTGACTTGGCTGCATTGCGAGGCTTCTGATGGTTGTACGTTGGAGCATGGTCATCGTGGGCGCTGTACTAATCCTCCGGGTGGCGGTGTGTATGGTGGGCATGTAGCGGCTGAGAAAATGAAGGATGAGTTGTGGGCTCTTAGCTCAGAGGAAGAGCGTCCGCCTGTTAAGCGGGATGCCGCTGGTTCGACTCCAGCAGAGCCCGCCAATGAGACGGAGCCAGGCGTGGCAGAAGTAGCTGATCGTTTACGTGAGCACATTGTAAATGCAGATCCAGCTAAACCTCTTGGCTTGGCACAGGTTCTTATTCACTCGCCTACTTGCGCGGTGGTCCCGTGTACGTGCGTGGCACCCTTCCCTCGTGATGTGACTGTCGAGAACCAGCCCGCCAAACCTGGTAAAACGTACTCGTTGGAGTGCGAACCCGGCGTGATTTTTCCATCAGCAGAGCCTGCAAAATCTGGCGAATCTATTGATGACTTTAGATCTGCTCTCACGAGCGAGCTTAAGGCCGGCGTGGGCAGTAACCGTAAGTTGATTTGCGAGGTATGTTCCGAGCGTCGTGTGTGCGTTGTTGTGGCTGGGCAGGATATATGCGCAGAATGTTTAGGTGATGCTCACGAGCGCGCCAAATCTAGCGTGCCGGGTTTAACTCTTACGGATTTTGACGCTGACGGGTTCACGGTCAAGCGTGATTTTTCTGCCTCTGATTCTGGTATGGGCTGTCCTACGTGTCCTGAGCCGTGCCTGCACAGCGATCATGGCGCACCGGGAAATCCTGGTGTGCCTTGCGCTGGTTGTGGTGTCACGGTTGACAGGCCAGAGTACGTGCCGATCGAGGACGCGCATCAGCCTAATTGTCCGGGTGGATTGTCTTGCGTTTGCGATCCTCCGAAAAAGTCTGAAGGTGCCAGCGATAGCGTTGAGCCTGATCCACTGAGCTCTGTTCGAGGGTGCGAGTCTTGGTGTGATTTAACTGGCGAGCATGATGAGTGTGTTGCTACTAGGGTTTACCGAGGTCTTAGTGGCAAGCTTGAGCATTTTACTGGCTGTCCTGGGCCACCGGCCTGTGATAGTGATATGTGTGTTGCTGCTCCTGAAACTCGGGAGGCCGATGGTATCGATTCCTTAAAAGCCTCTGATTCTGATTCTGCTCAGGGTGCCGAAGGCGGCAAACGCACGTACCGTTGCAATTCTTGCGGCGCGGTGGTGCTCGACTGGCCCGGTCCTGGGTTACCTGCTAAAGCACCGTACGTTGATAGTTGCCAGAAGTGCAAGCCTAGCGCTTTCTGTCCTAAGCATGGCGTCAGGTTGAATTACATTGATCAGTGTGAGCCGTGTCGTGACGGCGTGCCGGTGCCTGAGCCCGGCGCTTTTGATGGTGCAGGTGAGACGGGTTTTGGTGCTGGCATTCGCCGCCCGCCCCGCCCGGCTGGCGATCCATCGTTCGATGTTCCAGGCCCGGTTGAGCCGACTGCCGACGATTGTCAAATCAAGTGTCCTAGTTGTGACGAGTGGTTCATTTTTCCTGGGCCGAAAATGACCGGGACTGTTGAGGCGATTTGTCCACACTGCTCGAAATCTGGCCGGCATGTGCAATTGACTGCTGATGATCTGACTGCCCGTGGCGAGGGTCTCGGGCCGTTCGATAAATCTCAGAGAATCATCGCCCAGAGCCTCGGGATCCCGATGTGCCGCAAGTGCGAATGGCCTATGGACACGATATCGCGTTGTGAGCATGAGGAGCTTGTCATTGATGAGCCCAAGCCGATTGAGCGAGACCCTGTCGTTGAGGCTGTAGCAAAGGCTGCTATGGATCGCTGTGACAAAGTTGTTGATGAGTACGAATCAAACCGTGCGATCGAGCAGTGCAAGGCGTGTGTTCGTGGCGAATGTTTCGAGTGTGATCTTAAGGATTGCCCGTGTAGCCGCGAAGATCATGATAGTCTGGCGTTTCATTGCCGACACGGCTTGTGTACTCGGTGCAAAGCTATCAACCGGAAACGTGAGCGCCTTGATGTTTCTGATGTGAAGTTTATCCGGGAGCTCACTCTGTGTAAGGCGTGCAAGCGTGGCCAGCATGATGAGTGTGAGCTTGCAGGGTGTGAGTGCGATCATGGCGAGGAGCCGTACATGGCAACCGATGTCTGTCGAGGTGGCGGTTGCGAGAACCAGAGGCCGATAGGGTTCATGTACTGTGAGACATGCCGGCGCTCACTTGCCAAGCACGCGGTGCGGTGTATCGAGTGTAAGCAAGATGCTGTCTATAACGGAAAGTGTCACGCCTGTGGTGCGCCAGACTTCGATAGCTCCAAGCGGCCTGTTGGTAATGTGCGGAGCCCTAACGTTTGGTGTCCTAAATGTGATTCGATATTGGAGGTAGTCAAGGCGGTCACTAATAGCACTACAGACCGGTTCTATCGGTACTGTCCAAAGTGTAAGCCTAAGCCTGCTCGCTGCCCTAAGTGTTTCTCAGAGGCGGTTAAAATGGGAGAGGTTACAGCCGGCCGGTTGTGTCCACGGTGCCTAGCTGAAATGAAAGGCCCTGTTCTGAATGCTCGTGTGTTCGTTGTGGCCGAAGGCAATCAATGCGTGGGCGGCGTTGATATCGAGCCTGGAAGATACTCGCTCGATGAACTGCAAAAAGCGGTGGCCGCTAAAGGTGGTGAAGGACTGTCTGCTGAGGACGAGTTCGAGGTAGAGCCCATTAAGCCTACGAAGCCAGGCGGTCCGATCACGTTCAGTAATTCGCCAACGAGAGCGGCGATGGTTGAGGCCACGGCTGAGCGAGTTGCGTGGCGCGATATATGTAGTGGTATCGGCCTTGATCCTACGGCGCTACAACTCACGGCCTTGATCGATTTTTCGTCTGAATGGGTGCGTGCTAAACCTTGGAACCAAACGGAAACACAGAAGCTCGACCCTGATGCGGTCAATCGAGAGATCGAGAAGATTGAAGCTCGGGCCGGTCAACTTATCAACCCAGAGCCGCTTGTTGATATAACTGAAAAGTACAAACGCGATCTACTTGCTACAGCTCAAGAGCTTGCCGAGTTGAAGCAGAAAATTGCTGAAGCGCCAGCGGTCCACGTTGCGCCCAAGGTAACACCCGAGACCCTCAAGGCTCTGAGTGAGCTGGCGAGCGTGGCGCGTATGCAACAGCAAAGGCTCGGTCAAACGATTTTCAACGCACTGCGCATCTGCGATCCGCATCGTTCGGATCTCATCAAGAATACCTACGCCGATCCGTTCAACGATGACACCAAACTACCTGCCTTTTTTGAGGAGCTCGGCAACGATGCAGCTCAGGCGCGCATTGATGAGGTCAAGGCCAGGGCTCGTGCTAATGAGGCTGAGCTTGAGCTGGAGGCTGTCGAGGTTTGCGATAAGGGCTTGGCAAAGCATCTGAACGATGCGTGGAAACAACGTGACGATTTGCTTGTTAAGGCGGCTGCGCTCCAGGCGTCGATTGATGAGGTCGTGGCAGACCGTGCTAAATATATAGGTGAGCTGAGCATGGTAAAGCTGGCGCTTGAAGGTCAAAGTCCTGGCGGCGATTCGCCGATAGTGGCCTCGATTGAGACTCTACGTACGAGCGCACATGAGGCCACGAGCCGTGCCGATGATCTTGTTGGGAGATTACAGGCACATCGCGAGCGTGGGCATAAGCTGACTGAACGTGTACGTGAGCTTGTAAAAATAGGTAACGAAAAAGGGCATCGTTTGACTGTGGCGTGGCGTGAGCGTGATGAGGCCGCAGCCCGTGCTGATGAGCGATTGCAGATGATGACGAAAGACCGTGACAGTTATATGCAAATTATGCGTGAGCGTGCTGTTACCACTTACCTTGACCGAGACGAGGCTCTGCGCCAGTCTGCTTTTTTCTGTCCCGATCATCCAGCACCTGGTCTTGCTGGTTACACGACTGAACGCGCTGAGCAGTGCAGTCGATGCAAGAAACTTGCCGATGCGTTTCAATCGGTGGCTGCTGGTGCCAACGAGTTTTGGCGCTGGCAGGGTGACGGGTCCGATCACCTGGAGTCAATGGGCGCTGAGATGTATGTCTCGATAACAGGCGGCCAGTTGCGTGAGCTATTGCGTCAAGTTGGCTGGCGTGGGGGGCGTAGTGGCAAATGAGACGCGGATTGAGTACCAAGAATTTCCGCTCGATAAAATTATGCGGTACTTTTCCAAAGACTTCAAAGTACCTCGTACCGAGTACGTCAACGAGCAGTTTATCGAGTGGTTTATTGATACCTCGAAAGGCAAGGTAGTTTTCAAGTTGTTTGTGCAAGAGAAGACCTATCCTGAAGAAGTGAAAGGTCCGAGCCGTAACGCTACTCCTGATACTTCCATCAAGCCGCTTGAGCCGGCGCATGTAACTGAGTCGTTTGAAGGTCCACGAAGCAAAAAGGAATGAGGTACAGATGATGCACAAGATAGAAATCGAAAACAATAACAAGAGTGCTTGGGAAGGTGCCGTGTTTATTGACGGGCGCCCTATCGATGTTGTTAATGTGGGCGTGAGGTGGGATCCGAAACAGCCGTGCGCCATCGTGGATCTGTCGGTGTATGCCAAGGCGCTCAAGGTAACTGACATTAGCAATGGGCGACCGGTGCGTGAGAAGCCGCTTGGAGAGCAGCTCGTTGCTATGTTGTTGGCGGATAGTATCTTTCCGGATGAGAGCCCTGTTGATGCATTGCGCAGGCTTTTGGATGAGCTTGCTCGGTTACGCTTCGCTGCAACGGGTGTGAGCACGCTTGGCACCGTATCTGATGGCAAGTGATAAGAAAGAAGACGACGGCTTTGAGCGTGGGGAAGCAATGGAGGTTCTGGTGGTGGCGGTGAACAATGAGCTCCAGGCCGTTCGTATCCGACTCTACAAGCTACGACAGGATCAACTGCGAGTTAACGCGGAGATCTTTGCAGAGTCACGCCGTGTTGAGCGTCTCGTTGAGGCACGCGACGTTCTCGCTACGGGGTATGACGGTATGGATGAGGATGGTGAGTGCGGTGATTGGCTCGA
>SDBT01004690.1_pt1 | contig 23131 bp, 24 predicted proteins | sample 2277101 | NCBI WGS metagenome assembly SDBT01 (sample SAMN10404973, study PRJNA504765) | marine sediment metagenome | isolation source: marine sediment core GS10_PC15, 103 cmbsf | place: Arctic Ocean: Southern Knipovich Ridge | collected 2010 | reverse complement strand
CAGATCGGGCTGATCAATTCAGCCGGCAACAACCGGAAGGGCTGGCAGACCATGCCGATCCTTAACTTTCACAAATAGTAACGCTGTACAGCACAGCTGAAACGCGGTCGCGCCCGACCCGTCTGAGCCTGCAGGCAGATGCCCCGGGGGAGATTCCGGGGCATTTGTGTCTCTGGCAGGCTCCTCTGGCCAGGATATCCTGAATCCGTCTATGCTCACCCGCTGTCGAGTGGATTCTGAAAAGGGAGAGGGACATGGCTGGTATCTCCGGTGTGGATCGGTCGAACGCATGCTTCCATATGACGTCACCGGCCGTCGCGCTGATACTCCTCATGGCCGCAGTCGGTTGTTCTTCCGGTGCGGGGGTCAATAAAGGGACAGGCGGCTCTGCCCGCGGAGCAGTCGTATCCCCGGAACCGGTGCGCCGCGATCTGACTGCATACCGGACCGGCGCGCTGGCCGAGATTACCCGCAGTGTTCCGAGAGCGATACAGAAGCAGATCTTCACCTCGCCGGAAGAGCATATTGAGGAGCTGGTTCAGCACCTGGTCTCTGGTGAGCGGGATGAGTACCAGCAGGTCAAGAACATCCATGACTGGATCGCCGACAACATTGCCTACGATACCGAATCGTTCTTCTCCGGTTCCATCCCCGGGCAATCATTTGCGGCGGTTCTGCGGAGCCATTCGTCGGTCTGTGAGGGGTATGCCGGTCTCTTCAAGACGATGTGCGACCTGGCCGGGATCGAGTGTGTGAAGATCAGCGGGTACGCCCGCGGCTACGGGTACAGCGTCTTCGACGACGAGGATGTCACCGGGACCAACCACGCCTGGAACGCGGTCAGGATCGACGATGAGTGGCATCTTATTGATGTCACCTGGAACGCTGGACACGTGGATGAGACCTCGTTCATCAAGCGGTACTCGACCAAGTACCTCTTCCTCGATCCGGAGAAGATGATCCACACTCACTATCCGGATGATCTGGTCTGGCAGCTGCTGGAACCGTCCATCCCGGCCGAGGAGTTCGTGAAACTGCCGCAGCTGGTAGGGTGGTTCTTCCACTACGATATCGACCTCACGGAGGATCTCACCCGGCTCATCAACACCGGTGAGGAATACCTGATGCGTCTGAGGACCGGTGAGGATGTCTTCCTCATGGCCAACATCCATGGCGCGGACGGTGTACAGCACCGGGCATTCGTACAGAAGCGGGATGATGTTACAGAGATCACTTTCCGCTTTCCGGATAAAGGTGAGTGGACCGCGCTCATCTATGCAAAATCAGGTGATGAGGAGCGCTATTCCGGTTGTGCCTACTTTGGCTTCATCGCCTCCAGGGGTACCGACCGGTCGTTCCCCCTGCAGTACAGCAACTACTTTGACCGGAAGTGTTATCTCTCTTCACCGATCCACACTCCCCTGATTGTCGGGGCAACGGAAACGTTCAGACTCAGACTGCCGGGAGCCGTCTCCGTGGCGCTTCTGGCCAATGACGAGTGGACGTTCCTCGAGAAAACGGAGGAGGAGGGCGATGAGTGGGTGGGGGAACTCGTTATCCCGGAGACCGACCAGTTGACCGTCTACGGTAAATGGGAAGGACAGGAGCAGTACAACGGTATCATGGCCTATGAGATCGAAAAGCGGTCACGGAAGGTGATCGACAGGCTCCCATAATAATCTGATTACCTGATGTGTGATTTACATGAAACCTCTCCTCCCGCCTCACTCAACCCGCCCGGGTTACCCTCACCTGAGCAGAGGACAGACCTGTCATTCAGAGGATTGGTGCTCCCGCTGGCCCTTGCCTTCCTTCCGCTTGAGGACGGTCGGCGTAGCCAGTTTGGACAAATCATCGATGAATTCATCTATATCCGGAAATTCGGGATCGATACTCTTGAGACGTGAGAAAGCTTCAGCTGCCAGTTCCAGCTGCTCGGCCTCCTCGTGGGCATATCCGAGCTTGAACAGAGCCATCCCGTAATACGGGTTCATGGTCAGGGCATGGCGGAAAGAGGCGATCGCCTCCTCAAACCGCCCTTCATTCAGCAGGACCTCACCCATATTGAAGTGGAGATCGGGGTAGTAGGGGCGCAGCTCGACAGCCTTCTCGAAGTGCTCCAGCACCAGGTCCATCTTCTCTTCCTCTCCGTAATAGAATCCCAGATGGATATGTGCTTCATAGGCACCGGAATCTATTGCCAGAGAACTCTGAAAATGTTCCACCGCCGATTCCCGATCTTCCCAGTTCATCTCCAGGAATCCGAGGGCTGTATAGTAGCGTGCGAAATCCGGTTCGAGTACCAGTGCATCCCCCAGCATCCTCAGCGCTTTGTCCGATTCGTCCTGGGCGGAGTAGAAGAAAGCCGCCTCATAAAAAGCGTTTGCGCGAAGGGGGTTCCCCTGAACCCTGGTTCTGAAACGCTCGAGGGCATCCGGATGGATCTTATCATCCTTGATGATGCCCAACCCTTTGTAGAGCGGTTCCAGGCTGACAGCTTTTGAAAAGTGTTCCAGGACTTTCTCTCGCTGGCCCAGCGCCTCATAAGCCAGAGCGATGTTATTGTGGGCGAGATAGAACTGAGGAGATATGGTCAGGGCTCTCTCGAATTCGACAATTGCGTCCCGATACAGGCCCTGAAGTGCCAGAAAATGGCCGTACAGGTTGTGAAGATCAGCGTTAGACGCTCTGTTCTTCAGGATAAGCGGAAAGATCACTCCGGCCTCATCAGAAAGATCCAGCTGAAGGCGGGTGAATGCCAGATTAGCCCAGGCTTCTATGAAATCCGGGTTCTCCTTCACACAGCGCTCAAATAGAGAGTGCGCATCCTGGGGGCGTCCGACGACAAGGTATGCGGTGGCCAGCTTGCTTACGGCATCCAGGTAGCCGGAATCTGAAACCTGCTCTTCCAGGATTTCTATTAGAGGGGCCAAGTCTGATGGCCTACGAGGGAAAGTACTCTCCTCCAGGGCCTCTGCTGAAGCTTCCAGGCTGGTAGCGACTGAGGGGGTTGTCGCGTCGTGCAGTCTTGGGTCTCTCGTCAACTGCTTGTCTTTTTTGTCCATCCGTTCGCCTGCTTTTCCCAGTTTGTCAGTTGAAACTTCACCCTTTTGACGTTCGGTATCTTCTTTAACGCTCTTTCCAGATTTCCAACCCGCTCTGCGGTAATCCCACCACCACTATCTCCGGTCGATGGGGCTTTGTACATGATGTCAAGGCTGCCCCGGAGGTATACGATGCCACCGATACATGAGAACCGGAGTATCTTCAGATTGATCCAGTATTTGGTCAATACTCTTCGGGCATCCGAAGTAATTTTGAAATCGCTCGCACCCATTCCCTTTTTCCTTCTATGGCTGTTCTACAGGATCACGTTAGAATATCGGTTCTGTAAATGCCAACGAAAAAGGAGCGTCCTCTCCCTTGTTCTTCATCTGGCAATCTCCCGGCCGGGGGGTATAGAATCCGAGGTTCCAAAGGAACCGAGGATCGCGAGCAGGTGAAACCGGCGAGCAATCCGAACTTTCGGGATTAACCATGAATGATACCGGATCACGTCATGAAGACCTGAATGTCACCAGACGGCTCGACCATCCCAATATCACCCAGGTGTATGAGATCGGTGAGGAGCAGGGAGAACTGTTCATCGCGACATTAAACCGGACAATCTCATGCTGACGAAGTCGGGTGTCGTGAAGATCACCGACTTTGGGGAACCTTGCGCATGCTGCGTTGATCGCCGCCGGGGCTGACCAGGTTACGCTTGCCCGGCAGTATCTCAATACAGCGATCGAACTTGAAGAGAGTGTGGAACGCCAGCTGGAACTGCAGAAGCAGCTCAACGACCTCTCGGAGAACCAGAAGGAGTAAGACGCGCAATGAGTGATGTGAACCTGGCTCCCCCCTGTGGCTTCTACTGTGGCGATTGTGAGTACCTGAATAACCCCTGCCAGGGGTGCATGAACAGCAATGGCAAGCCGTTCTGGTCGGAAGACCAGCCAGGTGGTGTCTGTCCGATCTGGGATTGCTGTCGCGAACAGAAGGAACTCGAGCACTGCGGGCTCTGCCCCGAACTGCCCTGCGAGATCTACCTCGGTCTGCGCGATCCGAAGATGAGTGACGAGGAATTCCAGCAGACGATCAAATACCGGCAGCACAACCTCGCGATGCGGGTACTTGTCGGAACCGAACAGTGGATTGCCGACCAGACCAGAGGTGAATGACTGTCAGATGCATGAACTGGAGGAGAATACGTTGAAGAAGCTGATCCTGTCCCTGATGATCATCGGGCTCGTTGTGCCTGTCGGCCTGATATCCGCCCAGGAAGATCCTGACGTGAAGACGGAGTGGTCGCCTGATCTGGTGGAAGAGCGGGCGGTCGAGACGAACCATTCGGTAAGGATCGGCGGCCGGCAGATCAATTATACCGCCACAGCCGGCACCTATGTGCTCCGTGAGGATGACGGGAAGCCGCTGGCGGGTATCTTCTACATGGCCTACATGAAGGACGGTGTGGACGATTACACCGAGCGACCGATTCTCTTCTCCTTCAACGGCGGACCGGGGACCGCCTCGGTCTGGCTCCATATGGGAGTGCTCGGTCCCCGACGGGTGGTGGCCGACATGGATGGGTTCGCTCTCCAACCTCCCTATGAGATCGTTGATAACGAGTACTCGATCCTCGATGTGGCTGACGTGGTGTTCATCGATCCCGTCGCCACCGGGTACAGTCGCATGGTCCCGGGTGAGGATGAGCACATGTACCATGGCACGATGGAGGACATCGAATCAGTCGGTGAGTTTATCCGCCTCTGGGTGACCAGGAACGAGCGTTGGGAATCTCCCAAGTTCCTCATCGGGGAGAGCTACGGCACCGTGCGGGCTTCCGGGCTGGCAGGTCATCTCCAGGAGGAACACCTGATGTTCCTCAACGGCGTGATCCTGGTCTCGATGACAGAACTCCACTACGACCTCGGCAGTGATCTCAACTATGCGCTGATCCTGCCGCACTATGCCGCCACCGCCTGGTACCACGGCCAGCTCGCGCCCGAACTGCAGAACATGCCTGTGGTGGAGTTCCTCGAGGAGGTAGAGGAGTTTGCCCTGAATGAGTATCTCCTGGGACTCACAAAGGGAGGGTATATCTCCGATTCTGAGAGAGCGGTGATCGTACAACGGCTCCACCGCTACACCAACCTCTCGACCGAATTCATCAACAACGTGAACCTGCGGATCGATCGTGAACGGTTCCGCAAGGAACTGCTCCGGCATGAGGGTAAAACGGTCGGCCGGCTCGACAGCCGGTACACGGGGATAGATCGGGACAGCGGGGGAGAATCGATGGAATACGATCCCGCTCTGGTCGACTGGGAGGGGACCTTCTCCGGAGTGTTCAACCAGTACATCCGGTCTGAGCTCAACTACGAGACCGACCTTAAATACGCTATCTGGGGGGATGTTCGACCCTGGAATTCGGACGATTCAGTCAATGTGGGTGAGATGCTCAGGTCGGCCATGACCCAGAACGAGTACCTGCAGGTGATGATCACCGAGGGGTACTACGACGCGGCGTGTGATTACTTCACCGCCGAATATGTGTTCTCACATCTCGACCTGACCGGTCACCTGAAGGACCGCATCCGCTTCGACTACTATGAGTCGGGGCACATGATGTATATCCACATGCCCTCCCTGGTGAAGATGAAGACCGATCTGACGAACTTCATCAGGGGGGCGGTGCGCAGATAGCGGCTGATTCCCCCTGGCCGATGTTCCGCGGAAACCTGCAGCGCAATGGGTGTCATCCGATGCCCTGAGCCCCGCTGTTTTCCGGATCGATCGTCTCCAATCCTGAAACCGAAGTAAGATAACCGTAAGGTGACACCTCAGAATGCTGGACGGATAATGCACCTGCCGGTGTCATTGGATAGTTGATACCATGATTGTGTGTGATGTGTCAGAGGAGGAGCCCGGTATGCAGCCGATAGGACGCTTCACCACCCGCGTATTGAAGAATCTTGCGTATGGAGGACTCATGCTTCTGGGATTTCTCATCTTTCAGGAGCAGACTCTCTCCCAGGGTAGGGGAAGATATAGTGGACGATCGTATGGTGAATCCTCCAGAAACCGGCCGGAGCAGAGGACTCCAGTGCCTGCATCGGAGATGGATCTGTCCGCAGTTCCTTTTCGCATTGTATTCGAATCATTTCGGGAGACCGATGGCAGGGAAAACTGGGAGATCTGCCTGATCAATGCCGACGGTTCGAACCTGATTAACCTGACCAACACTCCCGATATCAATGAGTTCTATCCCCACGCCTCACCTGACGGCACCACGATCTGTTTCGTGGCGGATGAGGGAGAGGACCGGTTCAGCAGGAGCCGGAACGCCTACTATATGAGAGTCGACGGTTCCGGCAGAACGAAGATCGCCGAGAACGTGCGTCAACCATGCTGGAATGGTGACGGGACACAGATCGCGTATCTCAAGGGAGAGTATAGCCGATATAGCTCAAGCAGCTGGTCCAACCAGGGTATTGAGATCTATGACCTTGAGACCGGAGAGGTCACATCGCATCCGAACGAAGACATCGGTCATATCTTCAACCTCTGCTGGTCACCCGACGGTTCCTGGTTTGTGGCTACCTCCCGGGGGCGCTCCATGGGCGGGAACATCTCTTTCAGGTCTGATTCCGCTACACAAACGAGACTGTCGATCCGGGGCTGCCGCCCCGATATCAGCCCCGATGGAACCCGGCTCGCCTGGGGCAGTACCGACTATGATCTGAATATCGGAGCGCTTGATTTCGGATCGCGCGAGAACAACGTGGACGACCAGGAGATCGTGATCGCCTGCGACCGGGGGTACAAGGTCTATCACGTCGACTGGTCCCCCGACGGCAGGTATCTGGCCTTCAGTTACGGGTCCTCCCGCGGCAACCAGGCGGTGGGAAGCAGGGCGGCCGGCTGGAATATCTGCGTCTTCAGCTTCGAGACCGGGAAATGGACACAGGTTACGACCGATGGGAAGCACTACAAGGAACCTGACTGGGTCGCCGGACCCGGTCCCGACTTCTGATGTCGCCCCGTGTTCTTCTGACCCTCCTGCTCTCCGCCGGCCTCTCCCTGCCTGTATTCCTTCTCTCAAGTTGTGGACGGAGTGATGAGTCAGGGACGGATTCTCCTGGCGGAGGCCTGGAGATCTTGACCACCGACTCAGGTGTGGAGATGGTGGTAATCCCGGGTGGATGGTTCGAGATGGGGATTGGGGATGACAGGAATGGTGACGCGCCTCTCCACCGGGTCTGGGTCGATTCCTTCCTCATCGATCGATTGGAGGTGACCCAGGACCTCTACCGGTCGCTGGAGGTTTCCGATCCCTCCCGGTTCGAGGGAGACGGCCTGCCGGTGGAACAGCAGACCTGGCTCGACGCCGTCCGGTTCTGCAACCTCAGGTCGTGGCTGGAAGGACTCGAGCTCTGCTATGACGAGGAGACCTGGGAGTGCGACTTCACGGCGAACGGCTACCGGTTACCGACAGAGGCGGAGTGGGAGTATGCGGCCCGGGCGGGTGGGGCGGATGATTACTCCTTCGGGAATGATCCCCGGGAGTTGAGACGGTTCGCCTGGTTCGGCGCCAACGCCGGAGAGCGAACCCACCAGGTGGGCACCCGCCGACCGGACAGGTGGGGACTTCACGATATGTACGGCAACGTGGCGGAATGGTGCCACGACTACTATACCGAAGACTATTACCAGGTCAGTCCGGAGAGGAATCCGCGCGGTCCCGGCCAGGGTGATCTGCGAGTCATCAGGGGTGGGGCGTGGGACTCGTCCGAAGAGATCTGCCGTGCCGGCTACCGGGTTGGAAGCGCTTCAGTGGATGACGGCTGCCTGGTCAGTGACGCCATCGGATTCCGCTGTGTGCGCGGAGTCGTGATCGAAAGATAGTCGTTGCTCTTCCACACCTGGATATTCCTGCTCTTCTTTGCTGCCTTCTACGCGGTCTTTCTCCTCCTGAAGAAGTCCCGGTTCCGGGAGCCGTGGCTGCTCATCGCTTCCTACGTGTTCTATGCCTGGTGGAATCCGCTCTACCTGCTGCTCATCGTCTGGTCGACCCTGATCGACTTCGGTGCGGTCAACCGGATGGCCCGGGGCGGCCGTCGCGGGCTCTGGCTGGCGATGAGCATCCTCAACAATCTCTTCCTCCTCGGGTTCTTCAAGTACGGCCGGTTCGTTGTTGAGAACCTCAATCAGTTGCTGTTGGAACTCGGGATCTCCTGGACGATCGCCGAACCGGGCGTGCTCCTGCCGGTGGGGATCTCCTTCTATACCTTCCAGTCGATGAGCTACACCATCGATTTCTACCGGGGGAGGATCGAGCGGGAGAAGAGCTTCATACGGTTCGCCACATTCGTCTCCCTCTTTCCCCAGCTGGTGGCAGGGCCCATCGAACGGGCCCGGAACCTGTTGCCCCAGATCCGGCGAAGCCCCGACATTTCTTCCCGCGATATCGCCGACGGGTTCTCCCTCTTCATCGTCGGGCTCTTCAAGAAGGTCGCGCTGGCCGACTACCTGGCGATCTACGTCGATCGGGTATACGACGTGCCCGACCAGTTCCAGGCTCCGGCCCTGCTCCTGGCCACCTTCATGTTCGGCTGGCAGATCTACTTCGATTTCAGCGGGTATACCGACATGGCCCGGGGTATCGCGCGCATGCTGGGCATCCGGTTGATGCTCAACTTCAACAATCCCTACCTGGCCGACGGGTTGAGCGATTTCTGGGCGAGATGGCATATCAGCCTCTCTTCCTGGTTCAAGGATTATCTCTACATCCCGCTGGGCGGTAACCGGGGAGGGAAGCTGTACACCTACCGCAACATGGTGCTTACCATGCTGATTTCGGGCCTCTGGCACGGCGCGGCGTGGACCTTCGTTATCTGGGGCTGCCTGCATGCCCTGGGGCGGGTCATGACACGGGAACTGGAAGAGACCGTTTTCTACCGGGAGCGGGTCCCGCGGTTCATGAAGCAGATGCTGGTTTTCGGTTTCGTGACGTTCACGTGGATCTTCTTCCGGTCAGCCGATATGGGGGACGCCGCGATGGTCGTCTCGAGGATCTTCACCACCGGCTGGATCGATCCTCAGGTCCCCCTGCTGATGCTGGCGCTGATCATTATGGTCTGGATCTACCAGTTCCTCTCCGAATCCCGGCTGAAGGTCTTTCTGGAATCGAGCGTGGTCAGGATCACCACAGTGGTCGCGATGGTCCTCTACCTGGTGCTCTTCGCCCCGTCGGGGCAGCAGCCCTTCATCTACTTCCAGTTTTGAGGTGTGATGACTGATGATATTCGCATAAGCCCACCGCCTGACTCAACCGAGCCGTTCTCCAGCAATCCGATCAGGCTGCCGGTCAGGGAGTGGCTGATCGCCCTTGGTATCGTGGCCGTCATTGCGGTCACCCTTCCGGGGATCTGGTGGCGTCTCACCGTATTTGATTCCCCCGCCGATTACCGCATCCCGTACGACCAGAGTGAGGACTACTGGCTCTACCGGCACTTCGCCCGCTCCGCCGCTGTGGAAGAGAAGACCCTGCTTATCGGTGACTCAGTGATCTGGGGGCAGTACGTCAGCCGGGATCAGACACTGACCCATTATCTCAATGAGCAGGCCGGGGAGGACCGGTTTGTCAACCTGGGCCTGGACGGCACGCATCCGATCGCCCTGGCCGGATTGATACGTCATTACGGACGGGCTATACGGGACAGGGAAGTGATCGTGCATCTGAATCTGCTCTGGCTCAGTTCCCCGGAAGCGGACCTGCAGACAGAGCGGGGGATCCGGTTCAACCATCCCCGGCTGGTCCCGCAGTTCGCATTACGGATGCCGGGTTACTCCGAGTCGGTCTCGCGAAGGATCGGTGTCATCCTGGAACGGAAGGTCCGCCTGCTGGAATGGGCCAGGCACCTGCAGAGTACCTGTTTCAATAATACCAACCTGCAGGTGTGGACCGCCGGACACCCCTATACCAGTCCCCTCGGTGGCATCACGTTCCAGATACCCGACGCTGATGAACATCAGGACCCGCCGGTGCGTTCCGGGAGGGCCGGCAGACAGATTCAGCAGTCTCTTCCCTGGGTAGATCGGGAGACATCTCTGCAATGGGAGGGCTTCCAGCGTCTCATCGGGGTGCTGCAGGCCCGGGACAACCGGGTATCGGTCATCGTCGGACCGCTGAACGAACACATGCTCGATCCAGGTAGCCGTGAAGAGTACAGGCGACTTCTGGTGGATGCACAGACGGCGTTGACCGAAATGGGTCTCGACGTTCTCTTCCTGCCGCTCCTGCCCGTCGAACTCTACGTTGACACGAGCCATCCGGTGGGGCCGGGATATGCCCTTATGGCGGAAGAGATATGGGAGTGGCTCGCGAGTCGGCCCGTGTCAGCCCCCCGCTGACAGCCACATCATGGTGATGTTGTGCTGAATGGCCGACTTCTTATTTTACCGATCGTCAGATCGTACTCATGATACAGGCTATTCTGTCTTGATGTTTCGGAAGATCGGAGAGTGCTGTGGAGTGAGGCGAATAAAAGGCGAAATTTAAACTTGCCAGGTTACCCGATTACCATGTAACGTGCCTCAGGTGATTTCCACACAGGTATATCACCTAACCCATGAAAGGGCATGAGCATGGCAAACGAATTTGCACATATAGAGTTGATGACCCACGATCTGGAAGGCGCAAGGAAGTTCTATTCCGCGATATTCGACTGGAAGTGGGAAGAGTACCCGATGGATACGGGGCCGTATCTGATGATCGATACGGGTAAGGATCCCAAGGGTGGGATCATGAAGGCTCCCATGCCCGATATCCCTCCGCACTGGATGGTCTACACGAAGGTGGATGATGTCACAGCGACACTGGAGAAGGTGAAGGAACTGGGGGGGACCATTATCGTTGAGAAGACTGCGATCCCCGAGATGGGCGCCTTCGGAACCTTCCAGGATCCGACCGGCGGTATGATGGCAGTATGGGAAGCTGCCCCGGAGTCAACGGACTGATCAGGAGTGAGTTTCAGAACGGGCTCGGCAGATCGATTCCGCTTGGACCGGGCCCGTCATCATCTCCAGAAGGAGTGTTCACCGATGGAAGACCGGAGACTCATCGATTTGAGGAGCGTCGGTCCAGCGATAGTCAGGGATCTGCACGCCCTCGGTATCATGACCGTGCAGAAACTGGCGACGCAGGATGGGAACGACCTCTTTGAGAGATTGTGCAATCTGAAGGGGACCTATGTCGATGTCTGTGTCCTCGATGTGTTCAACTGTGCCATCGCTCAGGCCCGGGATCCCGATCTTCCTGCTGACCTGCGCGATTGGTGGACCTGGTCCCGGATCCGGAAGAGTGAGGTTGATCAGGGCAACCGAAGAACGAGAGAACCACGGTAAGTTGGGTTGATGATTATCGGGATATCCGGTACTTGATCAGTGATATCTCACCGAATTCACCCTGCTCTCCGACGATAAAAAAGTTCTGAACGATCGGTGCTCCAACCAGCGGGTAATCTCCACCTTCCACAATGCTCACACTGCCCAGGAACTCGCCGGAAGTCCTGAAAGCGTCAAAAGAACGGTAATCCCGAACCGCTTCTTTCCGATGTACCTGAACAAGGATATTGCCCTCGTAATCGACCATGATCTGGCCGAAGGCTGGTTTAAAGCGGGGGAATTCGGTGTTGTCGACGATCCAATCCGGGGCACCGAAGGTGATGTTGCCTTCATTGTCGGAAGAGGTGATGCCGGCGAACCAGGTATCCATGTCATCACGGGTCACCCGTACCGGAGAATACTCGTGTTCGAATATGGACACGGAACCACTGACAGGATCGTGGATCTCGATCCGGTACTCATCGCTGAATCCGACAACGATCCGGTTGTCGGGAGTCACGCTCCAGTGAACCCGGGGAGAGAATGGCACCGGGATCGACGCTCCTGAGTCGGGAATAATCTTTCTGCTCAGGTTCGCGTTACTGTAGATGATGCGGCGGAATTCCATTTCCGGAGAATAGAGTCTGATCTCGGTGATCTGCTCCTGACCGGTGTTTCCGAAAATGCCCTTATTCGACTCCAGGACGATGTCACCGTTGGGAAGGGTCTGCATTTTCCCCGGCCATCCTTCCTCGCTCCGGTTGAGTGGTCGCGCGGAGATGAATTCGCCTTCCAGGGTTAAAAAACAGAACCGGTTATTTCCCATGTCCCACACTACGAGTCGATCCCGGGAATAACCCAGAAAGTAGGGCCTCCGAAAATCGCCGGGCCCGCTCCCCTCCCTGCCGATCACGTCCAGAAACCGGCCGGAAGGATCGAACTTCTTGATATTGTTCGCCCCGTAATCGGCAAAGTAGATGTTCCCGTCCCCATCGACGGTGATCGCCCAGGGTTGTTCGAACCCTGTCAGGTAGACATCATCAGGGAGGTCGGCATCCGTGATGGTGATTTCGGGAACGAAGCGCACTTCGCCGCTGCGGTAGAGGTCGGCGAGGGAAGTCTGTGCCCCGGCGATGGCAGAATACATGGAGACAAGTATCAGCGCGATGATGGGTACTGCCTTTGATGACACGATCGCTATCCCTTTTTGAAACATCATGGTGAACTGGATCACAGGGAACCAGAAATACAATATCGAACCTGTATACGGCAACGTCACTGTGTGGTCTTCAACGAAATGTAACCCTGAAGAGTTTATCCCGTATTTCTTCAGATCCCCGTTTTTCACCTGATGGTACCCGGATCGCGTACTCCTCCGATAGAGGTGGAAACCCCGATATCTGGGTGATGGAACTCGACCTCGAAGCACTGAAAAACGCCCTTGGGATACCGCCTGATCCGCGCTGAGATCATGCAGGAACCAGCACCCCGACCTGATCTCCTGATCGTTGGTCGTTGAAGACCTCCCCGCTGGCAGTGCAGCGCATCATGCGCTAAACTGCGGTCTGCAGATCGTACCTCTCATCCGACCGGGAGTCTCCTGATGAAGGACCACAGGTTCGTCGTCGTTCTGAACATGCTGTTGCTCGCTGCCACTACATTCATGCTCACACCAGTTCCAACTGAAGCGCAGGATCCCATCAGGGATCTCGATTCCTATGTCATGCAAGTCATGCAGGACTGGGAGGCGCCTGGTATCGCTGTAGCGGTGGTCAAGGACGACAGGGTTGTGTACGTGAAAGGGTTCGGCATACGCGAAATCGGTGGCAGCGATCTGGTCGATGAACACACCGTGTTCGCGATCGCCTCGACCTCGAAGGCCTTCACCACCGCGGCCCTGGGCATGCTGGTGGATGAGGGGCGGCTCGAATGGGATGATCGGGTAACCGATCACCTGATCGGATTTGAACTGGCCGATCCGTGGGTCACCCGGGAACTGACGTTGCGAGACCTGCTGTCACATCGCAGTGGTTTGCCGCGGGGGGACAAGCTCTGGTACGGCTCACCGTTCGAGCGCGATGAGGTGCTGGAACGCGTCCGCCTGCTCGAACCGGCCTCGAGCTTCCGCTCACGTTATGGGTATCAGAATATCATGTTCACCGCTGCGGGTGAGATCGTGCCGGCAATCACCGACACCAGTTGGGGGGATTTCCTTGAAGCGCGCATCTTCCAACCGCTCGGCATGCGCTCATCCAGCACGACTCTGGCGGAAGTCGAGGTCAACGATAATGTGGCCACTCCCCACGGCAAATCGGGTGGAAAGGTACGAGCAATCTCCTGGCGCGACTGGAGCAATCTCGGTGGAGCCGGAGCGGTCAACTCGAGCGTCGCGGATATGGCCCAGTGGATGAGGCTGCAACTGGGCGGAGGCATGCACGATGGCCGCCGTCTGCTGTCGGAAAAGACAATAAGAGAGATGCACTCCCCTCAAACCATCGTGCCTCGATCACGGAACGACAGAGAGCTCTTTCCCGAGACCCATTTCGCCCTGTACGGATTGGGGTGGAGATTGAACGACTACCGCGGCCGCCTGATCGTACGCCATGGTGGTGCCCTGGACGGCATGCGTACCCACATTGCCCTCCTGCCGGAGGAGAGCCTCGGTGTCGTGGTTCTCACGAACGTAAATGTGAGCAGTGTGCCTCAAGCCATCGTATGGCACGTGATCGATCAGTACCTTGGACCACAGGAGAAGGACTGGAACCAGATCTATCTGGCCGAGGCGGAAAAGGCCCGTGCCCGTTCTGACTCGATACGGGCGGTCAGGGAGACTGAGCGGCTGACCGGTACCACACCGACCCATGCCCTGGAGGAATTCGCCGGTACCTACGAGGATGAACTGTACGGGCAGGTGATGATCACACTCGAAGACGGCAATCTGGTCATCACTGCCGGTCCGTTCTACACGGGTGATCTCGAGCACTGGCATCTGAATACCTTCAGGGTGACGTGGCGCGATCCCTACCTCGGCCGGGATTATCTCGGATTCATCCTCGATCGGATGGGCCGGGTCGCCGCGGTGGACATGGAGGGATTCGGCCGGTTCGACCGGAAACGTGAGCCACAACGCTGAGTATCGGATACCTGGTTCGGAACAGGAATGATTCCTTTCTATCGTCTTCGGAACCGGCTCAGGGAAGAATGACAATGGATCACAACTCTCTCCTGAAGCGTTTCGAGACCGCCAGACGGGATACTTCACTCGCGGTTCTCGAAGGCTTCCATGCCATCAAGCATGCGATCCGCTTCGGTGCGGAGATCGATCTTGTCGTCAGCTCGAATCTGTCTGAAATGAAGCGTCTGGTTGATATTCTGGCCCCTGATGTAGGTGACCGACTGGATGGCATCACAATCGAGGTTTCAGGGAATACCTTCGAAAAGCTTGCGCCTCATCCACACCGCACCGAACTGATCGCGATCGCTCACCGCCGAGTGACCGACCTGTCCCGGATCCTCGATGATCCACGTCCCAGGCCGGTTGTCTTCCTCGAGCGGCCATCCCACCTGGGAAACATGGGGGCCGCCATCCGTGTCGCGGCCGGAGCTGGTGCGGCCGGCGTGATAACCACGGGACAACATGATCCCTGGAACCCGGTCGCGATCCGTGGAGGAGCCGGCCTTCAGTACGCTATACCGGTTGTGCAGTCTGAGGAACTGCCTGAGTGTGATCGCCCTCTGCTTGCCATCCATCCGGATGGTGAGGATCTGTCGGCTGACTCTATACCGGACCGCGCGATCCTTGCTTTCGGAGAAGAGCGTGCAGGACTGTCCGAAGCAGTTCTGCAGCAGGCTGAGAAGTGCCTCCGGATCCCCATGACTGAAGGTGTTTCCAGCCTGAATCTGGCAACCGCGGTCGCTGTCACCCTCTACATCTGGCGTTTGAGGAACCGGGGTTAGCAAGCACTCACCACGGCATACCTGCACGGGTCTCTTCCCTGTCTCAATCTGTCTGTCCTCAATTATCGCATTTAAGTTAATCGTATATGTAGTATATTGTGTATATGTAATAATTATCGTAATCAAGCAGGAGACCTCATATGCCAGCAGCAATCCTGACAGCCCGCCTTCCGGAATGGTTAGGCGAAGAACTGCGAATTGAATTCGCCAGGTATGGCGAGGGGCCTTCTGAAGGTCTGCGCCGTGTGGTGGAGGAGTATTGGGTGAGCAAGAATTTACCCCTTATCGAATTCCGCGACAGTCTGGATGGACCTCGCCCCGCCATGAAGGATGGGCCGGAGCTCTGGTCATTCATCATGATCCACAGATCCTATGGAGACGATTTCGAAGGTATCAGTGAGCATTACGGAGGATTGCCGCTTGAGAACATGAAGCAGGCCCTGGCGTACTACAGGTTCTTCCCTGATTCTATCGATGAACATCTGGCGGAGAACCTGCGCCTGGAGCGGCTCATGCTTGGAGAATCCGAATGACCGGCGAATTCCGCTTCCTTCTGGATGAGCATATTCATATCGGTGTTGTTGATATGTTGGACCAGCTGGGCTTTGATGCAATTCATGTTCACGATATTGGTATGCTTGGAGGAACAGACAATCAAATCTACAAGCAGGCAATCAAGGACCAGAGAATTGTGGTGACGAGAGATGTCCGCGATTTTATAAAGCTGGCGAAGCATTGTATACGACAAGGTGAGGATTCCCCGGTCTTGCTTCTTGTGCCATCATCATTCACAGAACAGCATCCAGGTCCACTCGCTCGTGCCATCCAGACCTGGACGATCCAGTATGGGACAGCCGACAGGGTCACCGGAGGTATTTCCTGGCTGGTGCCTGAAACACATCGGGATGACGGTGACAGCTTCGTACGTGAATCGGAACCTGCCTGGATTCGTGCCCTGCGCCGCCTGGAGGCGACCGCCTGACCAGTCGCCAGAATGAAAATGTCGGCATAGTATTTCCTGTCCCCCTGTCCATTACATCAATACGACAAAAGTAAAGTAGGACACACAGCACTAATGGTGATCAAATCGCTACGCGCAGCACGTATCGGTCTTCATTTTTCATGATTGCGGCCGCATGTCTTCCGGTGGTCAGCGGGAATATCAGGGTCGGGGGGCCGGATCCAAAATCGAGCCTGTCAGTCGGCAACCGTGTCAGATTAGTGACAAGGTATCCTGCCTCGGGATCGAACGGTCTGAACGCGTCCGGGTGCTGTCTGCCGATAACTTCTTCCAGCTCAGTGAGATAGGTTGTGTATGATTCCCTGGTGATCATGGGCATCGAAGCCCTGATCGAATGCGCTATCTCCGGGATTGGAGTATCCACGATCATGTTTGTATCGAGAGACTGGGTGTGAAGCTGGAGAGCGTTGCCGATGAATCGCCGGCCATATCCAGGGATCCGGTTCCGAACATCGATCGGGATGTTCAGGTGTATCTGATCTCCCCACGCTTCACGACGGCTCCCGACGATCTGCCTGAGAACCATGGCAGAAAGAACATCATTGGTCGATATCCTGTCGTCACTTTGATCTCTCAAATCCTTGATGATTGACTGCACCTCCCGGATCGGGATTTCGTAGCTCTCAACCGTGTCATCGCCATGTTGAGGTGTCGGCGGGAGTATGCCGCTGAACCGGAATTTCTTTATAACCGTTCTGTTGTGGTGGGGCTTGAACAGGTGTCTCATCAGGAATGCTCGCATGGGGATAATTGACTTGTGTGACATCGTCGCCACGATCGCCAGGAATGTGAAATAGCTGTATCCGTCTCCTCCCAGATGCTTCAGTTTCGGAATGATCGCGATACCGTTCCTGAATCGGATGATTTTCAAAGAGAATAACTGTACCGAGTCGGGCTGAATGAACTGGTGACAGGTCTCGTACAGTGCTGCATCAGTTGGAGAGATACTGAAATCCTCATCTCGTACTTCCTCATCGAAACAGGCTTCCTCGTGATAGCCGTCATATGTGATGAGGCCGTCCGCGTACGATCCGAAGAACGGCCACCAGCTTGAGGATAGCCTTCGTAATGCCTTTCTGATGCGTCTGGTGTCGAATACCTCGGGGAAAAAGAGGAGAAATTCAATCGGATGGTTCCCGTTTGCGAAGAGAACGTCAACCTGCGAGATCTGGAGCTGATTCATGTTGTATCGCCGGTGAAAGGGAGTGGAGATGTCTGTTAACGATAAGAGATTCCGTCAGAACCTGTGATCATGTCAAGAAGGGCATACATTCCTGTAGGTTGGTAGAGAAAGTGTTGTCTCAGTGAAGGACCCGGAAGGTCCGGCCGAACTTGAGTGCTGTCCAGAATGGCCTGGTGGGCTCACGTTGCCACGTATAGAGGACTGAAAAGGCTTTAGCCAGGACGAGGTCACCGTCGAGGAATCCCCAGTTCCTGCTGTCGTATGAGGCATCCCAGTTGTCGCCCATCAGGAAGAGTTTCCCTTCGGGAACGAGCAGGGGACCCAGGTTGTCACGCCCGGATTGAATGCGTGACAGGATTTCAGCACTGGATGGTCGGGCGGTCTCGGGCCGGGGCACCAGATCCCCGTCGATATACAGCTGTTTGCCCCTGATCTCGATCGATTGTCCCTCGACCGCGATCACCCGCTTCACGATCTTGACGCCTTTCTCAATCGGAGAGTTCACCACGACAATATCCCCGGGTCGGGGGTGTCGAAACCCCGGGAGCCGGACATTGACCAATGGCAGGCGCCCGCCATAGATAAACTTGACCCCGATCACAACATCACCCGGCATGAGGGTCTGTTCCATCGATGACTGCTCGATACGGTACGCCTCGGCCGTGGTTATCTTGATGGCGAATGTAAGAATGACCACACTGACAACCAGACGGGTTGTCTCAACGATTCGCTTCGGAGGTCCCTTTTCGGCAGGTTCAGTCATCTCATCACATTGCGGCAGATTCAGTTATCCCTGTACGATCGATACCCGTATACGATGCGCATAACATACCGTACGGTTACGATCATGTGAAGTTCCCTCATCAAGGTAGTAGACATGCTCCACCACGCAAGGAGCAGCCAATGAATCATCCATCAATTGTATTTCGTCGATATGGCAAGAAGCTGATCATACCGATGGCACTTATTCTCACTGTTCTGTTTATCCTCGCCTCCACGGTATCGATCCCTACACAGGAACGACACACGCCGCCTGATGGCTGGGCCGGCAAGGTGGTGCTGGCAGAACTCTTTACCGGATCGGAGTGTCCTCCCTGTCTGGGGGCCGATCTGGGATTTGAGAAGCTACTGGAACACTTTCCGGGCACGGTGTTGGCCGTTTTGCAATATCACGAGCACATTCCGTTACCCGACCCCATGGCGAATTCTCATACCCGCGAGAGGCTGGATTACTACGGAGCCCGGGCAACCCCCTCAGTGTTCATTGACGGCAGGTTCGTAGGAGCGGGTGGGGGGGCAGATGCTGCCACTGAAAGGCTGTATGGCATCTATCGGAAGAAAATTGAAAAACAGCTAACAGAGACACCTCCAATAGAGATTACCCTGGATGCCAGACTGAACGACACCATGGTAGAGGTTTCGGTCGCGTTGAGTGCGGGTGAAGACCTGGAGAACTACCGGGACCTCCGCCTCCACATCGTGCTGGTTGAGCGGGAAATCGCCTATTACGGGTACAGCACTCTTCCCATACACCAGATGGTGGTACGGCATATGTTCGGTGGGTCAGAGGGACATCCGATTTCATTTACCGGCGGTACCTTCAGTCTCGATCAGGAAGCGGATCTTGAGGAAATTTCTAACGGACTCCTGGAATACCTGACCGGTTTTGAGGAACGTAATGCCGGAGGAGTCTGGGGTGGTTTTTCAGAACTATTGCATGAGATCGATCCCGGTAACCTCAGGGTCATCGTCTTTGCACAGGAGGGTAGAAGAAATCGCGTGCTACAGGCGAGTGTACTGGATGTGAAATAAACTTCCGGGGAATGTGGCCTCCCTGCTCTGAGAGGCCACACGTTACCGAAATTTTTCAATTCTCTGTAGACACAGATATTGTACTAATGTACTATAATACTATTACAATAGTTCAATTCTCAAAAAGGTGACGGAATTGCTGTGACGTACCTCCTCGATACCCGTAGCGGCATACCGATCTATCGCCAGATCATCGAACAGGTGAAGGTCGCGATCGCCAGCGGCAAGCTGAAGACGGGAGATCAGTTGCCGACAGTACGCCGGCTTGCGGTAGATCTCTCCATCAATCTCAACACGGTGATTCGGGCCTACCGCGAGCTTGAACTGGAAGGGGTTCTGGAGATGCAGCAGGGTTCCGGAACGTTTGTGAGCAGCAGGAAACCGGAGATCGATCTGCTGAAGAAACAGCGCATGATCGATCAGATAGTAGCCGATATGTTGGCGCGCGCTTCCTCCTATGGAATCTCCATGGAAGAGCTCGTGGAGGCGATGCGCTCACCACAGGAGATCTCGTCATGAATAAGATTACCGGTCTGTCATCAAATCCGTTTCAGACGTTCTCGCCGGAGAGATTTGCGACCACTCTGCGGGCCGACTTCCGCTTCGCACCGCTCAATATGATGATCCTCATCGGATTATTCGTGGTCGGTCTCACCATCCATCTGAGTGTGTACGAATTCAGCGTGTTCGCGGTCGCTGCCATGCTTGGCTCGGCGGTCTTCTTTGTGCTGGTCCTGAGGGTATTCCAGGTGTGGGAGACAGTGCTGGTGTTCGCGACGATTGATGCGCTCATGATGTACCTGTACCTGCGACCGGAGAGCATGATCCTCGTCATCACTATCCTGCTGGCCTCGTTCCTGGCCACCAGCATCCAGATCGCCTACCAGTGGGAGAAGGTGGTGATGCTGCGATTCGGCAAGTTCAATGGGCTCAAGCCGTCGGGTCTGTTCCTTGTCGTTCCGGTGATCGACAAGGTGGCGGAATTCGTCGATCAGAGGATCAGAGTCGCCGATTTCAACGCAGAGACGACCTTGACCAGTGATACGGTGCCGGTGAGTGTCGACGCCATCGCCTTCTGGATGATCTGGGATGCGGAGAAGGCCGTGCTGGAAGTCGAGGAATACGGAAAAGCAGTGATCCTCTCGGCCCAGACCGCGTTGCGTAACGCCATCGGCAAGTATGACCTGGCGCACCTTCTCTCGGAGCGTGACAAACTGGGTGAGGAGATCCAGCGGGTGCTGGATAAGAAGACGAGTGCCTGGGGGATAACCACCCAGTCGGTCGAGATCCGGGATATCATCATCCCCAAGGGACTTGAAGACGCCATGTCCCGTCAGGCCCAGGCTGAGAGAGAACGCCAGAGCCGCATCATCCTGGGAACCGCGGAGACCGAGATCGCGGAGAAGTTCGCCGCCGCATCCGAACACTACAAGGATAACCCCGTTGCACTGCATCTCAGGGCCATGAACATGGTCTATGAGGGGCTGAGGCAGAAGGGCTCCATGATCATCGTCCCCTCGACAGCGCTGGAGACGATGGGCCTGGGCGCACTCGGCGGTCTCACGGCCTTCGACAGGAACATGAAAGCGAATGCACCTGTTGAGGAGGAGCCAGAAGCGCCAGAAGCGCCGGAAACGAGTGACGAAATGTCCCCGGGGACGACTGAATAGCTCTGTATAATCCGAGAAGCACATCGGGATGAACGATCATCAGGTTATAAGCTATGTGTGTTATCTGCTTGTCATCAGTAACCAGATCGATTACAGTTTATTAGGACTCCGAACTAATAATGAAAACCAGGAGTCAGTGGAGGGTTCGGATATACTTGGAGAGGAGGGGACGTAATGGGTGCAATGGCAATACCGATAGTGCCAGGGCAGGAAGAAGCCTGGAAGAGCTTTGCTGATGAACTGAACAATGGCAAAGCCGAGGAGTTCAGAGCCTTCAACGAGAGGATGGGGATTACCGGTCACAAAGCCTGGTTCCAGGAGTCACCGAACGGTGCCATGGTTATCGCGTATCATGAAGGACCGGGCGCGGATTCCATGATGGAGAAGCTGGCTACCTCTGATCATCCGTTCGATGCCTGGTTCAGAGATCAGATCAGCACAATCCACGGAATGGATCCCACACAACCAATGCCCGGAGGACCGCCGCAACTGCTGGTCGACGTCTGATTCGACAGGATTACTCCTGTAATAGTGGGAGTCTTGAGGCACAATTTGTTCCTCAAGACTCCCTTTTCATTTTGCTACAGTCTTCCTGTGACTCAGTCTCTACAGAACCTTGGTTATTGAATCCTCTCCTGGCATTCTGTAACCGCTGTAACTTGTTGCAGTTAAAGGACTTTTAAAATTTACAAGTTATCGTTGTGAACTGCAATGTACTTGATTCCGCTGTTGTGTTCGCAATGGTTACGTAACGAGATGATCCTCACACAGCCAACACTCACCCGTTCGAGGCGGCACCCCGGCCCCCGCCTTATACGGGTTTTCAGTGCTACTGTGAGAGCGACATTGCAGCCTGCTACAGCCGACCCCCGCCTTATACGGATTCTCGGTTTGGCTGTAGGGTGGGGGAGAAGTGCCCCCTGACTTCCTGCGTGTAAGGCAGGCCCGGGCCAATAGGTCCCAACCGGTCACCACCGGCCCCTGCCGGAACATGGTTTGGCGCATATCTGGCGCACGGAACCGTCCTATTCTCAGGGATAGATGAAGCTTTCCACTGCCGGTATCAGCCGCCAAACGGTCGGGACTCTCTCATCCGTTTCAGGATCTGTTAATATTGCCAGAAAGCAACCTCGAACAGCATTCCCGATTGCCGGTGTTCTTGTCCTACCGAGGTATTCCCCTTCAGGACTCAGGACATAATAGGCACGTCCGCCACCTGCCAGCTCCCGCTCCTCCGATGATTCGGTCATCCGCAACCAGATATAACCACGGTCATCCACAAAAACATCCCCCCAGAACGACTTCGTTTCCGGGAAGATCAGGTCCTTCTTTTTTGCTATGCCAGAGCTTCTTTCAAGCTCTGTGTCCGCCTCCTCAATCTGCCTGCTAATCTCTGCAATGTAGGCATTCTTTTCCTGACTGGTTACCAGCCGAGGGACGAGATCCAGGAACACTTTCTGTAACAGCGTCCCGTCCAGCCTGTACCACCAGAGCACGGGTTCCTCGCCAGTCGTGATCAGAACACCTTTGCCAGGTACGTACTCGGCATCGGGCCAGGCATTGAAAGGAATGGGACTGGACATGATGCCCGTTTTATCACCAACTGAGATATTCGAACGAAAGTGGGTTGGAACTTGGGAAGATTCGATTACTCCAAAGGTATCGAGTTGGGCAGTTAGAGTAATGATTTTCACCTGCGCGAACCTGAGATCAGCTTCCACTTTCGTCGGCCGTTTGAAGAGGAGCCATAGCCCCTCGGTGGTTCGGAAGGGTACGTCCCCCGGATGTGCCAGGGGACCCGTTGTTGGGAAGGTGAAGACATCCAGGAGGGTGCCGTCGAGGAGAAAGCGTGTGGTGCGCCGCTGGATGTCATCGTGGAGGATAAGGGTGTCACCCCGAATATCGATGATCTCAATCCATCGGAATTCCCCCGGGCCGGTCCCCCGCCTGCCGATACTGTGTGAATAGTGACCCGTTGAATCGAATACGGCAATACAGCGATCTAGCATCTCCTGAACATAGAAGAATCCCCGGTCATCCATGGTTAACGACTCAGGC
>SDBT01004689.1_pt1 | contig 23136 bp, 24 predicted proteins | sample 2277101 | NCBI WGS metagenome assembly SDBT01 (sample SAMN10404973, study PRJNA504765) | marine sediment metagenome | isolation source: marine sediment core GS10_PC15, 103 cmbsf | place: Arctic Ocean: Southern Knipovich Ridge | collected 2010 | reverse complement strand
CAAGCATCCTCAGTTTCCCTCAAAGAGTGAACAGGTGGACAAGCTCGAATCGAGAAAGCTATAACCTGCGATCCTTCCCTTGTCTTTCTTCCTTGAGTAATATCATATCAATCCGTAGGATCGAATCTGGGAAGCGATTCAAAGTTGTTAGTTCTAGAATCATTCGCATAAGCCCTATAATGAGCCTTGATCCGTTTCCCACTATCTTGTCGATAACTATCAATAATGCGATAATGCGACAACGTTAGAACTCTTGCCATTTGAAGGTTTATCGACTCTGATACATGCAATTCTAGTGAACTGCTGAAGAGGATATCTTTGACAACTGAGTACTTTCTGTTTATCCGTGACGCGAACATTCTTACTGTTGCTAACTGATTGTCAGAAATTCGTTGAATTACTTCTTGAATTGGAAGAACGATGTCACCCTGTGTTTGAGTCTTATAAGTCAATGATCTAAGACTCTTCCAAAGATCCTTCCATCTTCTAGCAACTGACACTATAGTTTCCCACCTCGCGAATTTGTCCATTATTAGTATATTATCTTCTTAATGAAACTAACGTTCAATTTTATTTTTGATTTATTGACCGAGAACTCTCTCCCTGAACCTCTCTATGTCCTCCTGACTCCATCTGAGTCCACGGTATCCAGCTCTGAACAATGTCCCAAGTACATCATTGAGAACATTGAGTGTCAGTGGTGTCAAACTTCTGAATATCTGAAGTGTAGCTAGGTCATAAAGAACAAAGTCTGCTGCAAGGTCAAAGAAGAACTGCATACTGGGAACGAGAAGAACAGCTTCGCACAGAGTTTCGTAGAACAATGTCACCAAGGGTTCTGGTCTCATCCAATTTCCATCCTTGGGATGAGAAACTGATAGATCAGCTAAGGTGAATTCAACATCAGCTTTCCCTAGTCCTTTGTCGTGTCCCATCTTTACATGTGCTACATCAAATGGATCAAATCCAATGATTCTACATGCTATAGCATCTGCAGCAACCACATCATTCGTTGCAATGATAGTCTTTGAATTAACAGGAGAGCTTGACAGTGGTCCTGAACCTTCGCCGCCAATGAACCCATCTGTGATGACTAGGTTAGGTGTGAATGCTTTGTTGACCTCGTAGATTACGCTCTCTATTCCGAAACGGTGATACTTGGACTTGTCTTCCTCTGGGAAAGTTCCGTACATGTTCTTCATGGCAATGGTGATATTTGTGAGCAAGTGTGTCTTCATAGCTGGAATTGAGATAATCACATCTGCTTCAACTAATTCTCTCGATACTTCTAGGAGATTTTAAAATTGAGCTGAAGATTGGTATCGAGTGTAGGAAAAGGAAAGGTAAGGTTAGGATAAGGGATGTTGAAGCATTCTCAAAAACTATTGAAAGATGTGGAATTGATAAGGGAATCATAGTTTCTTTTAGTGGATTTCAAGCAGGAGCTCTAGATGAAGCCAAATTAAGCAGGATTGATCTTTTTGAATTCAGACCTTGTGTTGAAAACGATTTCAAGAAAGGAGCCAAAGTTGTTGATTACCAACCAATAGAACCTGGACACTGGAGGGTTGGAGCAAAATTAACAGGTGAATTAAATCCAGATTCCAATCCGGATTCAGAAATTAAAGAGATTAATACCGCATTCAGTGGTTTTCATGATATTGATATCTATGATGAAAAAGGAGTTAGAATCGGAAGATTGGATGATATGATATCGTCTATGATTAATCGAGAATGGTTACGTGGCGTAAGAGAGAGTACACTGAACATTGACTGGTCATCAGTGAAATTGTATATTCATTCTACTCGAGCGAAGAAAGTATTTGCTGCCAGAGTGCTATCATTGGAAGTAGATTTTAAACTCTCGAATATTCAAAAAAGGATTAGGCAATTCAAACATGATGAATGGTATCTCATGAAAGATGTCATTCGAAATACTCATAGACTGATTCCGCTCCTACGAGTTCGTGAAATTGAGAACTTGTATAGAAATTAGAATTTCACTGGCATTCAATCACCAACGTTGAAGGAGTAGAATTTGCAGCCAAATGATGTAATAAAATAGTAAGAACATTGAAATGGGTTTCTCTCATTGTAATGTCATGGCGGGTGGAGCAAATGCCAAATCGACTAGACATACCTAGATTAACTGTAAGTTCCTTTATCTTTTCAGGACTTCTAGCTGGCCTTGCCATAATTACTTTGGCATTGCAACCCATATTAGGAGAATCTCTTACAAATACATTGCAAGTAGTTGAAGCAATTATTGGGATTATTTCCATTTGTTTTGGAATATCATATTGGGTCTACAAACGGCATGAGAAGCCAATCCCTGCAATGGGAGTTAAAGATTTTCGTACTCTATTTCCACATATTCCTGATGATGAACCAGAAATAGTCAGAGAAATACCTCGGCTAGTAGATTTTGAGAAGGGATATATTGTAACTCCACCTAATACCTATCGTAAACTCCTCGAACTTCTCTGGATAGAATCAGGTGAAATAAAAAGCAATCATACAAAAGAACAATATCGATTTGGAATACTTGCAGGACCCTCTGGATGTGGAAAGACTGTTACTGCTTTGAAAATGGGATACGATCTTTTACAGAAAAAATGGAATGTATTCTATTGCGAAGCAACTGAACTTTTTGCTTCAAACAGTCCATCTGAGATTAGAAATTGGATTGCAGCACTGAAAGGGAAAATTCTCCTAATTATTGATAATACTCATCTTAGTTATGACGAAATAAGAACCCTCTCTGAATCTTTGACGCATATTTTCCAAGAAACAAACATTTGTCGAGCATCTCGATTTCGGCTGCTTTGTATTTACTCTAATGTTCATTTCATGGATTCACGTGGAACTGAATTATCTACGGGTCAAGTTGGTAACTTTTCGGTCACCTTCTTTCCAACAGTTCCAGAAGATGATAGCATTGGACTTTCAGGTCTTAGTATAAGTGAATTAGGTGGAATCAAAGAGATTATTGGAGTGTTTCCTGTTCTACAGATAACTGAAGGTAGAGAGATTGCTGAAACTATCTTTGAGAGATATCAACAGATTAATGACATACCTAATGAGATTAATTTTGAAAATCTATTTGAGCAAACTGGGACTGTTGTTGAGCTTTGTGAAGTCTTGAGAAGTATTAGGGATACTGGAGTTTCTGGAGAATTAATCAGAAAGGATATTCCACGATTAGCACTCGCTCGTAGAGTAGAATCAATTACTGACAAGGCTGCAGGAGTCCTTGTCCTTGGAATTATTTCAGTTTTTTCAAAAGCAGGATCGATTGTAGCAAAAGATTTTCTTGGTCAAATAATACATCAGCCCATTAATAGCACCATAGATGAGTTAGTAACAGCTAGACACTTGGTATCCAGAGTTATTGGAGAGTCAATGAGAGAATATGTGATAATGGCACATCCTGTCGTATCGGCACTGATTAGACAAGGTAGTTCACCAACTTTGGCAGATTTCTTTGGGCTGGAAAAATCGTTTAGTATTGATATTCATTTGTATGAAAAATATATTGCATTCATCAAAACAATGCCTAGAACAGCATCAAAAATTGGATCTGCATTCCTTCTTGCACTCTCATCACATGCAATCTCCAAGGGTCTGGAAGAAATCGTGAAATTTGTGACTGATCAGTGTGATAATTATCATAGTCAGGATAGAAACATAGCAATGTGTCTTTTTAATGCATCATCATATTATCTCAAATCAAACCATTTGAACAGTGCAGAAAGCCTACTTCAAAAAACCATCAATCTTGCTCCTGATTTTGTTCAGGCTAGTATGAATCTTGGGATAGTCTATTATTTCAAGGGGGAGTTAGCAAAGTCACGCGATATTCTTGAAGGAGTCCCAAACGATAAAAGAGATGCATCATTCTACGGAAATTTGGGAATCGTTCTCTATGAGATGGGCATGACTGAAGAGGGAATCGATTATTTGCAAAGGGCAACCACTCTTCAACCTCAGGATGCAAGGTATTGGCACAATCTAGCGAAACTTGAAATGGATTCTAATAGAATGAAAACAGCTCGACAGCACTTCACCAAAGCTATCGAGATTGATTCACAAAATTCCGGCTATTATGTGTCGTTTAGCAAATTCTATCTTGATCAGGGTTTCAGTGAGGAAGCAGAAGATTTGCTTCAAACAGCAATAAATCATGGTATAGTCACTTGTAATATTCTAATCAATCTGGGTATTGCTCATAAGAATCAAGGTAGGTTTGACAACGCAAAGAATCTATTCATTGAATGTATTGAATTGAATTCTGCTGATGCTTTGGCACATGCAAATCTAGCTGATATTCTTCACAAAGAAGGAAATCGTGATGATGCTCAAAAGCATTTGAGAGAATCTATAAAAAATGACCCCGATTTAGCAGGTGCATATGGATTACTTGGTCTTATCTACCAAGAAAAGCATATGCTCCAAAAAGCAAAGAAAGCTTATGAAACTGCAATTTCTAAGGGTTACGAAATTTACGAGATTGTGAGAAATCTAGCGTTTGTATACCATGATTTAAAGAGAATCAAAAAATTTGATGAGAAAATTAAACGAGCTGAGGAGTTATCTAGCTCTCCTGCGATAGTTTGGTTGGATGCATCTGTATTTTTGAGAAAGAAAAATCGTAAGAAATCTCGTAAGTTCCATGAAAAAGTAACTAACTTTGTGAATAAGTGCATAGCCGAAAACAATCCAGCTGATGCTGAAGAAACGCTTGCCCGACTTTCATTAATTCATCCTACAAAATATGAGATCTGGGCTAATCTAGGTGCAGTACGTGCTGCACTTGGTAAGTTTTCCGAAGCAAAGCAATCCTTGGAGAAAGCTATCGAACTAGAATTAAAAGACCCTAGGTTATGGCATAATATTGGGAATGTTTACAAAGAATTGGGCTTAAGTGATAAGGCAGAAGATGCATACCAAAAGGCACGGAAGCTTGCAGGAATATCTGAAGAAAAACGATACTTCGACCCAGATAAAGGTTGGAATCTAACTTCCTAGTTTCCTAAAAAATCGATATCTAGCATTCAAGACTAACACTCCTGAGAGAAAGCACACATTGATTCTATTCTCAATGAATCTTTTCTAGTTCAGTATGCTTATGCTTACTAATCATGGATTGATGAAATCATACTTGGGAACACGTATAACTGAAACAATACAACTGCGATTGAAAGGGGGCTGAAATTTGAAATCAATGAAAAATGTAGGAATGGTAATATCTTGGGGACTTCTCTACATGGATATTGAAATGCAAAAGAAACTTACCAGAAAAGAGAAGGATTTCCTTACTCGTGGACTTGATTGTCTAGTAAAAGTGTTTAAAGACCATCCCGATTCGTTTCTAGAAGACACTGATTTACACCCACTAGCATTTTGGATTCTCCTTAAACCCGGTGAAATATGGTGGTTTTGTCATATTGCACGTATAGGACACATGATTGATTCATTTGCGAACACCAAGGGATTTGAAACCATTGAGCAAAGATTACGAAATTCTAGATCATTTTTCGGTGCTTTAGCTGAAATCGAAACTGCAGCCCTTTTACAAGATTGTGGGGCAACAGTCGAGTTCCTAAAACCTACAGAGAAGAGAACAGGTGATTTAGTTATTACATTTCAAGAAGAAACAATCTATGTTGAGGTAACAACTTTAGAACCTACAGATGAAGAATGGATTCAATATCAAAGAATGCTCAAGCTTCATTATTCCTTGATGCACGGGCAAAATATTGATTGCGCTCTTAAGGTCAATGAGAAATTGAGTGGCAAGCGCGTGAAAGAGTATATGAATAATATTCGAAAAGGAATTGGAGATGTTGCTTCAGGAATAGAATCCGTCTTAGAGTATCAAGATAATTTTGTTGAATATATTATAACACCAAAGGAACTGAAACACATAGTCGTTGCTTGGCGATTAGCGAGAGGTCTAGCAGCCAATATTGCATTATCATATCCAGCAGTACGACCAAAGACTGCCCAACGAATAAGACAACGTTTGAAGAACAAATCATACCATCAAATGGATTCTGATAAACCATGGATTTTCCATCTGAGTTTAGTACCCCATGTTTTACAGTGGGCTTTGAATCCAATTGAAGTTAGTAAACACATTGAGGATCTGCTGGAGGATCAATCACATCTTCTTCTTAGTTTGGTATCTGGATGGAATGAAGGAACAGAGTGTGATGTACGTAGTTGTGAAAAGATATCTAATTCATATTTCCGAGTGAGAAGTGTATGTTCCAAAAGATTGGATTCAATACTTATGACTCCTAACAAATATTCAAAATTCAAAGATATGATGCCAAAACTGATTGAACTCATGCGTGAGATTTGTTCAGCTGATGACAGTTATTCAAGAAGAGTAAAGATTAGGTGAACTTGCTTACTGACCGGTCTAGCATTCAAGACTGTCACTCTTGAGACCAGGGTTCAAGTCCCGGTGAAGGAGCCACTCTATTTTGATTTCAGTTTCCAGCCTTGCTGATTGATTGCAGAACTGCCAGATTGATTGTGATTAGGTGTTTACCTTCTGCGTTATATTCATCCATGAACCATTTTGTCATTTTGGCAGATTCAGAGTCTATGAAAGCTTCCCATGCAACTGTGAAGTAAATACCACCTACAACATTCAATGTGAATTCAAAGTCTCTAAGAAATCTATCAAGAAGTTCTTTATCTACGTCACCTGAGAGAAAAGCGGTATAACTCTGTCCGGTTATCAGTGCGTGACTGTAAGTGGTCTTTGATCCTGCTGCATGAATATAGCTGCAAAGTTCCTTGTAGAGATTGTCGTATACAAACTTGTCATGTTTTCCAAGTGGTCCAAAATACCCCCAATCTCTTATCTGATCAAACATTGCTTTGAAGGTGGGGAGCCTTGATTCCACACAGTCATCAATCATCTTCAACTCCACACCGACTTCTAAAACAGTTCCATCGTTCTCTGCAGCTTTGTTATCAGTAATTGTATCTTCAACATATTCCAAGAAGGTTTTACCTTTCCTACAGGGTCGATTATTCGATACATCTTTGTTTATCATTGATCGGTTAGTAGGGCTTTTCAATTCAAAGAAAAATGCACCCTTAATCATTGATTCAAGTGCAATGCGTAAGCATGCTCCTGATGTGAGATATCGACCTGAAATTCCGAGTAGCAATGAGTCTTCAAGCACTTTTATTGATTCAAGATATCGTAAATATAGTAGCTTGTGTGTTTTAGTAGCGAACTGAGCAATTTTATCTGAGCTACCCTTTTCAATCTGAAAGGGTGCGAGTGTAAGAAGCTTAGTATAAATGAAAGCTTTTACTATTGACTCTATAGAGTCAGGTGCAATACTCAGTGATTTATTGCACAATTTGCTAGTTCTATCAATAATGTGTTCTATTATTTCATTTGCTTCTTTTTTCAAATCTAGAGATTTCTTTAAATCAATCATCAACTACGATTCCTCCAAAACAACGAATTATTATCGATACTGATGAATTTTGTTAGTGTTGATTGTTTTGCTATTCTTTTTTATCTCAAATTAATTCAAATAGAACAAATAATCAATGAATAGTATCGTGATGGAGGTTGTGGAAATGAGTGCTCCAGGAATAAGACAAAGTAGTATTGTACAGTTAGTAGAATCGGCATGTGATGGTCGACTAAATCTTCCGCTTTTTCAAAGAAAATTTGAATGGGATAGCGACAGAGTAGTTAAACTTCTGGATTCCTTGTTGAAAGGGTATCCAATTGGAACATTTCTTGTATGGGATAATACTGGTTACACATACGCCCGTGCTGATTCTCGATATAGGATGTGTGATTGGCTTGTAGATGGACAACAAAGAATGACTGCGCTTTGTAACCTTTACAATAAGAGACCAATATGGTGGGAAGGTAGGAAGCCTTGGAGGCAACTCGTGAAAGATAATCAGGTTTGGATTAATATTAGAACTGAGGATATTAGATTATCTTCAAGACCGGATTCAAAAGACAGGGTTGCATGGGCATCTGTTTCAGAGATTCTTTCTCTGACTTCTGATGATGAAATTCGAAACTTTGTGGATAGAGTAGCAAATGTAACAGTTAAGGAAGATAGGAAAAGAAACAATCTTGAAGATTTGGCTAGAGAGAAAAGCTCGGTGGATTACTCCGAGGATATTTCAGAGGAAAATGAAGAAGAGAGGGAATCTGGTGGTTTATCATTCTATTATGATTCTTACAAGAATTCAAGTGACTTAGCAAGAAGAATAGAACCTCGCATCCGTAAGGTCATTTCTGTAGGAGGTATTCCAGTTCCTCAATTGGTTACCAGACATCCTCCCTCCGATATGGCAACAATTTTTGCTCGTTTGAATTCACTTGGAATGTCTGTGAGTTCAACGGATATCTTCTTAGCATTGCTTGCTTCTGCTTTACCAAAATGGGTTAAAGACGAGTTTAGACCCTTTTGTTTAGAGATCGAGAGAAGTGGACTTATTATAGATCCAAGTATCTACGTCAAAGCTCTTACAGGATATGCATTGAAAAGAGCAGATTTGAGCAGTCTTATTTCACAAGAAAATAAACGAAGTTTGAACATGCGTGAGCTAAGTGATTATTGGAAAACAGTTAGAGAAGCTATCATTGAGGTGCTTCATGGACTTCAAGGTCACGGAGTACTATCTGAAAAAGTCATTCCGTCAAAGAATACGTTAGTGCCGTTGATAGTCATGCGATCCATGTTTGACTCGTCTTTCAATATCAGTCAAGCTTTGAATTGGTTCATGAAAGCAAATTATGGAAGATATCAGCAAGCTTCAAATTACTACCTAAATCAAGACTTAGAAACTATTCATCGTTCATCGAATTTTATTGATGCAAGGAATTCTCTCATGGAAAGTATGGATTTTGAATGGAAGTTTTACGATTCTGAATTTGATGTTAGACCTACTGCGAAAAAAGCATATCAGCTCGTGATATATCTGACTCTCTACGACCGAGGATCTAGAGATTGGTTCACTGGAGATAGGATTGCATTTACACATTCGAGTCGTGATTGGATAGCTGGATATAAACCAGAATGGCATCATATCTTTCCCAAAGCCCGACTAAAAAGTCAACGTGCATATCCGATTAGGAACAGCTTTGCAAATCTGACAGCTGTAAATGAAAAGACGAATCGGAAAATTAGAGATAGTTTACCTATTGACTACTTTAGAGGTGATATTGAAGGTATGAGAGCAATCTCCAAGAAGCAACTACGAGCGCATATGATTCCTACTGAAGAAGAATTTTGGTACCTAGGAAAATTCCCAGACTTTGTTAAAGAGAGAGCAAGACTTCTTACAAGAGGTATCAATTCGTTTATACGAAGTCTTGAATAGTCTACGATATACGGAATCCAAAGTACACAAATTTGTCCTCCCAGATGAAATGTGTTTCTATGATGAAAAGTAAATCAGTCGACATGGATGATGTTTCATAAAGGGACTATATCTACTAGTTGAATAACACTCTGGTTTCATCAAGAGGAAATACGTTACGACGTTATTTTCTGTCTATTGCGTGGATTAGAAACCTGTCCTTCTTCGTGTGAAGTACACTTATTCCAGTATCTTTGTCATTCATCCAGTTCTTTAGTATCTCGAAAGCCAGTTTCAACTGTTCGTCTCTGTCAACATCAGCATGAAGTGACTTCTCACTGAGTGTGAGCTTGGTTACTTTAGCTGTTCGCCATTTTGGTTGTTTTGCCATTCAATCACCCTAAGGAATACAGGATTCAAGTTGGCTATCTGTGTTCCTGAAGAGAATATATCGTTCCACAAAAGAACAGAACTTCAAGTTTGTTTCATACCCGGTTAGCATTCAAGACTGTCAATCCAAGCGATTGACGCTTGAAGCAGACCTCTTGAGATCCGGGTTCAAATCCCGGCGGGGGCGCCACTTTTCTCCTTTTTAGACTCAATTTCGCATCTAGTCACTATCAGGTTTCATACTGTCCCAGAAACTCTTCGGAGGATGCCGTAAGTCCCAGTCAACCCGAGTATCATGTAGCACACGAGAACAATATGGATCACCTTGGGCGATGGTGTGTTCCATTGTTAGGATTATACTGTCATGATAATTCTTGAACTTTTCAACATGGCGTGAAGACCATCTACTTTGAAGACCTCCGTTCCTTCCAGGGGAAGGGAGGAATTGGAAAGCATAGCTGGAACCTCTCCACAAATCTGTGGGGGATGATGATTGAAGGTGTTCGTTATAGACGCGAGGCCTTGGGTTATAGGAATGGAGGTATCTGGCTGGTGAATCCCGCATGGACCTCTCAGACCTGCCATGTCTGTGGAGATCGAGGAGTCCGTGTGGACGATGAAACCTCTACTACTGAGAAGAAGGGAGGAGAGTACTTCCATTGCTCAAAGTGTGATGAACACTTTCACGCAGATGTAAATGCTGCACGGAACATTATGTATGTTCAACAGCCTACAAAGCCCAGTGCCGTTTCTGGGTGTACATCTTGATGTCCAAGTTTGTCCAACAAAGACTGTAGGTTCATACATGTTAGTAATATTACAGAATGGATAGAAAATATTGGGAGAAGAAAGAACATCTGTAATATCTCGGCGATCTCTTAATGGGTCTTGCCCTTTGAGCGAAAATCCATGGAGCGGTTGAGGAGACCCCCATGCGCATCAACTACTGTCTTGCCAAGCATCCATCACTCCCGTGGATATTCATGCAACCGACTGAAGCAATCACTCCTGGAACCTATTTCTGGTTCTGTATTCATTCTGGAAATTAGTTTTCGGAAAAAGTTAATAATCTAAGTAGATTCGGTCATTCATCTCAAAGCTGAGTTCGCATCATTTGGACTCCGCCTTTCCCTTCTTTATACGCAAAGATGCAAGAGGTGTACAGCTCGGGAAGACTCATTTATTGAACATGGCGAAAGGAAACCACAGAGAAGTAAGGAGTGTGTCATAATGGAAAAGGAAGAACGAAATATGCTGCTAAACAAGATAGAGGAATGGCAGGAGAAGGCTCGCAATGAAAAAGATTCTTTCAACAAGTATCTTTCAATCTTCATAGCCTACAACATCTTCTATAACCTCTATGAAAAGACTAAAAATCCGGGTGTAGATTTAGCAGAAGGGGACAGCAGGAGAGCTATAGCTACACTTGGTCTGTTGACAGACTCGAATCAGCTATTCCAATCCCTACGATCTGAGCTCAATAGATATCTCGGGATTATTCCTATTTTTCGAGAGGAATACTGGCCGTCTAAAAAATCACGTAACAGAGAGGAGATCTCTCGGGAACTCAAGAAGGTTTTCGAGGAGAACGATTCCTCAACCACAATAGAGATGCTCTTGAAGTGGTTGTATAAAATTCGGTGCAACTTGGTTCATGGAGAGAAGTCCTATAATGATGAGGAGCAGAAGGAACTCCTCTCAGGAAGCAGTTCCTTACTGGATAGAGTATTGGAGCATATGATGAACAACTATCGAGAGAAGTATGCTTAAGATCTCCGTTGATTTCCAAATCGCCTAGATTAATCATCGATTCCATTAACCATCCAGATAGTTTGTTTCTTCTAGTTACCCTTCTGTCAATGGATTGCAGCAGCAGGTTCTGTTTCATGTTCATCTCTTATTCCAATGATGAATTCTTGCGCGAACCTTCCTGATATACTTTCAGCCTGTCAGGGTCTTGCCAAGAAGATGATGACCCTCAGAGTTAGGTTGTGTTTGCGTGGCGTTGTCCCTGCATATTTTCCTGTGATACAGTTCTCCCCGAGGGAGATAATGATGTATCTCTGAAATGTCGAGTGAAAAGAGGTGCCTTATTCATTCTTGGTTTCTTTCAATGGGTATGACTATTCTTTTCAATCCTGTATCCATAGCATATTTGCGATCAGGTGTAAGTGAGGTAATTCTATCGTATATCGTATAGTTCATTTTTCCCCAAATCATGAAAGTAGGTCGCAAGAGACCATGAAAAACGAAGATTTCCTTCTCTCCCGTCTGAGTTTGACAGCTAGCCAGAGCATGGTCAGTGATTTCCCTGAGCCCTGTGTGTGCCAAACTACTCCACCTCTATCTTCAGGTCTCTTTCCAGCCAGGATTCTGTCTAATCCCTTGTTCACTGTACGATACTGCTGGTATCTCCCAAGTTTCTTGACCATCTTTCCGCCAACTGGTTGGAAGACAACGAAGTTCTGAAGTAAGTCCAAGAAATTTCTCTTTGGGAATATCGCTACAATCAGTATCTCTTGTGGATTTGGCTTTCTTCCTAAGTCTTCCTCAAGTTCTGCAATTGTCAAGGGATAGGGGTCCTTCCATGCCTTGAAGTGACGATACTGCACTCCGATAGATGCACATACAGCAGCCTGTCCACATGCAGCCACCATCAACAGACTTGTCTGAAATAACCGTGGTGCCCCTCTCTTTGGGTCCTGGTAACGATTGAGTTGTGTGATTGCACTCTCGATAGGGTTTGTGACCGTGGGACTCTTACATTCAATGCCTGCGATGGCCATGAGGGTCTATCCTAGACTGAGAAACTTTCACGAATGGCGGGATTGTCCAGATACATCTAATCACTCTACTAGGCGGGTGAAAAGAGATTCTCCTTGTTTTGTCAGGATCTTCTTGACCTTTGATTGGATATCGCCTGCATGACTCTGAAGCAGGCAGTGACCCTCTATTTCCTCATGAGAGAGTCGGACCCTGACCGGGGCCTTCCCATCTCCCAAGCAGACCTAATGGTCGTTTGCGATACTCTAACCAACCATTCGAAACCCAAAATCTATAAAGAGAATTTACCGTTCAAGGAATAAGGCTGGCGTGTACGGTTTAGACTAGGGCATAGCCCTCATACGCATCATACTCCTGTGGGGAGATGACCCAGACTTGTGAGGAGACCTAGCTCTCTGGGTGAGGAGGGAAAGAAGAACTCTGCATGCCACAGGAGTTCTATGAGCGTTGGAGGAACTGGAGAGTTGTCTACGAAGAGAACCATCAGGGCAATCCATGAAAGCGACCTAGAGCAATTCTTGGAGTCAGTGAATCTTCTGGAGAAGGCAAGACAGGGCGAGCTCAAGTGTGCTGACTGCGGAGAAAAGCTCGTTCTCAAAGAGATTGCGAGAATCAGAGTGCACGAATCTGGAATCTCAGTGTATTGTTACCGAGAAACCTGTGATAACTCCGGCGGGGGATAGAGAGGATGCAGGTGGATTTAGTTCCAATTGTCGGTGGGGCAGGAGTTGTTAGTTTTCTTATGATTGTGTGGTATCTACTCAGGGGGATAAAATGGACCACAAGCAACAGGGCCAAGCTCATCTTTCTGTTTTGGAGAGTAATTGGCCGTTTCACTAAGAGATGGGACAAGAGTACGGTGGCCAAGTACTGCGAGCCACTCATAGAGGAGCAAATACAGCAGATTAACAAGGAAAATCCAGAGGCAGTCTACTCGATTGCTGAAATCAAGTTCAGTAAGTCTGCCCCTGAAATGTCTACGGTTGAGGATGGACAGGTATTCATTGTCCTCAGAGGTAGCGATGATGCTGGTGAAAACGTACTCAGAGTTGCAGAAGAATATGTTCGTCTTGGTGTTATGCCCAAAGGGCGATATATCACGGATGGTGCAATTCAAGAAGCAGTTCGTGTGACCTTCATGAGTCGTCTATGCTCGATGAACCAAGAGGCACTACGTAAATGGCGAAACCGACACTACCTTCCTTGCCTAGAAGAGAACGAGACCGTTGATGCACTTGGAAAAACCGGATATATTGACGAATATGGATACTTGATGCGAGTATTCTTGCCGCAGTTGGAACTTGTGGGATTAAGGACAGGTATTGAGGCCTGCATCAGAGTTGTGCCGCAGACGAAAGAATGGCTTCGCTTCGTCCACAGTCTAGCAACCAAATGCGATTCTGATAAACAAACTGCTTTCAAAGATGTGGACCTAATACTGCGTGAAAAGGATTTCGGGGTGGGTGTTGTCCTAGTGGCCAAGTCATTCTTGGTAAGCCAATTTGGCATAGAACCACATAAGGGCTGGGTCAAAGAGTATCTGTCTGACGACGACTTGAGTGAGATTTTCATAATGGGTCACGGAGCTGAGAACTGTTATGACGCTCTTCGTGTTGTAGGAGAAACTTATACGAGTACCAAGATTCAGGAGGTCTGGGGCTCATTCTATCGTGTCAAGTCAAGGGGAAGATCGAATGTGCCAGTTGTCATAACAAGATACATCAAAGGTGCTGTTTTCGACAAGGAGAAGAAATACAAGTTCGTAACAGATTTCCTTTCGAGAACAAGGTCTGAATTGCCGTATGTTGATGTGCGGTGGCGCGAAGTAGGTAGCTATCTCACTAAGCACTCAAACAAATTCTTCGGCGGAAGAATCAGGGTGGGGAAGCATGAATTCGATAAGATTGCGAGGGTCTTGAACAGATATCGCATCAGCCTCAAAAAGATTGACGAGATCCTACAAAATGACGACCTGAATGGCAGGTTGGAGAACTTGCTGACAATGAGTAGAGCTCCAGAAAAACTCTACCCTTTCGAGCAATGTTTGTACAAGATTCATGCATGGGCTGGAGCGAGTGACAGCAAAATCATTGATGAGATTGACCACATCGTGTTCAGGAATCATGCCTTTCACCTTGAGGAGGGTCATTGACTTGGAATGGACTATCATGACTCCTGTGAGATGTATTCGCGTCCTGAGGTATATCTACGACGTGCTCGGAGGATATGTCAGTGCGACTGGTACCCTCTCTAACGAGGGCCTGAGGTTCAGGATGTATCATCCTGACCTATCTTATAGAAACTCTGATGACTAGAAGGGGACCAGCAAATAGATGAGCAGACATGGCTCCACGTGGAGCCTCTTACGCTCTACCAACAGCACACCTCGTTTCTTGTTGGTAAAGAGTCGCGCCGTGCCTTAGCAAATGACCATGTCCTCTACTATGCTGGAATCTGCGAAAAATCTGGAAATATTCGTACCTGTCGTAGTGGTGCGCAAAGTTGCAGAAGAATTTGAAGGGGATGTCCCTGAAGAGAGGGCATCTCTTCTTTCGCTGCCCGGTGTCAGACAGTACGTATCCAACGCCTATCTTTCACTACATATAGGATTGCGACAGCCAATCGTGGACAGCAATGTAGTTAGATTGTATGGCAGATTCTTCGGATTCAGTTTTGACGGCGAAACAAGACGCAAGAAGTGGTTGCTCGAACTTGCTGCTGCTCTCACACTTCCCCGGATATTCAAGGACTACAACTACGCAATCTTAGACCTTGCAAGGAAAGTGTGTAAGAAGAAACCCCTGTGCCCAGAGTGTCCATTGGTTCTCCGCTGTGAATATCCTCTTAGGAGGAAATAGGTGGAAATAGCTGTCAACAAAGATAGACTGGACTAATAGTGATTTGAGTTGAGGTTGAGTCAGTATCACCTCTCCTCACAATCAAGTCCATCCTCATCGACCACAGACAATGCTTTGCTGAAGCAGTCAGGTGATACAAGTCCTTCGCAGAGAGCGCGTTTCCCACAGAAAAAAATGTCGCAATTAAAAGATGCTGACCCACGCTTTAGAATTCCATCCCACTTTCTCGCCATTCCCGAAATATATGGTTTTGAGATGAGATGGATAAAACGAGACGATGTAGAACTACGCAATGAAGATGTTTAGCCTAAACTCAGGATGATTTGATTCACACAATGGGACGCCTGCATAAAGGAATTAATCGTTCTCTGGAACAAGTAATAAATAGAATAGGATACATTTTCTATGTGCTACTCACGGTAACGGAGGAATAGAATGTTTGTCATTGGATGAGGATAAGAAGAATGATTCAAGGGGAGCAGGAAAATCGAAGCATCGAATAAAGTATCATTATACTGTGGACGGAGAAAAACGATACTGCACAAATTACCCGAAGGGAAAAGATGAATTAATTCATAGCTGGTATGATGTAAACTGTAAGAGATGCCATGAAGAACGCGAATTACGTAAAATTAATAAGAAACTTTTTGATAAACTCAAAGAAGAGATGAAACGTGAATAATCTACTCTAGATTGAAATTATACTCGCAAAATGCAGTAGAAACTCAGGTCCGAATATGACATCACCAGTAAACAGAGTCAAACACAGGGTAGTACTTCCAAAGAGGTTAGTCTAGTATAAGGAAAAAGAGTAATAGAGAGAGGAAGAGGGATTGACTTGGCGAGATTGTACTGAAGTCATAAATTTGGTAAGATGTGAATCTTTCGAGGAGATTGATTTGATGGGGAAAATAGATTTGGTAGAAACAAATGAATTTCAAGCTTGGTGAAGTGGCGTGTATGGTCACTTTGAGAAGGCACTCTATGATTCTCTTGTTGAGAAGAGGGAAAAAGTTCTGGTATGGAGGGCGCCAGATACCTATTTCTTAACTGTGTACGACTCTATCCTAATAGAATACTCTTCTATTGATACGAGAACAAAGTTAGAAGATAGACGTGGTCCATTGGGGCTATTCCTTGATTCAGAAGAAAGTGCGATTCTTGGAGATAGTTCTGAAGTATTGAAAAGTCTAGTATTAAAGAGGCTAATGGAATGGCATCGAATTGCGGCTTGGTCATGCATGGCTGCTTATCATGGGTCATACGAGTCAGTTGCAAGGGAACTCAGGTTTTTTGTTGAAGATTCCGTTCAATCGCTCTACGCAGATCAACAAAGTCCAACAGATACTATTGATGAAAAAGTAAAGTGGTTGGAAACAAATCGCTTGAGAAGAACGCATCTAATAGATACCGTTGATATTGTATTGGATTTGAAAGCGAAGCTGAAATGTATTTACAAGGAGCTTTGTGATTATGTCCATCCATCAGTGGAATTGATTAAACGAGTCATTGAAAACAAACGGATATATTTCGAGTACAAAGAGGACTGGTTTGATAAGATGTTTGAATTTCACACAAGAGTATTCGATCTTGTTCTCGCTCTAGTTATGTTTCGTTTTCCCAAAGCAATCAAGCGGTTTCTTGAATATCAAAATACTGACGAACTAGAAAAAGATGGCTACAAAGATACGATCGCAATGATTGAATTTCAAATGATTAACACAAAGTGAACACTTTGGAAAGCCCCCACTTGTCTAACTCTGAGCTCCTTTGGTGTGGTTGAAATATGTTTACTCCAACACACTCTTTTTTCACTCACAAGTAACTCGTGAAGTGTCTTCTCTCATGGGTTCACCAGCTATTCTCAGGTGTTAGACCTGTTATTTGCAACTTATCATATGCTTATTCAAAATTAAGATTTCTAGTGCGATTTCTTACATATGCAATATCGTGAAGTCTATTGATCTAATATCCGCTTGAAATCTTCCCGCACTTTCTGTTTGTGCTCTTCAACTCTCTTTTTCTGATCCCTCTTAATCTCACGAAGCGTGTCACTTCTTTGCAGGTAGGTGTTATGGTATGTTTCACCGCTCTTGCTGTATCCTTTGTATATTGTTTCAAACATAGACGAAACGATTCTGGAAAATCGCTGAAAGAATTTGTTCCACTCCTCAATTGTGCTGTCTTCCCAAAAAAGCACAAGTTTCTTCTCCCAGTCTGTAATCCCTGATCCACGCATGAAATCGTAGATCATTCTTAGAAGATAGAACAGAGCTCGATTCTTGAAGACAAATTGCCGATCAAACTCGTGGAATGGCTTAGCATTGCCAAGATAGGTGTCCCTTATCTCGTCATATAGAATCCATGGAGCCAATACTTGATGCAATGTTATTGAATCATCAAAGAGAGTTTCATACACATCGCCAAAAAAGAACTCACTCCCACGAGATACAGCGACAGATGGTCCAAGTCTTAGTGAAACGAGTAGCTTAGCTATTAGTTCATTGCTGACGGAATAAACGAAATACGAATCCATCCAGCGGTGCTTCGTTTTCATCTTACTAAACTCCTCCCCCCTCTTGATTTCATAATAACAGCTCTTTGTAGCTAATTCCCGCTTCAGTCGAATTTGGATAGGGTCATTTGACTTGAAATCTCTACGCTTCACCGGGTTCGAGCTATTCTGGTACATGGTAATCCTGCCAATGAAATCATGATTGCCGCTCTCAATTACCCTTACCATCACATCACCGTTGAGTTCACCTTTGAAGGAATGAATGCTCATTACTGTTTGGCAACCATTTACAATTTGGGGGTTGCTAAGTCTGATGTAACTGTCCTCCATGATGATACTAGCTTGATCGCAGAGAACCGTAATGCCATTGTTATAGTACCAGAAATCATCAGGACGTTTCTCGAGGGTGGTTTGGATGGCTCTGTTTGTTCTGTTTCTGCCGAGAAAGTTTCTAATATTCTTGCGGAACAGCTTGTCTTGATACATAGACACCATCGATCGTATCTCTTTTACAGGAACAGTGAGCACCCATGAATTGACACCTTCCGTTCTTAAAAGCACCTTATCAGCATCGACAAAAGGCAGGCTGTAAGGTCTGAGAATGGGTACGAAGTCACGCATCCTGTCTGAAAGAAGTCCTAATACCCTTTCAGAGTCATATAGCGTGAATTCACTAGGCTTGAAACCTAATGTTTCTCGTATCAAGCCTCTAGTTTGGGGGGCTTCCCGATGCGTTGTGAGGAATAATAATTCCAGTGTGTACCTCTCTCTCTTAATGCGTTCAAAAGCCTCGTCTAGCAATCTTATTACTGCTTGATTCGCATTGACCACCGCTGGTTCATATGCCCGTCGATTTCGGAAGTAATCCCTGACAACAGCGAAATCCTTTATTTCGTTGTCCTTTATCTGACGCTGTCCCCCTGCCATCTCAAATTTCGACTGAATAATCGTGATATGTTTCTCACGGTGGTCAATGAGGACTGCATCAATCCCTTTGTCATGCATTCCATCACAGATCGAATCCAAGATGTTTTTCTCTTCCATGCCATATGCTGTTTCAGTAAACCAATAGGTTATCGCATGGTAATCTTTCAACCCCGTTTGATCTTGGATGTCCTGTACTTGCTCTATCAGCTCTTTGTGTTTCGTGCTCATCTGATAAACCTCCCAATTCCAATTTTCACGACTTAGTTGTGCATCTTTGTAGTTCCGTTAGCTAATTTATCTTGCGCCTCTTTGATATTAGTGCTTTACTCAGTCCTTCCAAGGAGAGCATCTCTTCTCTGTTACATATATTCAAGATTGGTGGATGTTCGTTTCTGCTGCCACTACTATTTTATATCTTTGCACACTCAAAATATCTCTAAAACATCTCCATATTTCTAAGCAATATTGAGAATATAAACTTAGTATCATCCTATCATTAATTCACCTTGGAAACAGCTTTGTCGCAACAGTTTTGCTAGGAGTGAAAACATATTCGTAATCAATTCACACCATATGAACAATATGCAGAAGATCTATCGCGTACCAGACAATCCGGAATCTGATTTGCTCTCAGTCCTATAAGATAATAACATTTATGAACAAATTATTAGATGCGGAATGGGGGCGATTCTGTTGTATGTAGTTGCAGTGTCCGATGTGCATCTGGGATATGATTCGAATTGTGACAGGAAGGCTTTCAAGAACTTCCTCAACGAGCTCGAAGAGCCAACTGGCAAAATCAAGGGACTTGGCTCGAATGATAGTATCGAACATCTAGTCCTAATGGGCGACATCATAGATTATTAGAGAGGTTTCAATGAGCGGGTTCTGCTAGACAACGTTGATGTCCTGTAACGAAAAACTAGACTGTGCATTCGCCGTTGATCCATACCAACTCCTACTCACATATCTATAGGTGCCCTTCCTAATAAATCCATCAATGAAAAGCTACGAGCTTAAATCGTCCATACAACACATGAGTACATGACCGCTCCCAAGCATTGCCCAACCTGCAAGTCCACAGACAGGATTACCCTGCTCCGTCACCCAATCGAGGGCTACATCAAATGGGCATGCTGGCCTTGTATGAGAAAGACCTTCCCCGTGGGATCCACATTGGCACGCTTCGTTCACAAAATTACTCCTGGTAGATCAGAGTGGTTAATGACCATCTCGAACGAGAGAGACCTAGAAGAGTTCGAGGCTATTGGGAATTGGGCACAGGAACAGGGAAAGAATGTTGTATCCCTTTACATGTATACCAACTGGCGCAGGAAGACGAATGTGGGACCATCGAGTTTCAGTTTTGGACATGAGCACAGCCTAGAACACCTAGAAGGGAGAATCGAATGGTTGAGGAATAGACTTCCTGTTTTGTCTGGACAATTCACCGAGGTCTCTGCGGATGTATTTCAGGCGACCCTTGACTTCTAATGTCTACATCTTGTTTTCTAGGCAATTGATTTTTTCTTTTAGATAAGGAATTGGTCATGTCAGACCCATCGGTAATTTCTGAGCACCTCGGGTTAGGTATTGTTAGTTAACAGAGGCCGACCAACACCGTAGGGTTCAGGTGTGGTGCTTATTAGGCATTGTCAGGGATAGAAGAACAGTGGTGAGGGTCGCTTATTTTCCCCCTCGACATCCCCCGTCCTACCACCCCTCGCCGCTCTCTTTTTTTCAAGCATGCTTTACGATAATGAACCAGAGTTAACCACCTATCGGCTTTGTACCAATAATTTCGCCCTGTTGATCCACCTGAATCAAGTCAGGTTTACTATGGTGAATCCTAGTTGCGGATTCCATTGACAATTTTGATTACTATATGACTGGTATCACTCTTATCAGAGGCCGACCCCCGATTATTCTACGAGCTTATAACATGCGGTCTCCACAAAGTACCATGAGGGGTTCATTGACCAACCTAACATGCTATGACTGCCATGAGTGCACAGACAGGAACGGAACAAGTCATGGCTTCTGTAATATTGAACAAGAGCCAGTCGGGGGCTTGGACTGGAACAATGAGGACTTTGACAAGTTCAGTTCTCATATCTTTCCCCAATATGCCGAGCATTGCGAGAACTTCAAGTTGAGAGCTCCCTTTGCAATCCGTAGCCTAGAACTGGTTATCTACATCACAACCGTAAACAAACTGCATGAGACCTTTACCACACTCAAAGGGGATGGTAAGTAATGATATACTACAAGTACAACCTCTCTTGGTTTAATGGTGAAGAGAAACAAGAGGCTGAGTTCTGGCTACCAAAGGGTGACGACCCAAAGCTCCATGTCGGGGCCCTTCTGAACCTTGTTGAGTTGAGTGCTCACGATGATGGGTGCAGATACGACTTGAAGAAGATTGGAGAGGTGTCTTGCGATTGAGTCCTGAGTTTACCCCTGTTGATTCGTGGGAAGAAGCAGAAGAGATTATGGACCGCCAGAGGATTGATGCAGCTCAGGCTACTTTGAGCTGGCAATGGGAGCTAATCAATCCTGGGACCTTTGCCATAAGGATTGCCCACGGTCTGGTGATCTTCTCAGAGATTCTTGAGGATTACAAAGAAGTAGGAATGCAGGGGTTCATCTTTGGCAAGCATTACTCTATTGCTTGCACTGAGGGAGAATTAGGTGATGCTCATCGCTCTACGTTCTTAGCAGTGATTACCAAAAAGATGTTCAAGGCGGCTAAGAATCTGGGTTGGGTCGTGACAACTGAGTTTGAGGGGTAGAACTTCACCCCCCTACCCTGTGCCATTTCAAGAGAAAGAGTTAACCATAGCGAACCGGAGTTGTAGCGGAATGGTAGAACGTCGTCGACAAAACGAAGGTAAAGCTGGCAATAGGTCCGAGTATTGACATGATCTTTGCAAGCCGCAGAACTTTTTCGTTCGCATCTGGGAGACCCAAGAAAGATTTCATCCGACTCATTTTGTACTATGCGCTCCTTGAATTTTGGTTCATATTCTTTTCACACCCCAAAAGGGGCAGCAATCCTGAGATCACACCACCAGGACTGCTGCGGGAGATAGGAGTGTATTTGTCCGATGTAAGCGTAAGTGAACCAGCAGGGCTCTAGTCGTTCACATTGGTTTATTCTACAAACCATTTTGTGTCATTGGTTTGTTATAAACATTTTCATTGAATAATGATTTATTTAATGTACCATACCAAGATTTAGGTTTATATTGCGGACTGATTCGGAGAGACCACCCATGAAAGGAACGTGAGCAGGTCTATCCACAGTCATCTACCTCTGAAGGTAAGCATGAGTAATTGCGCGAGTTGATATCACACGAGTATTTCTCTTTGACTTCTTGTTCATTTGATTTACCTCCGGTAGGAGTAGGCATAAGCCAGAGCTTCGGTGTTCTGAATGACGCGAGGACATTCGTATTTCGAGTTTCTAATTCGTGAGTTAGTTGTTAGAGCCATGATGTTTCACAATCCTATATAGGGTGGTCACATGATATTCTTCTTCTGAAACAAAGTGACCAAATCTTGACCACTTGGTGACCACAGAGCATGAAGCTCTGGATCAGCAAAGAGCCAGCAGGTGTTGTTGCTGTAATAGGAAAGAGTTTCATAATAAAAGGGAGAAAAACCGCCCTAAGAGCGGTCTTTCAACTTTCACACCACCAGGACCGCTACAGGAGTAGCGCTCAGAAGTAGTCATGAGAGTCTACCGTTGTTCGAAACTTGTTCAATCTTGGACATGTAGTCCATAATCGATGTTCGGTTCCTGCTTCATCGAAGCTGCTTTGCTGGTCCCGAAGGACTGGAAAGTCTTACGGCCTCTCCAACAGGCATTTAATGTCTCCGTGCAACTCACGGCGACTGCAGATCAATCCTTGGACTTGGTTCTCGTCCTGAATCGACACTGCAATTACTTGTTCCCTGTCCTAGTATATAAGCTCCTGTAGAAAAGATGGTCTTTATCATTCATTCATCTAAGAGATATCCAAGATTGTTCAAAATCAGTGCAGCTGTTATCTACCTCACAACAGTCTGGTAAGCGTAAGTGATAGCCTCAGTGCGCTGAGCACTGCGGGATTTCTTGCCCTTGAGAGCAGATGAGTAAGAGTTAGTTGTTAGAGCCATAATAGTTCACAAGATATACTGTTCAGAATTAGTATATATACCGAAGGCACTATTGAGGGTCACAAGTGGGAGTCACATATTGTGACTATTCTAGAGCCCTCTAAAACAGGTATTAGCGGTTACAAAATATGACTGAAG
>SDBT01004688.1_pt1 | contig 23137 bp, 17 predicted proteins | sample 2277101 | NCBI WGS metagenome assembly SDBT01 (sample SAMN10404973, study PRJNA504765) | marine sediment metagenome | isolation source: marine sediment core GS10_PC15, 103 cmbsf | place: Arctic Ocean: Southern Knipovich Ridge | collected 2010 | reverse complement strand
ACGATAAAATGTGTTTCATCTTGTACATCCGGAGGAGCAAACCTGACGGATATAAGGGCAATTATGCCCAAAAGGCAACATTTGTCATTTTTCCCTTGTTTTTTTACATAACGGGAATGACAAGATAAACTTATTGCAAAAAGATTATTGATTTAGCATAAACCTGGAAAATACTATGCAGACTTTATTTAAAATCATCCTGTTATCCTGTCTTATAAATTCTGTCTTTACTACCGATAATTTCTCCCAATGGCGCGGGCTTAACCGTGATGGGAAATATCCCGATAAAAATCTGTTGCAAAAATGGCCGGATCAGGGACCGGTATTATTATGGCAAATCGATAATATTGGTCAGGGCCATAGCTCGGTCGCTGTGGCCAACGATCATATTTTTGTCACCGGGATGGTGAAAAAGGAGGGAATCCTCCACTGTTTTGACCTGGATGGTCAATTGTTATGGAAATCATCCTGTGGCCCTGAATGGTCAAAAAGTTATCCCGGTTCACGTTCCACACCCACCGTTGTAGGAAATGATCTTTATCTGGTAAGCGGAACTGGCAGGGTGGTGTGTTTTTATGCCTTGACGGGAAAACAACGCTGGGCGGTAGAAATGTTTGAACAATTCCCGGCAGAAAATATTGAGTGGGGTATTGCCGAGTCGCCACTTGTTGATGGTAATCGTGTCATATGTACACCGGGTGGTTCGTCGGTAAATATTGTTGCCCTTAACCGCTTTACCGGTGAAACGGTCTGGATCAGTAAAGGGAATGGAGATCCTTCCGCTTATTGTACCCCGATACTTGTAGAACATAACGGTACACGTCTGATTGTAACCATGACAGCAGAATCTATTCTGGGTGTGGATGCAGAGAATGGAAAGGTCTATTGGCGTGTTCCGCAACGCCAGGAATACAACATCCACGCTAACACGCCGCTTTATTATGAAGGTAAAATTTTCTGTATCAGCGGATCAGAAAATAGTTCCGGTGCCGTAGTTTTACAATTATCCACGGACGGCAAAAAGGTTAAAGAGGTATGGCGCAATAAAAAGGTGGATAATCTTATCGGTGGTGTCGTACTGCATGAAGGATACCTGTATGGTTCGCGATATGAGAAGGATGAATGGTTTTGTGTGGATTGGCGCAGCGGTTCAATTCAATATATATCTGAGATGTTTGGTCGCGGCGCCATCATCTATGCTGATGGAATGTTTTATTGTTACAGTGAGCGGGGAATGCTTGGTCTGATTAAAGCCGATGCAAAAAACTTTGAAGTGATCAGTTCAATCAAAATCAAAAACGGCAGAGGACCGCACTGGGCACATCCGGTTATTGCACAGGGCCGGCTCTATATTCGTCACGGAGGATCACTGCTTGTATTTGATATCAGCGATAGCATATAGTTAATTGTTATGAACGAGAAAACCATCAATCATTTTGTTGTGATCAGCACGTCACTGCTCGGACTGATTCTGCTGTCCTGGTGGATGGTGCATGATCCGGTTCAGGGCTTTGTCGAACACATTCCGGGTGCCGATAATCGCCCTGAAGTGATATTGAATAGTGATGAACTGGTCGATATAGGTGGTATTTTTGAAAAATTTGATGGTATACCGGCCCCTGAAACAGCCAGTTGGCCCCGTTTCCGGGGAAAATATTTTGATAATGTCAGCAGGTCTAATGTAAAATTAACCAGTGGTTGGGATAATGCGGGTCCCAATATTTTGTGGTCGGTTGATCTGGGTGAAGGCCACGCCGGACCGGTTATAGCTAATGGCATGGTTTATCTGTTGGATTACAATGAGGAGAAACGTCAGGATATCCTGCGCTGTTTCTCGTTCCAGGATGGTGAAGAAATCTGGCGCCGTGGTTACGATCTTTATATCAAGCGGAACCATGGCATGTCGAGAACGGTTCCGGCGGTCTCCGGTTCTTACGTGGTTACCATTGGCCCCAAGTGCCAGGTAATGTGTGTCAGTGCTGATTCAGGTCAATTCAAATGGGGAATAGATCTGGTGCGGGAATATGATGTCGAGGTGCCGCTCTGGTACACCGGTCAATGCCCGTTGATTGATGACACCACTGCGATTATTGCCGTTGGTGGTAAATCGCTTATGATCGCTGTAGGTTGTGAGAGCGGTAAAGTGATCTGGGAAACACCCAATCCCAAGAACTGGCAAATGTCCCACTCATCGATCCTACCGATAACTATTGAAGGTAAAAAAATGTTTGTCTATAACGCCATTGGAGGAATTGTGGGTGTATCTGCCGGGGGAGAAGATACCGGTAAAATATTGTTTGAAAGTGCTGAGTGGAATCAATCAGTCATCGCACCATCACCGGTCTATCTGGGCGATGGGAGAATCTTCTTTACTGCCGGTTATGGTGCCGGAAGTATGCTATCCAAGGTATCAAAAGCGAACGGTATTTTTACCTTTGAGGTAATCCAAAAACTGAAACCTGACCAGGGACTGGCGGCAGAACAACAGACACCTGTTTTTTATAACCAGCATCTTTTTGCCATCATGCCAAAGGATGCCGGCGCGTTAAGAAATCAGTTTGTCTCCTGTGATCCCCGGGATTGTAGTAATATTATATGGTCCAGCGGGAAAACAAAAAGATTTGGCCTGGGACCCTTTTTGCTGGCAGACGATAAATTCTTTATCCTCAGCGATGACGGTGTTTTGACAGTTATAGAGGGGAGTTCCAAAGAATATAATCAAATTGCGGAAGCAAAAGTTTTACACGGACATGACGCCTGGGGACCACTGGCCATAGCCGATGGAAAATTGCTTGCACGTGATTCAAGACAGATGGTCTGTATCGATGTGCGGGCCCACTAAAAACCGGGAGGAGGAGTGATGTCAACATTGAAGGCAAATAAAGATCGTATGATTACCGGAGGGATTATTGCGATCGCCATACTGGGTATCGGCTATTTCGGGTTCAATGCCTTCTCTGGCAATTCGGGTAGTGAAAAGCCAAATCCCTTTGAATATAATATCGAATACTTTAAGCAATATGACGCTGATTTAAATCATTATGCCGAGATCAAACAGATCCCAATAGATCTTCAGAAATTAAACGGAATTGCCATCGGGCCTGAAGACGATTTATATGTATCCGGTGATCAAGTATATCTCATATTTGATCAGAACGGGAATATTTCCAATACCATAAACTGCGGCCAACCGGCCTTATGTCTGAGTGTTGATCAAAATAAAGATGTTTACCTGGGGATGATGGATCATGTTCAAATTTTTAACCGGAAAGGTTTACAGAAAACCAGATGGCAGTCTCCGGGAGATAAATCATTGATTACATCGCTTAAAGTGACTTCGCAATATGTCTATGTCGCCGATGCTGGTAATTTTATTGTCTGGCAATATGACAAACAGGGAGACCTGAGCAGACGCATTGGCGAAAAAGATAAAAGCAAAGATATACCCGGTTTTATTATACCCAGTCCTTATTTTGATCTTACCGTCGATCCGGATGGATTTTTGTGGGTCGCCAATCCCGGGCGCCTTTCTTTGGAGAATTATACCCCTGAGGGTGATCTTCGTACATCATGGGGAACCCCCGGTATGAACATTGAAGGATTCAGTGGTTGTTGTAATCCCAGTCATATTTCCATACTCGATAACGGCTCATTTATCACCAGTGAAAAGGGTCTTGCCAGGGTGAAAGTTTATAATCGTCTGGGGGAACTTGTTTCCTTGGTTGCCGGTCCGGATCAATTCACCGAAGGCACTGTGGGTCTTGATTTGGCGGTGGATTCAAAGAACCGGATATATGTCCTGGATCCGACCCGGAGAATGGTCCGGATCTATGAAAAAAAAGCAGATATCAGTGAAGGGGATAACATATGAGAATATCACCACCTAAATATAAAAACCGGCGGGAATTCATTAAAAGCTGTCTCAGGTTGGGCAGTGGTGGTGGGCTCCTTTTTACCGGTATTGCTCTGGGCCTCAGAAAAAAAACCGCCAGCAATGAAAACAATCTCTGCCAGTTAAGTACACCCTGCCGGGGCTGTTCAAAATACAGCGGTTGCAGCTTACCCCTGGCACTTACGGTAAAAAACAGAGTAGAAAAGGGAGGGGGGTACTAGTGGCCGAAATTAACTCCGGGAACGGAATAAAGCGGCGCGATTTTATCAAATCCGGTTTGCATACGGTGGCCGGTCTTACCGTTGGTGGTATTGGTGGACTGATCATTGCCCGCTCAGCCACAGATGATACGGTCTGGCAGATCGATCCTGAAGTATGTGTGCAGTGTGAAAGATGTTCGATCAATTGCGTTCTTGATCATTCCGCGGTTAAATGTGTCCATGCCTTTTCCATGTGTGGATACTGTGATCTGTGCAGCGGTTATCTGGAGCCGGGTGCAAAATCGAGAGATACCGGTGCAGAAAGCCAACTTTGCCCTGTTGGCGCCATAAAACGTACATTTGTAGAAGATCCCTACTTTGAGTATACGATTGATGAGGAACTATGTATTGCCTGTGGAAAATGTGTAAAAGGATGTGGTGCCTTTGGTAATGGTTCACTTCATTTGCAGATACGACATGATCGTTGTATGAATTGCAACGAATGCTCAATTGGCCGTTCCTGTCCCTCAGGGGCGATCCGCAGAGTGCCGGCTGAAAGACCGTATTTAATGCGGGGTGAAGAAGGTAAAATACTGATAAAAAAATTATAAGAAAAAAGATGAGTAATAACGTCTATAAAATAATTACCCTAATATTTATTTTAATAAGTATTCTTTCCAGCATATCTCAGGTGGTGGAAAGGTTTCCAAAACCGGATTTTAAATCGGAATATACCCGTCCAATACAGACTACGCCAGAGCCACGATCATTGGGTTTAGAATATCTTGATGTGCTTGTTCTTCTGGCGGCCCTTTCACTTGCCTCCTATTATGTACTCAAACTGCGATCACGCAAACATATCTTTTTGTTGATGGTTTTTTCCATGATTTACTTCGGATTCTGGCGGGAGGGATGTGTGTGTTCCATTGGGGCAATCCAAAATATGACCTATGCTATGTTTGATACTGGTTATGGCATACCCCTTACCGTTGTCGCGTTTTTTGTTCTTCCCCTGATCTTTACCCTTTTCTTTGGCCGAACATTTTGCGCTGCCGTATGTCCACTCGGAGCAGTTCAGGATGCTGTTGTGGTAAAGCATATCAATGTGCCGGCTTGGTTAGCGGAAGTATTGAGTTTGTTCCCGTATATCTATCTGGGATTGGCTGTGTTATTTGCAGCAAACGGGGCAGGATTTATCATATGTCAATACGATCCTTTTGTTGGTTTTTTCCGCTTCGGGGCAACCTTTAATATGATCATCTTTGGTCTCTCCCTTCTTTTACTGGGTACCGTGGTCGCCCGGCCTTATTGTCGCTTTTTGTGTCCTTATGGTGTTCTGCTCAGCTGGATGTCAAGATTATCAAAAAAGCATGTAAGTATTACACCCAGCGAATGTACAAACTGTCGCTTGTGTGAAAAATCGTGTCCCTTTGGCGCCATCAATAAACCCGATGAAGCAGAAATGCCGGAAAACAAACCGTCAAGTATTCGCCGGCTGGTGATACTGTTTGCCTTGTTTCCGGTTATCATTGTCAGTAGCGGATGGGTGATCTCGCAAATGCATATTCCGCTTTCCCGTCAACATAATGTCGTTGCTCTGGCCGAAGAAATAATGCTCGAAGACAGCGGTCAACGGACTGAATCCACACTTGAAACACGCACTTTTCGTGCTTCGGGAAAAACTAAAGAAGAACTTTTAACCGAAGCGAGAAATATTCAGGGACAGTTTAAAACAGGGGGATGGATCCTGGGTGGATTTTTAGGATTAATATTTGGTATAAAACTGGTAAACCTGTCCGTACGTAAAAAGCATATTGAATATACCGCAAATACCGGAACCTGTCTCAGTTGTGCCAGGTGTTTTGATTACTGCCCCTTTGAACAGGAGCGAATTCAATCATTAAACAGGACATCAATTTTAAATGAATTCTGAAAGTCAAAGCAGAACCAATAACAATGAAATCTGGTATCCATTAACGAGAAAAATCGTCGTTATCACCGGAGTATTTGCCTTTATTTTGAGTATCCTTATCATCGCCAACTATGTTCAGACCAGGTCGATTGAACCATTGAACAGCCAGGCGCTTAATCAGTTGATGCTACAACTGCAAAAAGAGCCGGATAATGAGGTACTAAAGGAGCAGATCAGGGCGCTGGATCTTCTGGCGCGAAAAGCATACTTCACAAATCAGTGGCAAATCCGCACCGGTGGTTTTTTACTGTTTGCTGCCATCATCATATTGCTATCTGCCCTGAAATTCTTGAATGCCCGTAAAACAAAATTTCCTGACCTGGAATCTGCTCCTGCTCCCAATATGTCGTGGGAAGAAAAAATTCTGGCTAGAAAATCTATTACCTTTAGCGGTATCGTTTTATTTGTACTGGCCTTGTTAGCGAGTATCCTGACCGAAAGTGAAATTTCTACACCCGGTTTTGATACTACCCAGTCAACAAACTTTCCCTCCGTAGATCAGATCAGGCAAAACTGGAATGGCTTCCGTGGTCCCGGCGGTCTGGGTATTGCCTATCAGCAGGAAGTGCCCACTGACTGGGATGGTACGTCAGGTGAAAATATTATCTGGAAGATAGCACTGCCTAAACCCGGATTCAATTCACCCATTATCTGGGAGAACAAAGTTTTTCTCTCCGCAGCCGATAAGACCGGTCAGGAAGTCTATTGTATCGATGCCGCCTCTGGAAGTATGATCTGGAAAACGGAACTGAACAATATTCCGGGATCACCGGGTAAAAAACCTAAGGTGACAGATGATACCGGTTATGCCGCACCAACCATGACTACAGATGGACAGAATGTATATGTACTATTTGCTACTGGGGATATTGCCGGTCTTGATTTCAACGGCAAGCAGGTATGGGCAAAGAACCTGGGCGTTCCGGACAACCATTACGGTCACGCATCCTCGCTGATCCTGCATGAAAACATGCTGATCGTACAATATGACCATAACGGGAGTCAGCAATTGATAGCATTGCGTGGCACAAACGGAGATCAGGTTTACCGTACCTTACGATCCGATGTTCAAATCTCATGGGCATCACCAGTATTAATCGATACGGGTGAAAGAACCGAGATTGTATTGAATTCAAGTCCCTTTGTCATTTCTTACGATCCTTTAAACGGACAGGAGTTATGGCGTGTTGACTGTATGTATGGTGAAGTGGGACCATCGCCCGCCTATTCGGATCAATTGGTTTTTGCCGTAAATGAATTGGCTATTCTCGCCGCGCTCAAATTGGGTGATAAACCGGTTATCGTGTGGGAGTATGATGAAGACCTGTCGGAGGCTTCCAGTCCTGTTGCCACCTCTGATTTTCTTTTTCTGGCATCAAGCAGCGGGCCGGTCTCATGTTTTGATACCAAAACGGGTGAAAGATACTGGGTGCATGAATTTGATCGGGGATTTTATTCTTCCCCAATTGTGGTCGGTGATCTGGTATATTTAATCGACAAGAAGGGTGTGACTCATATATTTAAAGCAGATAAACAATTTGAGCTGGTCAGCGAACCGGCACTAGGGGAAAGGGCAATGACCATCCCTGCTTTTATGCCGGGAAGGATTTATATTCGCGGTGCTGAACACCTGTTTTGCATAGGAAAAAAGAATGGCTAATTATCAGGAACAGCGTGATCTATCCGAAAATTCTATACACCTTACGATTGATCAGATCGTTGGAGAAACAGGTACCGGCGCAGAGGCAGTCATTCCAATTCTGCATTCGATTCAAAATAGATACAAGTTTCTACCTGAAGCGGCATTGCAGCGGGTATGCCAGATCACCGATATAACACCAGCAGCGATCAGCGGTGTTTCGACCTTTTATTCCCAGTTCCGCCATCTGCCGGTTGGCGATCACATCATTCAGATTTGTACCGGGACAGCCTGTCATGTTAAAGGGGCTGAGCAGGTAGTCGATGCTTTTTACCGCGAACTGGAGATCCCTGCTAATGCTGATACCGATCAGGGAGGACAATTTACAATACAAAAAGTAGCCTGTCTGGGATGCTGTACGCTTGCACCGGTAGTCCAGATTGATGGTATCACCTATGGTCATGCCTCTGCCGATGGCGTTTCTCATATTCTGCATGATTTTTTATCTCTGGATCACCGGCAGCAGACCGGTAAAATGAGCCACCGGGATTATTCCGACCAAATCGGAGAAATCCGGGTTGGGTTAGGATCTTGTTGTGTTGCCAGTGGTAGTGGATTGGTACAACTGGCACTGGAAAGGACACTCCAAGAAACGGGAATTCATACCCATGTAAAGCGTGTAGGCTGTGTTGGGATGTGCCATCGCGTGCCGCTGCTTGAAGTGGTTCCCCCGGATAAAAATCCTGTATTATATGATAATGTTAAAGCGGATGAAGTAAAAGAAATAGTCCTGCGCCATTTCAAACCTAATCGCCTGCGCGATCGTGTTGCCAACTCAGCGCTTCGATTTATTGAAAATTTGCTTGCAGACGAATTACCCGGACAGATAACCCGTCATCCTCTGGAAATCCGCGATCCGCATGTGAGCATGTTTCTCGACAGACAGCAACACATCGCTACGGAATATGCCGGTGAAATCGATCCGCTGGATATGGAGGAATATCGAAGGCGCGACGGCTTTAAATCTCTTAAACAGGTTCTCACCGGGATGTCGCCACTGGATTTGATCGGGAAAATTAAGGACAGCGGATTGCGTGGCCGCGGTGGTGCCGGTTTTTCAACCGGAGAGAAATGGTCCCTGGCACAACAGGTCAAAGACAATATAAAATATATTATATGCAACGGAGATGAAGGAGACCCAGGCGCCTTTATGGATCGTATGATCCTGGAATCCTATCCCTTCCGTGTTATCGAGGGGATGATTATCGCCGCTTATGCGATCGGAGCCCACGAGGGTTATTTTTATATCAGAGCCGAATACCCGCTGGCCGTTCAACGTGTGCAAAATGCCCTAACTCAATGCGAAGAAGCTGGTTTGCTTGGTGATAATATCATGGGCAGCGGCTTCTCGCTGAATTTAAAGATTATGCAGGGAGCCGGTGCCTTTGTCTGCGGAGAAGAAACGGCTCTTATCGCATCTATCGAGGGCAGAAGAGGCATGCCCTGTTTCCGGCCTCCCTATCCGGTGCAGCGTGGATTATGGGGACATTCAACAGTGGTGAATAATTGTGAAACTTACGCTCTGGTTCCCTGGATAATTCGTAATGGGCCTCAGGCCTTCGAATCTCTGGGCACGGAGAAAAGTAAGGGTACAAAAGTATTTTCCCTGGCGGGAAAAATAAAAAGGGGTGGACTGATTGAAGTACCCATGGGCATCACAATCCGTGAAATTGTCGATGAGATCGGCGGTGGTATCGAAAATGGCAATCGCTTTAAGGCCGTACAGATTGGCGGCCCCTCAGGAGGATGTGTACCAGCCACATTAGCCGATACAAAAGTGGATTACGAAGACCTGTTACAGGTAGGTGCCATGATGGGGTCTGGTGGATTGTTGGTGATGGATGAGACAGATTGTATGGTTGAGATTACCCGCTATTTTCTCAATTTCACCTGTAATCAGTCGTGTGGTAAATGCACCCATTGCCGGATCGGAACTCGCCGCATGCTCGATATCCTTGAAAAATTATGCAATGGCGAAGGTAAAAAAAATGACCTGGTGAAACTGGAAGAACTGGCCAATCAAACCCGGCAGGGAAGTCTTTGCGGGCTTGGAAAGACTGCTCCCAACCCGGTTCTTTCCACCCTGACGTATTTCCGCGAGGAATATGAGGCGCACTTGCAAGGAGTATGTCCCGCTAAAAGTTGTAAGGCGCTCATCAGATATCACATTACAGATGATTGTATTGGTTGCACCATTTGTGCTCAAAAATGTCCGGTCGAGGCAATCCCGTCGGTCCCTTATCAGAGGCATGAAATTATACAGGAAAATTGTACGAAATGTGATATTTGCCGCCAGGTCTGTCCACATGATACCGTGGAGATTATTTCGGCAAAGAAAGATAAAAACTAGACCACGAATTACACGAATTGCACGAATTTTTTTATAATTAAAATTATTTACCTTCCCCCGGCCCCTCCCTGAAAGCTTGCAGGGAGGGGTGCCGAGTGTAGCGACGCGGGGTGGGTAATTCGTGAAATTTGTGGATAAAAAAGATGGTTAAGTAAACACAAAATGATCTCTCTAACTATAAATAATAAGCAAACCACTGTTCCTGAAGGATCAACCATCCTGGAAGCCGCGGGGAAATTAAACATTGAAATCCCCACTATGTGTTATATGGATCAGTATGATCCGATCACTTCCTGTATGGTCTGTGTCGTGCATGATCTAAATACAGACCGGATGCTTCCTGCCTGTTCCATGCCGGTAATGGAAGGCATGCAAATAGAAACTGAAAATGAACGGGTACAAAAAGCACGCAAGGATACTTTAGATCTGCTGCTCAGTGAACATGTCGGTAATTGCGAAGGACCCTGTTTGCGTTCCTGTCCTGCTTATATGAACATTCCTCTAATGATAAGACAAATCAAAGCAGAAGAGTTTGACGCCGCTTTACGAACGGTCAAGCAGAATATTGCATTACCTGCTGTCCTGGGCAGAATTTGCCCTGCGCCCTGTGAGCGTGGCTGCAACCGTAAATATCACGATGGTACCCTTTCCATATGCTTGCTGAAGAGATTTGTCGCTGATGTGGATCTTGCCGGCGGAGCACTCAATAAACCGGAAATCAAAGATAAATCGGGCAAAAAAGCAGCCATTTTCGGCGCAGGTCCGGCCGGTCTCGCTGCCGCTTATTATTTGGTTCAGGAAGGACATGATTGTTATGTTTTTGATGATCATGCAGAACCGGGAGGTTTGCTGCGTTATGGCGTCCCCGATGAGAAATATGATAAATCGGTGCTCGATGCCGAGATCGATATCATACGTGACATGGGTACAAATTTTCGGATGGAAAAAACTCTTGGCCGGGACATGTCGTTAAAAGAAGTTCGGGATGATTTTGATGCCGTAATTCTCACCATCGGCTACGCGGAAAATGATACCCCACATTATGAAAAACTGGAGGTAACGGCGCGGGGAATTATTGTCAACCGAAAAACCTTAGAAACTTCCATCCCCGGTGTCTTCGCCGGCGGTAATGCGATTGCCGAAGGAAAAATGGCGATCAGGTCGCTTGCTCATGGTAAGTTTATGGCACATTCTATAAATCAGTTACTTGGCGGCCTACCGGTGACCGGTTTTAAGCGGCGATTTAATTCGGTGATGGGAAAACTGATGGCCGGTGAAGGAGAAACATTTGCCCAACAGGCAGGGGATCCCCCCCCGGTAGAATCAGGAAATGGTATCTCTGCAGGGTTCACCAGCGAAGAAGCTGTCCGCGAATCAACGCGCTGTTTCCGTTGCGGCTGCCGTAAACAGGTGTCGTGTAAACTGCGGAAATATACCGATCAATATGGGGGAAATCAGCAGCGATTTAAAACCGGGGTCAGAGAAAAATTACAATTAAATCTGCAACACGATATGGTGTTATATGAATCCGGGAAATGTATTAAATGCGGATTATGTGTTCAGATCACTGAGAAGGCAAAAGAAGAATTCGGTTTAACTTTTATACGGCGTGGATTCGATGTCAGAGTCGCGGTACCACTCAATCAGTCACTTAAGGATGGATTGACAAAAGTTGCCCGGAAATGTGTCGAAGCCTGTCCGACAGCAGCGCTGGCCATCCAAAACCACTTTGAAGAAATGGCGCATGAATAAAATTTATATTGTTATTTGTATGTTTGTTTTCATTGTTTGTTTTGACGGGTGCAAGGGAGAAAAGGAGAATCATACAAATAAGGGTAAGAAATCCACACCGGCCAGTTGGCCCATATTCAGGGGTGATAGGGGACTTACCGGCGTCGCCCAAGGCCGTCTTCCGGATAATTTAAATTTGATATGGTCGTTTAAAACCGGATTTAAAATAAAATCTTCGCCTGTCATCGGTCTTGGTCTGGTGTATATTGGCTCAAATGATGGATTTATCTATGCTCTCGATTTAGAAGACGGCTCCGCGAAGTGGCGGTTCAATGCCACGGATGATGTTGAAGCACCACCGCTCCTTCTTGATTCTTTACTTTATGTTGGTTCCGTTAGCGGAGACTTTTATGCCCTGAATGCCTTGAACGGGGAGATGAAATGGAAATTTGAAACAGATGGTCAAATTCATGGGTCGGCCAATTGGCTTTATGCTCCGGATAATATTGCGAAGTGGATTCTGGTGGGCAGTTACGACAATCTGATGTACTGTATTGAATCCGCTTCCGGGAAGTTGATCTGGACCTATGAAACGGAATACTTTATAAATGGCGCTCCCGCAACGGACGGTGAAAAAGTTGTTTTTGGCGGCTGTGATGAAATTGTACATATAATCTCGGCAGTCAACGGAAAGAAAGTAGGTGAGGTGGTTGCCGGATCTTATATTGCCGGTTCCGCTGCGCTGGTTGATAACAGAGCTTATCTCGGTCATTATGGCGATAAATTAATTTGTATTGATCTCCAGTCGAAAAAAATTCTCTGGGAATATGGTGATGAAGAAAAAGGATCTGCATTTTTCTCTTCTCCGGCGGTCAATGAAAAATATGTCATTATCGGTTGTCGCGATCGTTCGGTACATTGTGTGAAAAAAGAGAACGGAGAGAGAGTGTGGCAATTTCGCACCCGCAATGCGGTTGATAGTTCACCGGTTATCTGTGGTGACCGCGTCGTCGTGGGCTCGAAAGACGGCAGGATATACATGATTGATATTAATGACGGATCAGAAAAATGGTCCTATGAAATTGGTGCAGCAATCATCAGCTGTCCGGCGGTTACTGCCGGAAAAATTGTTATCGGCGCTGAAGATGGCTTTGTTTATCTGTTTGGAGAGTCCTTATGAGAATTGTACATATAATCCCTGGTTCCGGTGGTACGTTCTACTGTCAGAATTGTATGCGTGATAATGAATTGATCAGGGCCCTGAGGCAGTTAAATAATGATGTATTGATGGTTCCTTTGTATCTGCCCCTGAGTGTTGAAACAAGCGGTGTGATAGGCGATACACCGGTTTTTTATGGTGCAATCAATATTTATCTAAAAGAGAAAATTCCCTTGTACCGCCATGCACCTGTGTGGGTTGAAAGGATATTGGATTCTGAGTCGATGTTAAAAATGGCGGCCAAAAAAGCAGGATCAACCCGTGCCAGCGGCCTGGAAGAGATGACTCTGTCCATGCTCGAAGGTGAAAGGGGCAGACAGGCAACGGAGTTGGAACATCTGGTCAGATTTTTGAATAAAGAAGTAAAACCGGATGTGGTGCACCTTTCCAATGCGCTTCTGCTGGGTTTGGCCAGAAAACTAAAAAATGAACTCAAGATTCCGGTTATCTGTTCGCTGCAGGATGAGAATGAATGGATAGACCCGATGGACGAGATTTATCAGGACCTTGTCTGGGCTAAAATGGCGGAACGGGCGGAAGATATCGATGCCTTTATCGCGGCAAGCCAATATTATGCAAAAAAATCACAACAAATGATGAAGATCCCGGCGGAAAAAATCCATGTCGTTTATGGAGGTATCGATCTGAGCAGTTACGAACAGGCGCCGCATACTTTTAAACCACCGGTCATCGGTTTTCTTTGCCGTATGTCTGAATATTTTGGATTGGGGATTATAGTTGATGCCTTTATCCAACTGAAAAAAGATGCAAAATACAATGATTTAGAATTATATCTGATGGGCGGATTTACCGATGATGATAAATCCTTTGTAAAACAAATGGTGAAAAAACTCACAGCAGAAGAGATTATGGATGACGTCAGAATTTTTGACAATTTTGAGCTTAAATACCGTCTTGAGTTTCTAAAATCTTTGTCTCTTCTATCCGTACCTGTTCCGGGGGGAGAAGCATTCGGTGCCTATCAGGTGGAGGCGCTTGCCACAGGAGTGCCGATTGTCCAACCCAATGTCGGCGGCTATCCGGAGTTTATAGAAGCAACGGGAGGGGGCATCTTGTATGAACCCAATGATCCGGCAAGCCTGGCACAGGCACTTTCATCCATGCTGAATGACCCGGATCGGATCCGGGAACTGGGCAAAAAAGGGCGGAAAGTGGTGATGGAACGCTTCTCGATGCAAATTATGGCCAATAATATTCTCGATATCTATAAAAAGGCCGTTAAAGATAATTAGATAATCTTTGATTCGTCATTTCGAACGAATCCCGCGGCGGGGTGAGGAGAAATCTTATTTCTCGCGGCGGCGCAGCGATTGTTCGGTCTTTGTCATCCCTGCGAAGGCAGGGATCCATTTAGATGTTTTATCTTGTATTTTTATTTCATCTGGATTCCCGCTTTCGCGGGAATGACAGCATTTATACTTGGCGCCTTGGCGAGAGACAAAATTCCATGTCCAGAAAGGAAAAACCGATGAAAAGATCCTGTTTAATTAAATGTGCACTATTCATATTTTTTATTGCTGTGTCTTCATATGGTCAAACCGAAATGGAAAATTGGCCTGGTTTCAGAGGCCCATTTGCTCGAGGTATCGCTGAAAATTCTTCACCACCTGCTATATGGAATATAGAGGACGGAGATAATATTTTATGGAAAATCGAAGTGCCCGGGCTTGGTTTTTCCAGCCCGGTTATATGGGAGGATCGTATTTTTCTCACAACGGCGATCAGCGGCCTGGAAGATCCGGAATTAAAGGTAGGGCTTTACGGGAGTGTGGATCCCGTTGAGGATGAAACCATACATACCTGGAAAGTCTTTTGTTATAACAAAAAGAACGGAGACCTTGTCTGGGAAAAAACCGCCTGCACCGGAATTCCAAAGGTAAAACGCCATCCTAAATCAACCCATGCCAACCCAACTGTGGCCACCAATGGAAAATATGTCGTTGCTTTTTTTGGCTCGGAAGGACTCTACTGTTATGATCTCAAAGGAAATCTGATCTGGAAAAAGGATCTTGGGATTCTCGACTCGGGCTTTTTTATTGCCCCTGAAGCACAGTGGGGTTTCGCCAGTTCTCCTGTTATTTATAAAGATCGCGTCATCGTGCAATGTGATGTGCAGGAAAATTCTTTTATTGCTGTTTTTGATATCAATTCGGGTGAAGAAATCTGGCGCAAATCCCGTGATGAAGTACCCACCTGGAGTACACCGACCATTCATACCTTTGAAGGGAATACCCAGATCATTGTCAACGGTTATAAACATATCGGCGGATATGACTTTGAAAATGGAATGGAAATCTGGAAAATGAGCGGCGGCGGCGATATTCCTGTTCCTACTCCGGTAGTTGCCCATGATCTGATATTTATCAATAGCGCCCATGGAAAATTGTCACCGGTCTATGCGATAAAACTATCTGCCAGGGGTGATATCTCTCTGAATGAAAACACAACTTCTAATCAGTATGTGGTATGGAGTATCAGAAAAGGCGGTTCGTACATACTTACACCCTTAATCTATGGAGAATATCTGTATAATTGCCGAACAAATGGCTCTCTGCGATGTTTTGAAGCGAAAACAGGAAAACAAGTTTATAAGAAAAGTCTCAAAAGCGCCTTCAGTGCCTCAGCTGTAGCAGCGGGAAACAAAATCTATTTTAGCAGTGAAAATGGTAAAATATTTGTCATACAGAGCGGGCCGGATTTCAAACTGCTTGCGGTAAATGACCTGCAGGACATCTGTATGGCCACACCGGCGATTTCGGGGAATGTGATCTACTTCAGAGCACAGAATTTCTTAGTTGCGATTGGAGAATAAAAAATTTCTCGCACCCCGACAAACATGTCTCCATCCTGTTGACATGCCGGGATGAAATCATCCATGATTTCAGCGGCGCAGCGATCCAAACTGTCTAGCCACTTTCACGCAACGACGCAGCGAAAAAATAAATTAAATATTTTTATCCGCGGGAATCCGCGTTCAATTAAAATAAAAGGTGAACCGTGCTATTAGAACTTAAAAACATCACCAAAACCTATCAATCCCCTTCGGGATCTGAAACCAGAACGGTTCTGAATAATCTCTCGCTGCAGGTAGCGGCAGGGGAATCGATTGCCATCGTTGGACCCTCCGGATCGGGAAAAAGCACACTGCTCAACATTATCGGCAGTCTGGACAGGCCTACCACTGGTGAGGTGATCCTGGACGGGCAGAATCTGTCTGAACTAGATGATAGTAAACAGGCGGCCATACGAAATAAAAAAATTGGTTTTATTTTTCAGCTTCATCATCTCCTGCCGCAGTGCACAGTCCTGGAAAATGTACTGATTCCAACCCTGGCTGATACCAGCAAGGAGGAAAAAATCGGTGTTGAGCGGCGGGCGATGAGACTGCTGGAACGTGTGCACCTGGGAGGACATGCCGATTACCGTCCCGCGCAGTTATCCGGTGGGGAACAGCAGCGGGTGGCCGTGATACGGGCGATGATTCATCAGCCGCCGCTGCTCCTTGCTGATGAACCAACCGGTTCACTGGACCAGAGTTCCGCTGAAAATTTAGCACAACTCCTGATGGCGTTAAACAAAGAAGAACATGTCACATTGATTGTGGTAACGCATTCGGCAAAACTGGCCGGGTACATGGAGCGGGTTTATGATCTGACCGATGGCAAACTGGAAGTCCGGGCAAAATGAGTATCTGGAAATTAGTCTTTCGTAATATGATTTTTTACCGGCGGACGCATGTCGGTACAATACTGGGAACCGCTTTGGCTACCGCGATATTGGTCGGTGCACTTATTGTTGGTGACTCTGTACGCTACAGTCTCAGACAAATGGTATCGGAAAGACTGGGTAATACCACCTTTACGCTGGAAATGGATACGTATTATTTTAGGCAATCCCTTGGCGATAAACTTGCTCAGCATCTCGGTTCTGCAGTTGCACCGATGCTGCAGACAAAAGGTATTGCCATACTCGGCGGAGGTGAAGGCAAAGCCAACCGCGTGCAGGTAATTGGCGTCGACAGTCAGGTCGCTGCGATCAGCAATACACAACCAGCTTACTGGCAGCTCTCCGCTGAGGAAGCAATCATAAACCGGCCATTGGCTGCCCGGCTCAATCTAAGAAAAGGTGACCAGTTTTTACTGCGTTTGTTAAAAATAGAAACCCTCTCAAGAGATACGCCTATTTCGAGGGATACGGATCTCGCCATCGCCCGGCGTTTTAGGGTAAAAGCAATCGCTGGCGTTTCACAATTCGGACACTTCAATTTAAAATCCAGTCAGGTAACGCCCCATACGGTTTTCGTTTCTTTGTCCGATCTCGCAGCTAGTATGGATATTGAAGATCGTGCTAATACTCTGCTGGTTGCCGAACGGCCGGCTAAACCGCTGCAACCGGAAGAAATAAAGCGGGCATTGGAAAAAGAGTGGACCCTGGATGATATCGGCATTTACTTAGATGAGCTGGACAAGAAAGATGTGATCGAATTAAAGTCTGACCACATTTTTCTCGAACCAACGATTTCAGCAGCAGTGCAGAAAATAGATTCCGGAGCGGTACCGGTATTCACTTATTTTGTCAATGAAATACGCTCTGGACAGCAATTGACACCTTATTCATTTGTTTCTGCTCCCGGGCCACCAATCGTTCCATCTGATATGGGCAGGAATGAAATTATTATTAATACCTGGCTCAGGGATGATTTAAAGGTTAAAGTCGGTGATCCGCTTACGGTTGCCTATTATGTGATCGCTCCGATGCGTCAGTTGGTAGAAAAAACATCCGAATTTCGAATAAAATCAATTGTACCACTTTCCGGGATATATACCGACAAAGCGTTGATGCCGGATTTTCCAGGGTTAGCCGGAGAAGAAAATTGTCGTGACTGGGATCCGGGGATCCCGGTTGATTTTGATAAAATCCGTGACAGGGATGAGGAATATTGGGATATCCATCTTGGTACACCAAAAGCTTTTATTACCCTTGAGGCCGCACAAGCCCTGTGGAAAAATCGTTTTGGAAATCTGACCGCTATTAGATTTCATGACAACAACATCACCGAGATCGAACAAAATCTAAAACAGGTTCTCGATCCGGCTGACTTCGGATTGGTTTTCAGGCCGACCCGGCAAGAGGGGGTCAGAGCAAGTACAGAGTCGGTGGATTTTGCTGAATTATTTCTCGGACTTAGTTTTTTTATTATTCTCGCTGCGATGCTTTTAACCGGTTTGCTTTTTATCCTGGCTATCGAGCAGCGTTCACAGGAGACAGGATTATATCTGGCAGTCGGATATACCCGGAAAATGGTAAGGCGTATTGTATTTTATGAAAGCGGCATGCTGGCAATCATCGGTGTCGTGCTGGGTGGTTTCCTCGGGGTATTATATAATCAGATGGTATTGCTGGCTTTAAAAACGATTTGGATGGGTGCAGTTGGCACTACAACTCTGCGCATCCATAGTGATGTTTCAAGTATTTTGATCGGTCTGATCGCAGGTTTGGTGATGGCGCTGCTGACGATGTTCCTGGTCGTCCGGAAACAAATGCAGCAAAGCGTAAGTGGACTGCAGGCTGGTCTACCGCTATCGGATCAAAAATCCATTAAGAAAAGATCCCGCTTAAACCTTATTGTCGGCATAACAGGATTACTGATCGCACTGACGATTATTGCCTTCACCGGACCGGGGAGAGGAAAAGAAGCAACCGGTGCGTTCTTTGCTGCCGGGACGCTACTATTAATCAGTAGCCTTGCTTTTACCAGTCTTTATTTAAACCGGATTCAGAAAAAATCAACCATAAAACCAAGCCTTCTGAAAATAGGGATGCGTAATGCGTCAAGAGCAAAAGTACGCAGTCTTATGCTGGTAGGTCTTCTGGCCAGTGGTTTGTTCATTGTCTTCACGGTAGGTGCTAATCGTCATGGAGCCATTAAGGATCCCTATCAAAGATCATCCGGTACCGGTGGTTTTATCTATTATGCCCAAACGCTGATACCGGTTCTGTATGACCTGAACAGTGAAAAAGGACGGGATTTTTATCGCCTGGAAGATATAAGTAAGGACCGGGTTTCTTTTATACCTTTTCGGGTTAAAGATGGGGAAGATGCCAGTTGTCTTAATTTGAATCGTGTTTCACATCCACAGTTACTGGGTGTAAAACCGGAATTGCTTGATGGGAGAAAAGCCTTCAGTTTTTCGACACTATCCGATGAAGTAGATAAAGAAAATCCATGGTTATCGCTGAATGAAAAACTGGGTGAAGACATCATTCCAGGAATTGCCGATGAGACCGTTATTATCTGGGGATTGGGAAAATCGGTGGGAGATACCCTGGAATATATAGATGAAAAGGGAAAAAAATTCAGAATCAAACTGGTGGCTGGTTTGGCTAACTCGGTTTTTCAGGGCAATATCCTGATCGCGGAAGAAGCAATGATAATAAAATATCCCTCTATCAGCGGCTATCGTCTTTTTCTGGTGGATTGCCCTGCTGAAGGAGCAGATTCTGTTTCCAATACTCTCTCCTGGGCAATGCAGGATCTGGGGATCGATATCACCAGCACGGCCTACCGTCTTGCAGAGTTCAATGAGGTTGAAAATACCTATCTTTCAATATTTTTAATTCTGGGAGGTTTTGGTCTGATTTTAGGAACGATTGGTTTGGGGATAGTGGTAATGCGCAATATATTGGAACGCCGCGGTGAATTGGCCTTGCTCAGAGCGGTCGGTTTTAACCGGCGATCAATATACAAGTTGATATTGTCGGAACATATTTTGCTGCTGATGATCGGCACCGCTTGTGGTTTTTTTACTGCTTTAGTCGCTGTTTTTCCTGCCGTGATCACCCCGGGAACCGCTGTGCCATATACCATCATCTTCGCAACACTGCTGGTGATCCTTTGTAGTGGTGGTTTGTGGATATATCTGGCCACTTCGTTTGCCGTTCGCGGTAATTTGCTTCCTGCTTTACGGAACGAATAATAACCCCCTTAACCCACCCCCTAAATCCCCCTCCGAAAGAGCTTGTTTCGAGCCTAACCTCCTCTGAGGAGGAATTTTATTCCAGAATTTTTATCTGTGGATAGTCAGTTTTTGCGCAACCTTCTTTAATGCCTTATCTCTCGTCCAGATTTTTACATCATTAATCAATGCGGCAGCAAGAAGATGAATATCTATAAACCCTAATCCGATTCCATAGAGTTTTTTATCTTCTAATAAAGTATATACTTCCTCTTCAAAAGCAGGCTCAACACGCGGGAGAGCTTTTATTAAAGTCAGAAATTTAGAGCGGTTTGATATGTTACCACAAGATAATTCACCAATGATGAATGGATGGGTACAAACCATCATTGAATATAGTAACTTGACCAATTCGCGTTCCGATTTATTTAAATGATCAACCCAAACGGATGTATCAACCAATATCATTGAGCGAATGATTTTCTCCGGGGAATTTGTTTAAGTTCTTTCTCGGATCCGCCTAGAGATGCTAACCTCTTTGCACTTTCTTTTTCGATCAATGCTTCTAATCCCAGTCTTACCAGTTTTGTTTTCTCGGGAATACCAGTCAATTTGGAAGCTTTCTTCAGAATTTGATCATCAATGTTTAATGTTGTTCTCATGCATATAAATATGCATAAATTATATGCATATGTCAAGAGTTGTACAAATCAAGCAGGTTTTTTTAATTCCTCGTCTATTTTTTCTTCATATATCTTTCTCTTACATCAGGATTGAGGCTTCAAAGAGCACTTTTACCTTTGAAAGTCTTGTTCTTTTTCTGGCTTTCCATAAGTCATAATTCTGCTGCATATTTAACCATAGTTCGGGTGTGGTTCCGAAGGCCTTTGATAGACGAAGAGCCATAGAGGTACTTATGCCTGATCGCCCATTTAGCAATTCAGAAAGAGTCTTTCGTGTGATTCCAAGTGATTTTGATGTATCAGTTACTGTCAATCCCAAAGGCATTAAATACATTTCTCTTAACACTTCACCAGGGTGGACCGGTTTATACATTTGCTCTATCTTCCTTTCAGGTTTGCTTTTATTGGGGCACGGACATCGTGCCCCTACATTTGTTCATTAATGATAATCTAAATAATCAAGATCATAAGCATCACCATCTTCAAATCTAAAGATGATCCTCCAATTTCCACTGACTCTTACAGACCAATATGATTTAAAATCCCCCTCCCTTATGTGCGCCAGCGGGTGCATCCGCCTGCCGGCGTGACATAAGGGAGGGGGACCGAGGGGGAGGGTTAGCTGAATCATATCTAAAGTTTACAATTGAAAGTTTTTAATGAACTTTGTAAGTTGATTCACTTCAACACCTTTCGGATAGATATCTGGGCGGGTAATCTACTTTGTAAAAACAGTGAATTTTTTTATGCCATCGAATTTTAAAGACATCACAATTTTACGTACCAAACTGCACCGTCCTCAGGTCACAAATGATATCATATCAAGGGTAGATTTGCTGGATCGCCTCAATGAGGGTCGAAGTAAACCGCTGACTTTGGTCACTGCCCCGACCGGATACGGAAAAAGTACGCTAATCAGTTCCTGGTTGGAATCTTCTAAATTCAAATCGGCCTGGATATCTGTGGATAAAGACAATAACGATTTCTCAGTATTTTTAAATTATTTTTTTACCGCGATCCGTTCTATTTTCCCCCAATTGCTCACTAATACAGAAAAAATTGTCAATACCCGCGATCTTCCGGACGTAGAAAAAATTGCAGAAATCATATTAAATGATCTCGCCGAAATCGATCATTTCTTTAACCTGATCCTTGATGATTTCCATCATATCACCGATTCCTCGATAAATAAATTTATGCAATCGTTTCTGCGTCATCCTGCACTATCGATGCATCTGATCATAATAAGCAGAAAAGATCCAAACTTACCGCTGTATGAACTTCGCGCGGGGAACAAAGTCAATGAACTAAGAATCAGGGATTTGCGCTTTTCTCAACAAGAAACAGCGTTATTTTTTGAGCGGATTTACAGAAGTACAATTGATCCGGGTGTCCTGCAACTTATAGATAAAAATATTGAGGGATGGGCAGCGGGTTTACGCCTTTTAGTTACCGCCGTCCAAAGACTAGAGGAAGTAGAAAAAAATGTAGTACTATTAGATACCAACAAATTGTTTTCTATCAACGGATTCATCAAGCAATTTTTAGATTCGCAATCGGCAGAAAGCCAGGACTTTTTACTAAAAAGTTCTGGCTTTCGAAAAATTCTGTGCGCCGTTGTGTGATTACGTTTGTTTTAATCAAGACCATTCCGAAAGCGTATCCAAATCGGAAACCTTAATGAAATGGCTGGAGGCAGCAAATCTTTTCACCATTCACCTGGATGATGAAAATTATTGGCATAGATATCACCATTTATTTAGATATGCCTTACAGATGCAGAGTAGAATAAAATACAATGCACAGATTTATTCTGATCTGCATTTAAGGGCGGCGGATTGGTTTAACGAAAATCATATGCTTGAAGAAGCAATTGAACATTATATTGAAAGTAATAATACGGATAAAGCAATCTCGCAATTTAATAAAAACGGAATCACTCTGCTTGATGGCAAACAGTGGCTGAGGCTGGAAAAGTTGCTGAATATGTTTCCTGCTGAAGTAATTGAAATTAATGCCGGATTGGCTTTTTCTAAGGCGTGGGTGCTGATTTATCAGGGCAAGGCGATTGAAATGTTTGAACTGTTACCTGACCTGGAATCGCTATTGCCTGAATCAGACCAGAATAAAGATGATATCAGTAATCTGATTGGTGAGTTAAATGTACTGAAAGCATGGAAATATTACAATGTCGACTCGGATTTTAAAACAGCCCATAATCAATGTCATAAAGCACTAGAAAAGTTAGATAAAAATAGTATTTATCCTAACGGAATTGCCTGGGTGTTTTTTGCCGGATACTTTCTGGGACTGGCGCTATATTTACAGAATAACATTAAAGAAGCCCGGGGAATATTGGATAATGCCTATGCCATGCGTTATCAAACAGTTGGTATCCATCATTTAGGTATTGT
>SDBT01004687.1_pt1 | contig 23140 bp, 16 predicted proteins | sample 2277101 | NCBI WGS metagenome assembly SDBT01 (sample SAMN10404973, study PRJNA504765) | marine sediment metagenome | isolation source: marine sediment core GS10_PC15, 103 cmbsf | place: Arctic Ocean: Southern Knipovich Ridge | collected 2010 | reverse complement strand
CTGCCCGCCATGAAGCCAGAGAATGGCCGGGTATTTGCGCTTCGGGTTGAAGTCCTGTGGCTTGTAAACAAAGGTCTGAATCTCGGTGCCGTCGAGCGTGGGAAAACGCAGCTCCTCCACGTCGGCCAGCCATATTGAACTCAATAACTCGTCGTTGACGTGTGTGAGGCGGCGGGGTTTCGGTTCAGATGAGTCAGCATCGAGGACAAACAGCTCGCCCGGCAGCCGGGGCTTGCTCATGGCGAAGACGACACTGCCATCCGGCGCCACGGCGGTCGCGCGCACCGAAACCTGTCCTGTGACCAGCCGGGTCAACGTGCCATCGTCAACCGACACGCTGGCCAACTGGACCTGGCCGTCATCCTCGAGCGTGACGTAGATGTGACTTCCGTCCGGAGAAAAAGCGGGTCCGTAGGCCTTGCGATCGAGATCCTCCGTGGTAAGAAGCACGGGCTGGTCCTCTCCAATACGAATGATCGCGACTTTCGACTGCAGGTAGGACGCGGGTATGTCGGTCCGGTCCGTGTACGTCGTGAGGTAGGCGATTCTCTCGCCGTCGGGGTGCCAGATCGGCGAGCTGTCGGAGCCGGGGTTCGTGGTTACCCGGACTGCTTCCTGTTTGTCGTACGGAGTACGCGAATCCACCACCCAGATGTCGGAATTGAAATTGGTGTCCGGCTCGGCTGTGCGGTTACTGACAAAAGCGATCTTGCTGCCATCGGGCGACCATGTCGCGCCGTAGTCGTCATAGTCGCCGTCGGTGATCTGGATGGTGGTATCTGTTTCGAGGTCGTGGACATAGAGATGGGTGCGCTGGCGATTCAGATACCCCACATAGTCTTGCTTGAAAATTAACTGGTCGATCACCCAGGGTCCATCGGATTTCTCTTCGCTCTTATCGCTGATCGAAAGTAGGAGGCGTTTGCCGTCGGGGGACCATTGGTAGCCCCCGATGCCCCCCTCGATATTGGTAATCTGGACGCGCTCCCCGCCGCCGCGTAGGTCTAGACTGAAGAGCTGTGAGCCTTGGCCTTTGCTCCTCGCTACAAAGGTCAGATACTTGCCGTCGGGAGTCCAACTGGGACTTCCTACCCCCGATCCCCTGGCGGTGATGGGTCGTGCCTCGCCACCAGCGGTGGGAACCATCCAGAGGCGAGATTCTGAGCGGTCATTCTCAAGGTCTTTTGTGCTTACCGAATAGACGACCCATTTACTGTCTGGGCTGATGATCGCTCTGCCGGCGCCCTGGATGGCGAAGTAGTCATCGATCTGGATATTACGGCCGGCGTCGGCATCCTGCGCCAAGGCCCGAGTCCCCGCGCTGGCGCCTAACAGTAGAAACGCGAGTAAAGTGATCTTGATGAACGAATGTGTTTTCATGGCAACTTACCTTTCTTCTAAATTAGTATGACGCGTGACACCTCACGAGTCACGCCAGTACCTGTAGGTTCCTTGAATTATATGTATGGTACATGCGCTGGTTAGTCGGCGGCTAGCGCAACCGCCGCTGACACTTCGTTTCCTGGATAGGAGCCAGGCCGGGCTATCTCTTTCGTCCGACTTTTGTCTCCCAAGTGGCCCAATCACCGCCAAACGGTCGCAGTCCGAGGTCTGATGGACTGGTGGGAGGCGGGTTCAACGCTTCATATAGCTGCTGCGCGTGTGCCTGGGCCCGGGTGTATGCAGTCGCGGCCCTGGCAAGATTGAAATTTGCATCGTGACCGCTGGACAGTACTCCCTGATTGTAGAAGTTGTTTCCCTGGTAGTATTCCTTGTTCGCCAAATCATAGAGGTTCTTCAAGGGTACATAACCTACGTCCGTGTAGTTCATACGCATGAATGCGGCATAGGCGGAAGCGATGTCATTTGCTGCCGCAGTTTTGGCCTCAGCGACAACTTCTCCTGGACTTGCCGCGAGGGTGAGTCTGAAGAAAGTGTGAGTGCCATTGATGAATGGATAGGCGGGCGGCCGCTTGGTGGCGGGGATGACACGGCCCGCCGGACCCGTGCAAACGTACACCATACCTTCATCTCCGTCGTCGGGCACCACCACCGCGACTCTCGAGTTCGTCGGGCGCAGGACCTTCGTTTCCCAACCCCCCGCCGGCGGATACGGGGGACCATCTCCCGGAAACCGCAGGATCATCTTCATGAACTCAGCGTCCACATGGCCGTGATAGTTGTGGAGCATGTCCCAAAGCTGCATGTTTCGCGGGATCGCGGAGGATCCGGCGCCATAGCCGCCATGCTTACCCACAAAGTCGCCTTGTTTGGTCACGCTCATCTCTTTGATGAAGTAGTTGTTGGTTGAAAACAGGAAATCCTTTTCCCCGAAGTCACCCGGTTTCCGCACACCCTGAATGGTAGGTGTCTTTTCCACCACAAACGCATTTCCATGGACGTCGGCAAAATGGAAGTTCTCCGGACAGTCGATGTGCCAGGGAAGAAGCATATCGCGGGCTTCGATGGCGGTGTTCGCATAACGTACCAGGTGGGGCAGGGATAGCGACCAGGACAGGCCAAAGTCTCTGTCTTTCGCCCTGACAGAATCGCCGCCGCCGCTATTCCCCACAAACAGCCCTTTGTTGTTCATCAGGAAATGGTTTCCGATATCGCCTGCGTGCGCACCGCTGATGTAGTTGTTGCCTTCATCCGGAAAGGCAACAATGATCAGCTGATAGACCGCATCGCCCTCGTCGTCCCATGTGTCCATCCCGATCAACCGGCCGGTCTTGGTGGCGCTCCTCCAGGCGGAAGCCACGGAACACCCCTTGGTCGGTATGACCTTACCCTCCGCCTCGGCGGGGAACGGGTGAGTCTTCGGGTTGGGCGCCGGCTCGCCAAGAGTCCCGGGCAGCCAGCAATTCAGGAGGAGAACGTCGGCGTAGGACACGTCAAGTCCGGCTGCCGTCGCACCGGCGGCGAGACCTCTCATCTGAGCGATAACCTCCGGCGTGAACCGCTTCGCGTAATACTGGATTGCCCGGAGTTGGTGCTCCACCTTCTCGCGACTCAATGTCTGTAACGAGAAAGCCCAATAGGCGTCTTTGCGCCTTTCGATTAGATGCCCGGCCTGCTGCCCGTATTGATACCCCATCTCGTAGTCGGATCCGCTCAAGACCACAATTGGCATGATGTCCGGCGGCAACACGTCCTCCAACGGATTCTGGGCAAGCAGGGTCCCTGCATTCGCGCCTAACAGTAGCAACGCAAGCAAAGCGATCTTGATGAACGAATGTGTTTTCATGGCAACTTACCTTTCTATTTAGTGTGACGAGTCACGCCAGTACCTACAGGTGTTCGTTAAATTATCTATCTCTCCCTCAGCGGGCCAGCAACGGCTCGACATCTTCGGCAATGACCTGATTCAACCGGTTCCGTTGGAGCTCGAAGCGTTCCGAGAGGTCCTCGAATACCGCGTACATCGATTTCGTGGGTTTGGCATCGGCCGCGCCGACAGCACCTGAGAGCGAGCTCAGCTTTTCGGTCAACCCCGGGGGGCCCCACATCATGGGGTGGGCCCTGGATCCCATCCATATGGTTAGCGTGCTCTCGATCTGCCTGAGCTGTTCCAGGATCCCGTCGACCTTCCGGCGCCCGTCAACCTTGGCTCGGACATCTCTGATTTTGATCACGGTCTCGGCCACTTGGGAAAACCGATCCCGGATGTCAACCATGAGCTCGAACTGGTCCCTGAGATCGGCGTCGCTGGCCTTTACTCTCGAATCTTTGCGAATCTCGAAAGGCCGCTCGTAATCCTGTCCGTCCACGGAGAGTCGGACAATGTATCGTCCGGGAGGCGCAATCGGTCTTGAGGGTGGTGAGTAATCGACGCTCTTGAAAGTGTTCAATGCTCCAGCGGACGCAGGCATCTGGGTACCCGGATATCGCATGTCCCAGAAGAATCGGTTCATTCCTGCCCTGGAGGATGGCTTGCGGCGTTCCTTCGACTTGCTGGAGAACTGCTGGATGATCTCGCCGCCCGCATCCGTGATGGTAAACATCATTTCACTGGTGGATGCCTGGGCCAGGTAGTATTCGATCATTACCCCCCTCGGTGGGTTTCTCGCTGCGTCTGAAGATCCTGAATACCCACCCCCACCCCAAGGTCGGCGGAGAGCAGGGACTACTTCAAACAGATGCACCGGCGCCGAGGTGACTTCGGGAGTAATCCCGCGCAGGGACGAGATGTTATCCATAATCCAGAAGCCCCGCCCATGGGTTGCCACCACCAGGTCATCGTCTTTCACGAGCATGTGCATGACCATCGCCGGCGGAAGGTTGCGCTGTAGAGACTGCCAGGAGTCCCCGGCGTCGAAGGAGACGTACGCGCCGGTTTCTGTTCCCGCGTAGAGGAGACCCGGCCGGACCGGATCCTCTCGGATGACCCACGAGTAGTCGTTTTCCCGAATCCCGTTCGTGATCCGCTGCCAGGTCCTGCCGTAGTCCGTGGTCTTGTAGAGATACGGCGTGCGATCGCTCACCCTGTGCCGTTCACCGGAGATATAGACCGTGCCCGGCTGGTGGGGAGATACGTCTATGGCGGTGATGGTGGTCCATTCGGGGAGATCCGGCGGCGAGACGTTGCGCCAATTGCGGCCACCATCTTGCGAAACCTGCACGGTACTGTCATCGGTGCCAACCCAGAGCTCACCCTTTCGGAGGGGAGACTCGGCAATGGTCCGGATGAGACTGACGTGAAAAAGCGAGGACGCATTGGAACTAATGGGCCCTCCGGATATTTCGCCCATCATGTCCTGGCGGTTCCGTGTCAGGTCGGGACTGATCGTATCCCAGGTCTGGCCTTCGTCCGTGGTTCGGAAGAGGTACTGGGCGGCGGTGTAGAGAACGCCAGGATCGTGCGGCGACAGGAGTACCGGGAACGAGTAGTAGAAACGGTATTTTATGTCTTTGGCGGGAGTTCCAAACACCCACTCGGGCCAAACGGTGATCTGCGGAGCCTGCCCGGTTTCCCGGTCAAAACGGTACGTCCTGGACCTGTCATTGCCATAGACCACACTGCCGTCGGGCTTGACCGCTGTTTGCCCGCCCTCGCCGACAGGCAGGATAAGATAGTGCGTCCATCCGATGGACCGATTGTTGGTTCGACTTGGAATTCCTATGTGGCTGTTGTCGTTCTGGGAGGCGTAGAGCCAGTAGGGCTCCTGGTCGTCCACCGCCAGACTGAGAAGGTCTGCGGTGGGCTGGTTATCGAGGCTCGACCAGGACTGGCCTCCATTCAACGTCACCGAGGCCCCCCCGTCCCCTCCTTCGATCATTCGGCGAGAGTCGTGTGGATCGATCCATAACGCATGAGGGTCCCAGTTCTCCATGCTTACACGTTTGAAGGTCCGGCCCGCGTCCGTGGACTTAAGTAAACCGCTGATGGGCTGGATATAGACGACGTCGGGATCCTGGGTGTCGGCGGTGATGTGATTGTAGGAATTGGGGATCTCCATCTTGCCGGGGTCTTGATGCGTCATCTGCCAGGTGGATGCGCCGTCATCGGAACGATAGATCCCGCCTTGGCCTTCGTCAGCCTCGATGAAGGCATACACCCGGTTGGAGCGCGCCGGTGAGATGGCTATGCACATCTTTCCGATCAGCCCCTTTGGCATACCGGGGTTGCGGGTGATGTCCGTCCAGGTGTCCCCGCCATCGGTGGTCTTGAAAAGTCCGGTGCTGGCCCCGCCGCTCTCCTCGTCCCACGGGTACGTCACATGGTGGTTCAGGGACGCGATGATCACCTTCGGATTTGTAGGATCAATCGACAGATCCACCGCGCCGGCAGTCTCGCCCTTATACAGGATGCGTTCCCAGGTCCGGCCACCATCGGTCGTTCGATAGACGCCGCGATCCGGGTTGGGGCCGAACATGTCCCCCATGGCGGCCACATATACGATATCGGGATTGGTTGGATGAATGCGGAGCCTGGCGATGTGGCGAGTCTTTTGCAGGCCCACGTTGGTCCACGTGTCTCCTCCATCGGTTGATTTGTAGACCCCATTTCCGGGCGAGATGAATTGTCGTTGAAGCCCCTCCCCCGTTCCCACATAGATCACCTTGGGATCCGAGAGCGCCACGTCCAGGGCACCGACCGCAGGGAATTTGAAGAAGCCGTCCGAGACGTTCCGCCAATTTATTCCGGCATCGGTGGTCTTCCACACTCCGCCGTGGGCAGCGCCAAAATAGTAGAGGAGGGGATCGTCGAGAACTCCCGCCACCGCGATGACACGTCCTCCCCGGTACGGCCCCACGAACCGCCACTCGAGAGCCGAAAGAAAGCTGGCATCCACGCTGGGATACTCGGCAGCTTTGGGGCTCATAGCGCTGTCTTGATAGTTGTCGTCGGCGAGGCAGCCTGTTAGCGCGACTCCAGCCAGGAGACCAGCGTTCAAGATAGTGAACTTCATTAAAACGGTGATTAAAATCGGAATTGAAGCAATGTAATTAACGCGAGTTTTCATGTTAAGGCCTCAAAAAATAAAATATCAGGAACATTTATAAAGCTTATTCTATCTGAGATTTCCCATATACAGTTTTACTGTCAAGTGACTATGCCTTCTTGTAAATACCTCGCGGATTGGTAGAGCCTACGGCTCCCGGGGTTCTACCCGTGTTTCATCAGTTTTCCCTTCGCCGCGAAAGACTGAACGGATTACATAGACCGCAACGCAGGCGCCAATCAGCGCGGCGACGGTGACGGCCTCGTCGATTGGCATCTGCAATAGCAACCAGCCGACGATAGCACAACTTAAGAGCGGAATGACCGGCCCGAATGGCAGCCTGAACTCGCCGTCTTTGGGCATTCCGTCGCGCTGGCGCAAACGGAGCACGGCAAGGCTGACCCCGAGGTAGATGAGCAGCAGTGAGCCGGTTGCCACAACTGCCAGGTACTTGAATGTGCCACTCAACGCGAACACAGCAACGACTATCGCGAAGAAAATAATCGCGATGTGGGGCGTTTTGTACTTCGGATGCACCTTGCCAAGGAAACTCGGCAGGTTATTGTCCAGCGCTGACGCGAAAATAATCCTGGGTCCCCCCAGCATGTCGCCACTGAGGGCGCCGTAGATTGAAATAACTGCGCCGACGATCAGCATCTTTCCGCCCCAGTCGCCGAATACCTCGGTCGCAACCGCCACCAGCGGTGCTTCGGTATTTTTTGCAAGCTCGGGCCCGAGCACGCCTTGTGACACCGTTTGCAGACCGACGTAAAGCAGAAGAATTCCGCCCAGGCCGAGCAGTAGTCCGAGCGGCACGGTTTTCACAGGGTTTTTTATTTCTCCGCTGGCGTTCAACGCAGACTCGGCCCCGGTAAACGCATAAAATAACAGGATCGTAGTCGCACCGATGCTTGAAAAGGACGGCCACTCGGGAATGGCGAGATTCTCGAAGTTAATCACAAACAGCCCGGCAACCAACAGTAACAGTAGCGGCACCAGTTTGGCCAGCGTGTTGAAAATGTACAAACGCACGCCCGCTTTGACGCCCCAGACGTTCACCGCAGCCAGAAACGTCAACACGACGATGATAAATATTGCGCGCGGGATGGGCTCACCCAGTATCGGATACAGCTTGGCAATTTGATTGACCATGATAACCGTGATCGCAGCGTCTGCCAGCGCGGACCAGCCGAACCAGAACAGGATCGACGCGATAAATCCGGCAAATGGACCGAATGCTTCCTCGATGTAGGCATAGGCGCCGCCGCTGCGAGAAACTCGGCTGCCGACTTCTGCGAAACACAGGAAGACAAGTGCAACCGTGACCGAGCAGATCAGGTAGGCAATTATCGCTGCCGACCCAAGGCCCGCGGCGACGAGGCCCGGTAGAACGAAAATACCGGCTCCGACCACCATGTTGATGACATTCAATCCCAGGGCACCGGTGCCAATCACGCGTACCAGTCCTTCGTCTTGCTCGCTACCCGAAACGGCCATGAATTACTCCTTGTTGCTCTTATTGTCGGAAGACATTCTACTGCTTCAAACGTTCTACAGGCGATTGCGCGCCGTGTGCAAATAGTAGTCAACCACCTCGCCAGCGGTATCAATCACGTGGATACCCGGGTAGCGGATCGTTGTGGGACAAATGTGACCCGGCACAGCCAGCAAATACTCGCCCACACGAGGCAGTTCACCTGATATCCGGAATACACCATGCTCTTCACTCTGCGATACGAGTTCCGCCGTGTCCTGGCCAAGCAGGTAAACCCTTTCCTCGACCGGAAGATCTGAACTGATTGCCTTGCATCCCAGGTCCGTAGTGATCGTCCCGGCGTCCGGATATCGGTCCACCACCTGGGTCAGGACCAGTGCAGCGTGGCGAAACGGCATGTCGGGCATCGCCGTACCATGGCCCGTATCCCAGTAGACAAATGTCCCCGGTGAACCGTACATTCCCTCCGTGCGTGCGTAGTAGGCAAACGAAAAGCTGCCGCCAGCGACCACGCACGGAACGGGCATCCCTGCTGCCTCGATCTGGCGCTGAAATTCCTGAAGCGACTCGATGTGCTGTTGCGCCGCCGCCTCGCGTTGAACCACATCGCTAAAGTTATCGTGTCCGTCGTACAAGTGAAAACCGGATGGCTGCAGGAACTGGTGTGCGTTGATTTGGCGATACAACTTTGCAGCATCCGGGCCGAATCCAATTCCCGTACGGCCCATGCCGGCATCCAGGTCCAGCATCACGCGCAGCGACTGCTTTCGGCTTGTGGCGATGGTGCCCAGCACGTCGAGGTGAAACGGGGTACTGACGATGGTAACGACCCAAGCGTCCGGGTAGGACGAGGTCAGGTCGCAGAAACGCTCAATCTTGCACTCCTGGACCTGTGGGTAGGAGAGAATCGCCTTGCGTGCTCCGGCCTGGAGCACCATTTCCAGTTCCTTCAACGTGGCGCACTTGAATCCGTCAATCCCAAGCTCGACCTGTTTGCGCGCGACCGCCTCCGATTTATGCGTCTTGACGTGGGCTATCAGATTCTGGCCACCGCCTACCAGCTCACAGACACTTCGAATATTGTGGTCCATCTTGTCCTGGAAGAGCAGCATGGCCGGCGTTTCCAGTGCGTCCGGGTCGGCGACGCAATAATCCTGGTAGGTGATCATCAATGTATTCCTTAAAAGTCGATGTACTGAATTTGACTCATCTTTTGGGCCGTCCTTACAATATCTGTTTGTTTTTTATCTTCCCGCAGAGCCCGGCCGACCATCTTGGCGATTTGAATGTCCTGGATCGCAATCCTTAGACTCCGTCCCCGCCGGCACCCCGCAAATCGCGGGCATGCCAGAGTGCCTTCACTTCTGGCTACAAAGGACAAAAATGTCACCACCGCAGGGAGTTTATGCTGTTACAGGTGAATGAACAAGGAAAAATACTACCAGAAAATGCAAAATGAGTAACATTTTAGCTAACTGAAGCAGATTTTACTGTTTTCGACTACTTTATGTAAACAAGCCGAAAAAACTTCAAAATGTCAAGATAGGTAATTTGCACTGTAGTGAGGTGGTAAACAGATGACGAACACTTGACTTGCCAATTATGCCGCCCACATTTGTCAGCTTTGTTAGGAATGTCAGGTGCGAGAGCTTTAGGTAATTTTGATAAATTAATGCCCTGTTCCCATAATGGTTTTGATTGCCTTGTCAGCCTCGATACGCAGCTCTGGATCAGGGTCAAAAAGTAGAATGTCTTCCAGAGCCTTTTTGACTTTCTTATCAAACGCGAATCCTGCCAGCTCGCTAATTGATTCCTGACGCGTCTTTTTGTCTGCGAGCTTGAGTTTTCTGAGAAGTTGCTTTTCTTGGCCCGAAGATGCTGTATAATGCTCACGATTGCTAATCCCCGTTTGTACGCGGGCAAGTAACCTTAAAACTGTAAATTAAAACCCTACTGGCGCGGATTTACTGCCCCAAAGGGCATAATGCGGATTTGAAGAGTTTAATCGGGAGGTTATTATGTTGAAGTCTTGTGGATTTGTGGTCTTGTCGGCGGTTGTTTTGTTGGCGGGTTGTCAGCAGCAAAGCTGGAGACCCCAGGATAAAGAGCTCTGGGACAGGGCCGATGAGTTGGCTCATAAGTATATGATCGTCGATACGCACCTGGACGTTCCCGGTCAACTGCAGGAGAAGATGGAGGACGTATCGCAAGAGACCAGCGGTGATTTCGATTATCCGCGGGCCGTGACGGGCGGGCTGGATGTGGCGTTTATGGCGGTCTACATCTCACCCAAATACGAGGAAGACGGCGTGGCAAAGGCCTTTGCCGATGAGACCATTGATCTGGTAGAGGGCATCGTAAAGGACCATTCCGATAAGTTCGCGATGGCCGGTTCTCCCCGGGAGGCCAGCGGTCAGTTCGGCAAAGGAAAAGTTACTATCGTAATGGGAATGGAAAACGGAGCGCCTATCGAAGGCGACCTCGACAATCTCAGGCACTTCTATGATCGCGGGATTCGATATATTACTTTGGTCCATTCAAAATGCAATCATATCTGCGATTCCTCTTACGACGAGGAGAGAAAATGGGGGGGCTTGAGTCCCTTCGGCAGAGAGCTTGTCGTCGAGATGAACCGTACGGGCATGATTATTGACGTATCGCATGTCACCGACGAGACATTTTATCAGGTCATGGAATTATCCAGTACGCCGGTCGTCGCGACACATTCATCCTGTCGGCATTTTACTCCCGGCTGGGAACGCAACATGGACGACGAGATGATCAAGCTGTTAGCCGAAAAGGGCGGGATCATTCAAATCACTTTCGGCGGCGTATTCGTAAACACCCGGGTCAACCGAAAGAGTCAGCAGGCATGGGAGGTCATGGACGCTTATATCGCCAGACACAATCTCCAGGACGAGGCAGAGGACGAATATGTCGCTGAATACAAGAAGGCCCATCCCCTCGTCAAGGCGAATGTAACCGATGTCGCCGAAAATATCGATCATGCGGTAAAGCTCGTGGGCATCGATCACGTGGGATTAGGCTCGGACTTTGACGGCGTGGGCGACAATGTGCCCATCGGACTTGAGGATGTCTCCTGCTACCCCAATCTCATCTACGAACTCCTCAAAAGAGGCTACTCCGAACAGGACATCAAAAAAATATGCGCAGAAAACTTCCTTCGAGTCTGGTCGGCGATACAGGGCTCGGCGTCGAAATAGATTCTGTAAACGGCTGTCTTATGCGGTATTACCCCCCTGTCGCCCTGCCGCTGCCGATAGTTTAAGATGATCTGTGTGTCGGTGGTTCAGGGCGGTAGTGAAAAATGGGGCATCACCTTTTGAAGATAAAACTCTTAAATGTCTTTCAAGAGGATATTTGCAGATGATTTTTCAATGTCATTGGCAAATGTAGCCAAGCATTCTGAGAGTTTATTCAGTTCTTCTGTTTCGCCTACAGGTATGTTCGAATGACCTCTTTGTTCGAGAGATTCAAGAACATATTTTACGGTAATCTTTCCGACATCGACCGCAGGCTGATACTCAATATCTCTGCCATCACCATTTCTGGCCTCGGAGAGTATTCCTGAACCGACCAATTCGAAGAGTATCTGCCGAGCAAGGCGAACAGGTATTTCGAGAGCGTGTGAGATTTTCTCTGCACTAAGTGGGCTGGCTCCCATGCAAAAGTTCTTTATTAACAGATGAGCCACTAATAATGAAATCCGTCTTTTGAACGATTGGCTGGCCGATAGACAATCCTGTTCAAATTCATAAGTCTCAACATTCTGGTGCGCAAATGAAAGCTCGGCACCAAATAATACCACCAGCCAGCTAATCTGCAGCCATAACAGAAAAAGAGGCAACGCTGCGAAACCGCCGTAAATAGCACTGTATTTTGCCGTAACAATTTGAAAATTAATATAAATCCACTGGACCATTTGAAAGATCGTGCCAGCAACAACTCCGCCTAAAAAGCCTGACCTCAATCTGACCTTAGTATTTGGCATAAAGATGAAAATAAATGTAAATGTAATCCAGATGGTGCAATAGGGCAGGAGTTTTAATGTGAATAATATCAATGGGGCAACGGCATTGAGAACAGCAGATTGCTGAATTATAACCCGAACCTGGCTGCTTATAACAACCGTAGCGCTACTGGCCATAATCATAAGAAAAGGGCAGACCAACATCACGGAAAGATAATCGCTGAATTTCCTGCCGAGAGTCCTTGGCTTTTTCACTCCCCATATATCATTAAAGGAATTCTCAATATTGCTCAGCACCTTTATAATGGTCCAAAACAGAAAAGCAACCCCAACACCAGCAATAAATCCACCTTTGGCGTTTTCAAGAAGAGAATTCGCAAAGGCTATGATCTTCACTGCAACTTCCTGTTGGCCCGGGCCCTGCATCTTTTGCAGCAACTCGGTTTCAACTCGTTTCTCAAGGCCGAAACCCTTTGCTATTCCAAACATCATCGCAATTACCGGAACAATAGAGAGCAGAGAATAAAAAGTCAGGGCAGAGGCTCTGAATTTGCACTTGTCTTCCGCAAATCCACGAACGGCAAGGACAATAATTCTTAACTGCCTGAGAAAGAAAGATTTATTGCGAGAATAGTTCTCTAAGCGTATACGCCAAATATCAGTTTTGAGAAAATCGATAACCTTTGACACCATAGTAAATTTCCCCTTATTTCAGCCTGATAAGTTAATCATTATCCGGAGTATACCATCCTGTTCGGGGATTTTCAACCATTATTGTGAGGCAGGGAGTGATAAGCGTTTTTTATCATATTGCCGATATTTTACGGTGTTGACCACTCAGCCAAAACGCGATATAATCCCGGTAAATCAATTTTGGGGTCTATTCTGAAAGGATAGGAAAATGAAAACTCTAAGAAAAGTTGCGTTTTGTTTGTTGGTTGTGTGTTTTTTGGTTCCAGCTGGATGCGGTAAAAAGGCTGATGAGAGCAAACCTCTCAGTGAAGTAAAAGCTGAAGCTGGAAGCATGAGCGTTGAAAAGCTCCGGTCAATGGCACTAACATACAAAGACGCTATTACTGCCAAAAAAGGTGAAATTGAGAAGATTGTTGGCGAACTCAAGGATATTCCAGTTGCTAAAATGCTTGGCGATGAAGCAAAAGGGCTAAAGACTGAGATTGATGCTCTGACTAAATCGGTATCGGCCCTTAAAGAACGGTTCCAGGTTTACTATGATAAGCTGAAGGAAAAAGGCGGCGATTTATCCGGCTTGACGCTTTAGTGCAAAAAGTACCCTTCATTAGAACCGGTAATGCAAACCTACTCGCTCAGTCCTTGACGAAACCAATTGGTTATAGCGGTTCAGGGTTTTATTGCCGATGGTGTCAAAATGGTGTCAATCGAGTTACCTTGTAGACTCTTGATTCATGGTAGCCGGTTACAATCCTGAAATAATCACTCAAAATCAGGTCAGTTTCTCTGTCACCGGTATCGGCCAGTAATGGACGGTTCTGCAGAGAATTAATCTTATGGGCTGTCGCAACGATAATAATGTTGTCTTTGCCAATAACCTTAAGCACATCAGGGCTCAATTGCTGATTGCCGCGGCCGAGTATATAGCCCTGACCACCAATGGGAGTGATGATCAATTTACATTTTTTGCCATTTATTATGTCGAGCAACTGTGATTCATTTAAATCCTGTGCAATAAGTTTCTTTTTGTGAACAATATCTATGCCCAGCAACGAGTTTTCCAGGTCCAGTTTTTGCATTATGGCCCTTGTTGTCGTGCCTGGGCCGATAATATAATAAAAGTCATCATCCATATTTTCCACGATATCAGCGGCTATGGCCTGCTGGTAATAGCTTTCAGTTGCGGGAGAAGCTGTTTTGAGATTTTGAACATATTTTTTTTCAAACGGTATTTTCAAATAGCCATACAATTTGGCCGAGAGAATTCCTCTTCTGTAATCTTTTTCATCTATGTCCATGACTTCGCAATCTACAGTTCTTCTTGTTTTTCCCCGGAGGAAAAGATCCGCCAGTTTGCCAGCCATTGACGGATTACCTGCATAGACAGCGGAGTGTATCTTGACGCCTGCGGGTATGCCCAAAACAACCTGAGAAACTTTAACAGCAGAATAAATATCCCGTGCGGTACCATCCCCTCCTGCGAAAAGGATAAGATCTGTGCCCATATCTAACATTTTTTTTGCGGCGTCAGTAGTATCAATAGATGAGGTGCTGCCGGTTGAAACAGAACCGATAACTTTCGGCTTAAAACCACAATGAACCAGGGCATTTTGGCCCATCTGATCTGGACAGGTAATAAATTCAACTTCATCTTTTAGCAGGATAAGTTCATTAAGCGCTTCGATGGTACGCTGGTTAGCTCGCGGTTTTGCTCCGAGACTTTCGGCTTTTGCAAGGATATCCGCTCCATCGGTTCCTTTTAAGCCTACCCTGCCGCCCATGCCCGCGATCGGGTTAATAATAAGACCTAACTTTTTCATATCGAACGGCTGCTAATCTGTACATTTATGTTTTTTAAGATAAGACCGCCAGGTAATGGCCCACTTTTTCGGATCATCCAGTGTACTATGGTCTATCTTGTGGATAACACTGTTATAGGGAGCACCCTTTACTTTTTCCGGTTCCTCGTAAGCCTCGCGTACTACCTGCTCGAGTCCCGCAAGGTACTCGTCAAGCTCATCTTTAGAATACGACTCAGTGGGTTCGATCGTAAAAGGCTGCGGAACGACGAATGGGTGATGGCTTGACCATAAGTGAAATCCGAAATCCGCGAGCCTGGAAGAGACCTCCTCAGTTGTGATGCCGGTATCGGTAAACAATTTTTCCCAGCTATAGCGAACCTGCTCGATGCGGTGTCTGTCCTTTGCATAGGGAGCGGCGGCACCTTTGATCTTTTTAATCTTTTCGAGCATGTAATTATTGTTCAGGACCGCGATATTGGCAGCTTCCTTAAGCCCATCGACACCAAGGCTCATTATCCACGCGTAGGCCTTCAATATAACAGGAAAGACTCCATAAAAAGACCTTGTTTTGCCGATCGTATTGGGCAGGTTATAATCAAGAAAATATTTTTCACCATCAAAACCAACCACCGGAACCGGAAGAAACTCTATAAGTTTTTTATTTACTCCCAGAGAACCGGAAGCCGGACCGCCACAACCGTGCGGGGCACCGAACGTTTTGTGCAGATTAAAGAAGCACATATCGAAGTCCGCTTCTTTTGCACGTGTAATACCGAGTATTCCGTTTGCATTGGCCTGGTCATAACCGCACAGACCGCCGGCCTGGTGGACCATCCTGGTAAACTCAACTATACGCGGATTGAAAATCCCGGTATCCTCCGGATTGGTGATAAGCAGGCCCGCTGTGCGGTTTGAGACAACCTTCTTCAACGCGTCCACTTCCGGCAAACCATCTTCATTTTGATAAAGTGTAATCACCTTGTAGCCCTTGACCGCGGCGGCAGCGGCATCTGAGGGGTGAGAAAATATTGTGGTTATTATTTCATCTCGCTGCTCAGCCTGGCCGCGTGATTTATGATACGCCTGAATGATCGAGGCCATTGTAAAAATCGCCGAAGAACCCGAACTTGGTTGAAGTGAAAACCTGTCCATGCCTGATATTTCTTTGAGGAATAATTCGAGCTTATACATTATTTCCAAAGCGCCCTGAACGGTGCTTTGGTCCTGAAGCGGATGAATTTGGCTGGCATTTTCGTTGCCTGCAAGTACCTCATTTATTTTTGGGTTGTATTTCACTGTGCAGGTGCCCTGGCCTATATCAATATTGAAATCGGCGCCAAGGCATTGCTGGGAAAGTCTCAGAAAGTGTTTCAAAACCCTCATTTGCGAAACTTCAGGAAGCCCGAGGGGCTGGGTTCTTTTCATATTTTGAGGCAATGTGGAAAGACAATCGCCAACAAGCTGTTCTATTTCAGGTTCAATCTGCGGGGTAAGCATTCCGCACTGGCCCGGTGTATCCAGTTCGAAAATAATTTCCTCATCCCACTTTGCCTGATGAAAATTTCTTACTTTAGCTTTATTGTTCTTCACTTTATCTTCTCCAAAATATTATGGGATTTATCAGCCCAAACACTTGCTTAATACAGTAACCAGTTTGTCGATATCAGCTTTGGTGTGCATTTCCGTAACACAATAAAGGGCACAGTTATCCAGTTCTTTGGACCAAACGCCAAGGTCATGGCCACCGAAAATATTCTCATCGAGCAATGCTTTATTTATCTGCTCAACGGTCTTTGAAGTCCGGCTGAAATCAACGACAAACTCTTTAAAATGCGATGATTCGAACCGTGGGACCTTAACACCCTTCACCTTTGAGAGCATAGCTATAGCATACTGAGATTTTTGCAAGATATGCCGGCCAAGTTCAATCATTCCCTTTGGGCCCATTAGTGACAAATACACCCCTGCGGTTATGCCCCACAAAGCAGCGGCTGTGCCGACAAACTCCTTGCCCTTTTCCCGCACTCCAAATGATGTCCTGTCATAAGCGACATCGCCAAAACCATACTCTCCGGCGACCGCGGTTTTTGTGATGCCGAAAAGTCTGGAGGGGTATTCCATTACAAACTTTTCCTCGTCACGAGTAGCGATGAATCCGGCAAGCACCCCGCCGTAATACATATGATGACCGAGGCTTTGAATATCGCCGCAGGCAATATCCGCACCATAACCGCTTGGCGGAGTGAGCAGGCCAAGACAGATTGGATCGACGCCGACCACACTTAAGGCGCCATTGCTGTGAACAATATCAGATATTGCCTGGCCTTGTGATTCAATGATACCCAGATATGATGGATTCTCAAAATAAACACCAGCAATATTGGCGGACATTTTTGCTTTGAGGTCATCAAGGTCAATCATGCCCGTTTGCTCATCGTGTTTTAATGTGGTCACGGTAAGAGCGGGCGAGCAGTAGTTTCTTATCGCCGACAGCCTGTCCGGGTTTACTGTATCGGCAACAAGTATCTCGCTTCGTGCGGTAATACGCTCTGCCATTCTCATTGCGGTACTTGCGGCCTGGCACCAGTCATAAGTGGGCACATTGACAACATCTACATCGAGCAGCTCAGCCATAAGGCTCTGGTATTCAAAAAGCGCCTGGAACCTGCCGTGATCCTCGTAAGGTTCGCCGGCATAAGCCGTTAAAAACTCTGACCTTTGATTTATCTCATCGCATATTGCCGGCACATAATGCCGCCAGCAGCCGCCGCCAAGAAAACTTATGTTCTTACTGCATGAGCGGTTCTTAGCGAGTATCTGCTCAACATGTCGTTTGAGATCATACTCAGAACTCAAGGCCTGCGGGATATTCATTTTGCCTCTGAACCTCAGCGATTCGGGAATATCCTCATACAACTCTTCGATACTTTCAGCACCGATATCTTTGAGCATCCGGGCCTTAACCTGCGGTACAGAGTTGGGAATGTAGGGATGTACAAATTCGTTTCTTTTATCCATAGTCAACCTCTAAAACATAAACCTTTATTTGCCAGAACAAAAACACACTGGAATTTCACAAAACACTGCCACCATTTCCACATTTATCACCGGAAAAAATTTGACGGCCAGGATTTGTCTCTAAGCCAATCCTCCTCCGTCAACAACAAGATGAGCACCCGTCACCCAGACAGACATATCACTCGCAAAGAAAAGCACCGCGCAAGCAACGTCCTGAGGGGTGCCTACTCGACTTATCGGTCTTTCGGCTGCTTCCTCCATGAACTGGTCCTCATTTTCACCCAACTGCTCACACTCACTATGAAGCAGAGGGGTATCAATATCACCGGGACATATACAATTAACACGGATATTATGCTTGCCGTGATCGATGGCCATAGCGCGAGTCAGGTTTACGGTTCCGCCCTTTGCCGCACAATATGAAACGGCATTTGCTCCGCCCTTCAGCGACCAGCCTGAGCCTGTATTTATGATGCTTCCGCCGCCATTGCTTATCATGCGGGGGATAACATAATGGCTCAGCATGAATATCCCCTTTAAGGTAACATCCAGGGCAAGATCCCACTCCTTTTCGCTCAAATCGACAGTATTCTTGCGAATCGAAACTCCTGCATTATTAAAAAGTATGTCGATCTTACCAAAGGCGGCAATTATATCTTCTGTTGCTTTCCTGCAATCAGCATCTGATGTTACATCACATTTAAAAAACTTTGCACAACCGCCATCTTTATTAATGCAACTCTCAACTTGCCCGCCTTTGGTCTGGTCAATATCCAGCAGGGCAACCTTGGAACCCATCCGGGCAAACAGTTCTGCCGTCCCTCTGCCGATCCCGGAAGCGGCACCGGTAATTACTGCAACCTTGCCCTCTAAGGAAAGTAAACTCAGGGCCTTTTTACTTATCTCCATTTATTTAGCTCCGGATTCACACCAATGCTCACCACTTATATGTTCAATATGTAACGCAGTATAATATAATGTATCAGACTTTCAACCAAAAGTTATAACAAAGATAAAATTTTAACAATATGAAGTAGATTTTACGAATTCTCTTGAAATCGTTAGTGTATATTGCTGTAATAGTGCATAATCAGCCCGTGATGGTCGCGGGCGAGGCCGTATGGGAAATGTTGGTTTAAAAGGAGATCGGATGATGAGAAAGATCGTGAAAGGCTTGTTGATCGTCGCCACGATTTTGACGTTGCGCGCTGAGGCCCAGCAGGCCAAGCAGGTCACACCTCCTCAGAAAGCAGCGGAGGGTGAAGAAATAAACCCCAAGCTCTGGTATCGGCTTGCGTTCCAGGGCGAGCGGGCCGACCTGTTCACACACTGGGAGCGCGTACAGCCGCATCGCACGCTTTCCGCCTCGACGACGCCGAGAGTCTACAAACGGAACACCCTGTCAGTCGATAAGGTCACGTATGAGCTTGATGGGCAGCGTTACCGGCTTTCGCACTACATCGAGAAAGCGAGCATCTCCGGCTTGATGGTCCTGTGCGGCGGGGAGGTGCGCCTGGAGTATTATGGCAAGGGCCTTGATGCTCAAAGCCATAACCATATTTGGTCAGCCACCAAGAGTTTTACTTCCACGCTGGTGGGGATGGCACTGTTCGAAGGCAAAATATCCAGCCTGGATGACGCCGCGGAACAATATGCGACTCAATTCAAAGGTACCGCGTATGGAGAGACTTCTGTCCGGCACTTATTAATGATGTCATCCGGTATCGACTACTTTCATTTTAAGGGTAGTCCGAATCGTAATGATATGTATAACGATCTCATTCAGCAAGGCGGGGATTTCGATAAATGGGCTGCTGCATTACCGCGGCGCGTGCCGGGCGGTACCGATTTCAACTATATCGCTACCGACACGCATGTCCTGGCCGCGGTACTGCGGGGTGCCTACGGAAAACCGTTTGTCGACATCGTGCAGGAAAAACTCTGGGAGCCCTTCGGCTTTGGCGAAGCGCAATGGGGGCTCGATGCACACGGACATGCTACGGGGCATTTCGCGCTATCGCTCACGCTGCAGGACTTCGCTCACCTGGGGCAGCTTTACCTCGAAGATCTAAAGTTGAACGGAAAACCAACAGTCTCTGACGACTGGTTCGATATGGTGGCCAAGGCGCATACCCCTTCACATGAACCCCATTTAACCAGGAAAGGAAATGTGACCGAAGGCTACAGCTTTCAGTTTTGGCTGCCGTTAAACTACGATCAGGAATTTTTGGCGCTTGGCGCCTTCGGGCACTATCTGTGGATCGACCGGAAACGAGATTTTGTGGTCGCACAATTCTCAATCGGTGGAGCCCCGGGGCAACCCGGAGCAAACGCAAAGGAAACGGAGGTAGTCATGCGTGCTTTGGGTACTTTGATGAGTGATTGACATGCACATCCAGAATCAGGCAATTGCTCCTGATTAACGATATAGTTCTTTATGACGGTCGCCTTCGACGGCTGCTCTGAGGCCACAAACGACCTCAGAGAGGGGCCATGACTGCAAGAATTATCTTGAAAGCGTCGGTGTGTATTGCTATAAGAGTGGAAAGTCAGCCCGTGATGGTCGCGGGCGGTAACATAAATATGGGAAATGTTGGTTTATAAGGAGTGTGCGATGCGTGGATTAGCGGATAAGCGGGTTCTTATTACAGGGGGAGCTAGTGGGATTGGGGCGGCGACAGTGAAACGATTTCTGGAGGAAGGTTCACGGGTTGTCGTGTTGGATTATGATGAAGAGGGATGCCGGCGTATTAAAGAGGAGATGCCAGGGCTCTCGGGGACGATTACGTGCGACGTTTCGGATCCGGAGGCGGTCAAGCAGGCGTTTATCGAGTTAGATAAGCTTTTCGGCGGTCTGGATGTGTTGATCAACAACGCGGGCATCAGTATTCGCCATCCAGACGTCACTGAAATTCCGGTTGAGAAGTGGCAGCACGTTGTCAACGTTGTTCTCAACGGCGTTTTTTACGTTGCCCAGCAGGCCGCACAAAGGATGAAGGATTCAGGGGGTGTGATTATCAACATGGGATCTACCTCTGCTTTGATAGGTCACCCCCATTACGCCGACTACAACGCCGCCAAAGCGGGTGTACATGCATTGACAAAGACCATGGCCCTGGAGCTTGCCCCGAAGATTCGCGTTGTTGCCGTCGCCCCGGGTTATGTGCTGACTCCCATGCAGAAAGCGGAGTACACACCGGAGATGATAGAAAAGGTCAACAATAAGATCCCGCTTAAACGGCATGCAAGGCCCGATGAGATCGCGGGCTTATTCGCCTTCCTGGCATCCGATGAGGCAAGTTATATCACAGGCCACGAATATATAATCGATGGCGGTGAAATCACCGGAGGATTGGCCAGCCGGTAGGATGCGTTAACCTGCTATCCCTCCCCCATCAATTACCAGGTTGGCTCCGGTCATATAGGAAGAATCATCCGATGCAAGAAAGAGGGCGGCTTTGGCAAGCTCTTCGGGAGTACCGACCCGGCCTATCGGGCGTTGGGCAGCCGCCGCTTCGTATTCGGCCACGGTCAACCCTTGCGACTTGGCATCGGCATCGAGCATTGGCGTTTTTACATCGCCGGGACTGAGGCAGTTTACACGGATACCCTGGGCTCCGTGATCAATGGCCATAGCCTTGGTCATCACAACGACACCGCCTTTGGCAGCGCAGTAAGAAACCGCTTTCTCTCCGCCCTGGACTCCCCATCCGGAGCTGACGTTGATTATCACACCACTCCCCTGCTCGATCATCGAAGGCAAGGCAAACTTGGACATCAGGAACGTTCCCTTGAGGCTGACATCCACGGTGAGATCCCAGTGCTCTTCCGTGCATTCGACAGTAGTTTCAGCAAAATAGACACCGGCATTATTGAGCAGAATGTCCACCCTGCCAAATGCCTCAATAGTGGCCTCCACTGTTTTTCGGCATTCATCGGGGAACCGAACATCAGCGACAACGAAGATAGCTTGTCCGCCGGCCTTTTTGATCTTTGCGACAACATCCTGACATCTTTTTTCATTCCGGCCCATGATGCATACCCGGGCTCCTTCCCTGGAAAAAAGCTCGGCTGTCGCTTCTCCGATCCCGGAGTTACCCCCGGTTATAATCGCCACTTTATCTGCTAATTTCATTTTTTCTCCTTGATTACATCGATAATTCCACAAATTACATCGATAATTCTACAAAAGGCCTATTGCAGAATCAAGAACATTTTGTCCTCTTTCCACAAAATATTACATCTTACGCTATAAAGCCGCTATGTTTATATTTAGGTGTCTTCACCATGCCACCGGTTCTACCGGTTACTGGCAGTTCATCCCAACAGGAAATATATTGAGCATTATCATCATGAGCGTCCTCACCAGGGTATTGGCAATAAATTGATTGAACCTCCACCTCTAGTTCCTAGCAGCCCAAAACTATATACCACTATAATATACTATGGCACAGTAAGGGCAGGGATGTAGGTAAAGTATTCAATATCCGTTGACAACAAAATGCTGGTGTCTCATAACTTTTTGCAATGCATATGGTTACAACTCCCCTGTTTTTGACAATTTCATTCTTGTCTCCATAATGACACTGATTTGAACGAATCTCAGCTCTCTTTTCCGCTTGATTTGCACCCCCATAATTACGATATAATAAATACTATGAAAAAGGTTTGGATCTATAAAAGAGCAGGTGTAAGGGGCTGGTGGGTCGGCTGGTACGAAAGCGGTAAGCGCAAAGCGAAGTCTCTGCCAACTAAAGAACTTGCTGAACATTTCAAGCAGATCAAATACACTCAACTAAATTCAGATGTCTTTACAGGGATTGTGGTAGCCGACTGGCAACAAATGATTGCCGAGTACAGGGAAGCAAAAAAGGTTCAAGGTGTCACAGAAGGAACACTTTATGAGATTGCATTGTCATTACGAAATTTCGAACGGCTTGTCGGTAAATGTAATTCAAAACAGATTACACAAAGTGCCATCGACAAATTCATATTGCAAAGAAGGACTGAAGTGAGTCGTCCAACTCTCAACAAGGACATCAGGAATTTAAAGACATTTATCAATTGGTGCAGGAGCAATATCCGCAGAGGGAATATGCCCGGACAACAAAGACAGCCCCTTTCGGGCGGGCAGAATCGCAGTAAGTGGTTGTCTATTAAGTATTTTCCCCCCCCCCCAAAAAAAAAAAACAAAAAGGGGCGGATTATAGAGATTTTTTCTTGACAATTAAGCTGTAATACTATACACTTAGTTCTAGGTATAAGTGATGGAGTAGAGTTCTGAAGAGAATCGCTAAACATTGCGTTTTGGAGGAATTGTCGGCTGGATCGGCCCTGCTTTTTGCAGACAGCCAGCACCGTTCGTGCGCGTCCATTCCGCAGTCGGACAGCATCGCTTGCAGCAACCTTTTTTCACCTGATTTGTTTTCAAGAGTTTTCGGCGCCGGTGTGGCGAAAGGCAAATTTCGTATTTTAAATAATGCGGGGTAATTGCCCTATAATGTATTTTATTAACTTTTTTTTTAGGAGATGTATGATGAGAAAGAAATTTTTGTTAATGTTGTTGGCCATCGCATTGGTGGCCGGGGCCGCTCAAGCGGAAATGCTGCTCAATCCTGGTTTTGAGGAAGGTGTTTTTGATCCCACTTTCTCACCTGATCACTGGGAAAATTATTACACAACTTACGGTCATGTCCAT
>SDBT01004686.1_pt1 | contig 23145 bp, 23 predicted proteins | sample 2277101 | NCBI WGS metagenome assembly SDBT01 (sample SAMN10404973, study PRJNA504765) | marine sediment metagenome | isolation source: marine sediment core GS10_PC15, 103 cmbsf | place: Arctic Ocean: Southern Knipovich Ridge | collected 2010 | reverse complement strand
AGTTAATGGCAACCATGTCTAATGCCTTTGCATCTTTTAGAGAAGATAGACAAGCATTTAGGACAATTCCAGGAGATAATGCACCTACTCTTGGGGATTTATTTGGAAGAGATAACACACAAGAAATGTCTGAAGATTTTAGAAAAAAATTTAAAGCAATTGCTAATGTTATTAGATCTATGGCTGATAGAATTGTAGAACGTGGGGGTACTGGAAGTATTAATATTAGTGGTACAGACATGGGTGAATTTTCATTAGCAGATTTAGAAAGACTTGCAGAATACGCTGAACAAGGAACCACATTATTTAGAAGTTTTACAGAAAATTTAGAACGAAGTAATCAAGAGATTAGTGCAATTAGATCAGAAAGAAGTCTTAGAGAAGGTGAAGTAGCTAGAGATGTAATGGGAATGCCAGTAATTGAGAAAGCAATTGAAAAATTAACAAAATTAACAGGAGATGTTGGAGTAATATTTAAAAGATTAGAAGAACATGTAAAAGGATTTTTAACAGATGCTACTGTTGATTTAGAAGGTAGTGGAAAAGAATTAAATGAAGTTATAATAACATTAAACAAATCAATTACAGTATTAGAAGAAGCGGCTAGGCTAATGGTAAACGCCGCACAGGATATTGGTAATACAACTGCTGAACAACTTAAAATAATAGCTGAAAAAATAGATGAAAGCCTTATTATTAAAACTATAGAGGAAGTATTTGATCAAATAATAGCAAATAAATTAATTGCACCAATAAATGAGACATCGATGGCTAAGAGACTTGAATTTGCATTATTAACTGCTAAGAGTGTAATAAATACTCTTGCTAAAGATCTTCAATCATTTATGATTGGGAAAACTCCAGAAGAATTAAAAGAACTGGGACTTCCAGGACTTAAAGATACACAAAGAACAGTTTTTCGACTTCAACAAGCACAAAGAGAATTTGGTACTACTCCTGAAGGAAATGTGTATTCTCTTGGTGGTGTTCAAGAAGCTTTTGATATGAGTGAAATAAATATTATGTCAGGATTTTTAAAAGATATAGCTAGTGATATAACTAAAAAAACAGGTTTTGTAGAAGATATAGATCTACATATGAGAGAAACTAATGAATTAATGAAAAATTTAGTAAAACAAACTAAAAATATTAATGCAACTACTGATACTTTTGATGATAAGATTGGAATTTTACAAAGAACAACTAATAATGCTATGAATTTAATGGGTGCAAGTGAAAAAAAAATACAAGATGCTGGAAATAAAATTAATGAAATTATTGAAGAATGGGGTAAATTAAGAATTGGATTTAATCTACCACCAAGTAAATTGGATTTTGCACAATCATGACATACTTTAAATAGAAAAAATAATATCAATAGGATGTAATGCCATCCTATATAGAAAAAACTGTTATAACCATAGTTGGTACAGGAACTCCCATGTGGATAAGTAATATGTTCGCTCATAGGGTTATTGATGATGATACATCTAGAATTATGTTGCTAAGTACAATTGGTGGTGAGTTAAATCATTTACAACATTTTGGTCATAATTCCAGAGTGATAACTATTACAGGTAGAATAAACCTATCTATGGACAGTGATTTTAGAAAGGTAAGAAATGTATTAGCGTTAAAATCGCCAGAAGCATTGATAACAGGTCTTAAACTATTAAAAGAAACCAAGAGTGGAGTATTAGTAATCATGAACCATAGCATTTGTTATGGTGTTATTCGTGATTTTAAAATTATTGATGATGAAGAGTATCCTACATCATTTGATTACGAGTGTGTAATTATTGAGAAAGACTTGTTCGGATTGAAATTTAGTGCTATATCACAAAGAATTTTTTCAGTTTTCATGGAACAAAGAGCTCCTAATAAGAGAATAATAGTTGACTCAGGTAAGATAATTCCTTCATTCGTTACTGATGATTTTGAAAGGTGAGTGATTATGGCACAATTTTTTAACAGAGATGCAATATCAAGAATGGGAGTTGGTCTTGAAACTGGGGTTAATCGTGTATTACAGGGCGATAATGATATTCAATATTTATTCATTAGTATATATCGTTGTAAATTTAAGACTAATGACAGATTAAGATTAATGAAAGAAATAATTTATCATACTAGACCTAATAATGAAATTCAAACAGAGATTGAGATTGTGGGAAGATTTACCACTATTACAAGTAATAAAATACTTGGACTACAGGTAGAAGATGCTTCAATCTATGGATCTAAAATTGAAATGTCATTAGAGGATTTTGATTTTGAATTATCAAAAAAAATAAAACAACATGATATTATAACTATTCATAGGATAAATAAAAAAGATCTTAAGATAATTGATGCTTTAGCCTCAGTAATTGGATTAGGAAGTGCCACATCATCAGGAATAAATGATGCAAACAGAATAAATTTTAAGGGAAGATTAAGTCCACTTAATGATTTTCCAGCTCCAGGTGATAGAGTTACAAATAAATTAGTTAGTAAATTTTTACAAAATGAAACTCCAATATTTTCAGGATTGATTACTAATCCACGTTTAGTTATTGGAAACAGTGTAAAAATTGCTATAGAAGCTCAAGACATGATTAGAATATTACAACATATTAACACAGAAGCTCAAGATAGACATGAGTATAAAAATATACCTACTAATATAGATGAGTTTTTTGTTAATTTGAACTCAAAAGATGATGAGTTTAAAGTAAAGGGTGATGATAGTATTCAAATTATTACTAGTACATTACTTAATACCTTAAGTCAAGCTTTTAAGGATGAATTAAACTCTTATGCTAATTATAATGATGCAAAAAACAAAAAAATCGTATTCTTAAAAAGTAATGAAAGATTATCCATTGATATAACAAATAAATTAAGAAAACATTATGATTGGATATTTATTAAACCCATTTCAAATACTATGTTTCTGGTTCATATAGCTCCTATTAGGGCAATCAAATTATTTGTTGAATTTTATACTAAAAATACAGGAGTTGATGTATTTTTTGATTTTGATATGTGGGAACCTGAGTCAGATAATTTTTATCAGAATTCATCTATAGTTGAAGATATTTATAAAAAAATATTTAAAGGATCAGTAGGAGTAAATCCATTTTTTACATTTGGTATGACTTTAGACACAGACGATCAGATACCTATAAGCGAAGATGCATTTACTTTGAAGTATGGGGATAGTTTAATCGATAATCCTGATAGTTTATTTATATTGTTTAAAAGGTATATAATAGATCATACATTTACTGATAAGACATTTGGAACATTAAGAAAATTTGGAATTACTGAGTCAATTGTATTTGATACTATAAATGGTAATGATGTGTCAACTGCATCAGAATTATCAACTGATTTTTTTCTACATTTAGTTGATTTTAGAGAACGATCACCATTTGATAAGGATAGCTATTCAATGAAACATGATACTAATGAGAAAATGAGAGTTATTAAAAAAGAAGCGAGAGAAAATTATAATAGAAAGATACAAGAATTACAAGAAGAATTTTCAAATACAATATCTTTGAATTATATAGTAAGTACAAATTTTTCTAGTGTGCGTTCAACTGAATATACACCATTACTTCATGATAAATTAAAAACTGTACCAATTACACAGGTGGTACAATTATTTTTAGGTGCATTGACAATTATTCCAATATCACAGAGTAATCAAACTACAGGATTTGATAATTCAGCTCATAACATCAGTCAGCGTATCTGGTTAAGTTCTGCTATAGGATTTAGAAAGAAAAAAAATGATGATACATATGATAGAAGCTGGTATCATAAAAAAGGTATGAAACCCACAATCTTTTTTGGATTAAGATATAATCCAGCATATGCTGATGTAGATAATCCTAAAACTTTAGCCACCTATGTACCATTAAAAGATATAATTGACGTTCAAATGAATGGATTGCCTCAAGATGGATCACTTTCAATATATTCAGGAGATGGTATTCATATAGGTTATTCAAGATTTGAAGATGGAGATCATAGTGGTACTTCTAATTTATCTCTTGGAACAACTAATAACTTTAATTTAAAAACTATTGTAGGTAGTGATACACCATATATATCGGATAATGTTGATCCTCAAGTAAGTGCCAACACAATAGGATCAACTAAAAATTTTCCAAGAGTTGCTTTAGGGTATCTTGTTAAAGATGGAACTAGTGCTACAGCTACTAGTTCTTTAAGAAAATTCGATGATTTTGGTATAATACCAGATACAGGGAATAATTTTATATTTTATGTGGGTTATGATTTGTATGCTTTAAAAAATATTGATGGAGGTAATATTGCTTTAACTCCACCTGAAGATTTTACTCTTTATTTACCTGTTAGTAATGAAAGAAAAGGAATATTGACAAAAGCAGGTAGTTTTCGTACATTAGGAACGGCAGTAATAAATAATCCTTTAAACTTTCCAGAGGATAATATAGGAAAAATAGGAGATGGGGATGATAAATATTTAGTCACAGGTATTCGTGATTTTTATGATCCAACCAGTTTCATTCCCATTCTTAAATTATATAAACATTTCATAGAACACGGATTTGCAGATGTAAATGGATTAGGAGATCAAAACATATATGCAGCTAAACAATTATTTATAATATATCATAATATTAAATTTGGTACACATTATTTAGAATTAAATCAGGAAGGAAGTGAAGATATAGTAAGAGAAATCACTCTTAAAAATATGGTTATATTATTATTGGAATGGCTTAAAAGATTTGAAGGAAATGAAGCAACAAAAAGATATATGATGGTTAAATATGCTAATGAAATAAGTAAAATTAAAGTTAATAATATAATAGGTGGTCAAGGTGATGGAAAGCCTTTTATCCAAACTAATGATTTATCATTTTTTGATCCACCAAGCTTACTTAGTCAAATTGAGTATTCTATATTGAGTAATCCAAAAGCTAAATTAACTATTACCATATTAGCTGGATTTGTTAGGTCATTGGCTCATTATATGAATAGAGTAGGAAAAGAAAGTACTACAGGTGGTGTCATATATATGCCTACACAAACAGATCAAAATGGAGAAATATTAAAGGTAGGAGATGCTATTATATTTCAAGATCCCTATCCTGATGATAAAGATCTTGTACCTACTCTAGTTAGAAAGCTTAAACAAATCACTCTTAAGGAAACAGTAAGATCAGATTTAGATTTATATAAAAAGACATATTATATATGGAAAATAGTATATTATTTCGGTGGAGCTGGTACAGATCCTCAAGGAACATCAGGTAATACTATGAGAATTTACCTTACTGATAGTGGTATTCATTGGCAGAGTTCCTTTGAAGAGAAAGATATAACCACAATGATTGCTGAGAAAATGCAATTGAGTAGGGTGATACAATTATGAATATTAGTATTAAAAATACAAATAATTTAGCCTCAGCTATGGAAATTACTAAATATCCAAATTCTCCATTGATAAAGTCTGAAGATGGAAGATCTGTTTTAGTTTATTATGATGGGACTAATGAATTCATACTCGGATACATAACAAAAGGTGATGTGAGTAATCCTAATCTCGTATATAGACAATACTTTTCTGGTAGCTTCGGACATTCGCTTAATGATTTGTATAATAATGTGCAAGATGTTGATAGCGTTGGTTCAACGATGTCCAAGAAGAAAAGAACTGTTCTGGTAGGAGATAGTAATTTTATTGGAGTTGTATTTCATGATACCACCTCAACTCAATATGGTTTTAATGATGGAGAATTTTGGAAGGACAAAGATTATGGTAGAATACCAACTGATCCTTTAGCTCCTGTTGCACCTCTGTTATCTGATGAGTCAAATTTTATCTCACTTGATGGTGGTAACAAGATATATCATTCATCCAGTGGAGCACTCGAAGAGTTCAATGCAGTCAGGATAAACGTGGGTGTTGGTGGTACAGACATTCATTCATTTGGTGATTGGACACCAAGTACTCTAAGGGTTGAGACACCCATTGAGAGATCAATAAGATCAATGGCAGGTATTACTTATGCTAGTGGCTCTAGATCAGGTTCAGCAGGTGCATTTCCTGAAGCATCTACATATCATATATTCAATTATGCAGACAACTCATCATTCTTTATGGGTAAGAATATTATTGAAATAGAGAAGTCTAATAATGATAATACAGTGTTTGCTAAAACTGTTTATGATGAGAATGGAGTACTTATTGAAGTAGATAGTGCGGCGGTGGTTAGACTTAAAGTAAATACAGCAGAACTCATTATTGATGAGGGTAATATTACTATTGTTGGAGCCAATCTTAACTATCATGGAAATCTCTATGTAAGTGGAAATATAATAGTATCTGGTACAGCAAATTTGATTGGTAAAGCAACTCTTGATACAGAGCTTGATGTGGGATCAGGTAAAGTTATCGTTGATGGTACTGGTAAGTTCTTAACCACAGGGGGTTCTGATTTAGCCTAATGCCAGCTATATTTCCTGTTCTGTTAGCTGATGTTGGTGGATCTATTCAATGTATGCATCAAGGAGTTTTTAAAGGAACAGCTTCAACTACTAATGTTACTGATGGTATAGCACCTATATTAACATCAGGTGGATTTACTGTAGTTACACCCTGTCCAGGTATTCCACCTACTATACCACCATGTCAATTAACAGCTCCCGCCTTATCTATGGCTACTAGAGTTACAATTGACTCTGTAGGTGAAAAACCTGTGACTGTTATGGCTCCACAAATATCAGCATCGAATGGTATGCCAGCCTTTGTGGCAAAATCAAATTCAACAACTATGAAGGTGTTATAGCATGGCACGTTTCGGTTCTGGAAGATTTGGAAAAAGTAAATTTGGAGATGGACAATTTTATCAAATTACTAAGGCTAGTAACTTAAGGGTTAAGGTAATTGATAACCAGATAACCAAGAGTTCTAATCTTAAAGTTGTTATTCTAGATCAACAGATAATATTATCATCAAATTTACGTGTTAAAGCTACTATTCAAATAACTAAGGCTTCTAATTTAATTGTTAAAGTATCTGATAATCAACTAACAAAAGCTTCTAATCTTAGAATTAGAGTTATTAACAATCAAATTATTCTATCATCTAATCTTAATGTTAAAGTTTTTATCACTGACTTTACTCCTTCATGTACTTTTAATATCTATAATTTTAATGCATCATCTGGTGTTCATGTTGATGAGGATGTCTATATGGGTTCAGGTGAAGGTACAAGAACAATCATAGGATTTAGATCTGATCCCTATGAGAATACATACACTAGTGATGACTCACATGAGATTATCTATGATGTGACATCTAATTCAGGAACAGCTAATTACTATCATGCACCCACTGTTAATGGATTAGCAGGAGATCATGAGAAATTATTTGGAATGGATCAAAAAACATGGAACCCAGTATGGTCAACCATATCTGGTACAATTGATATATCAGGAGATTATGCAACCAGTGGATCTCAGATAAACATCAGTGTACCCAATACAGGAACAGTATGGTCGCCACCAACTCCATCAGGGTCTAATGTATTTGATGTTCCAGCAACTCATTTTGGTACACTTGTAGTAGTCAATCAACCTACAGATTGGGATGAAAATCTTGATCATAAAATACATGGATGGTGTCCCTATCAGTTGTGTATTGGTCATGCTGTAGAGGTATCTGATATGGATCTTGTTAGTGGTACACATGTTAATAACCTTGTCAGAATTTATGGAGCGATTAATACGGACTATTCTATTGACTTCAAGGTGTATCATGCCTCACCTTCTAAATGGGAATGGTCTAGTGGAGCCTCACAGATAGATAGTGGAACTATATCAGGTCATACAACTGATGTATGGGACTTCATTAATAATCTGGTTGTAGGTATGCAAGGAAGTACAGGAACTTACAATTATACATTAAATCTTTATTCAGCTAGTGGCTCATATAGATTTCCTGATGATCCTGTAAGGATAATGGACATAGAATTCATTATTCCGTAAGTATTTAATAATAGTAAAAATAAGGAGATAGTGATATGGCAGGTACACCTAAAGGAACTAACTTGGATGATAAAGTCGATGAAACAGGTTCTTATGATGCGGGAGAGACTGAAGTTGTATGGGCAGACGATCATAATGATCTAGCCGCCACAGCTAATGACTTATGGAATTTAATTGGTAGTGGAACACTTCCAGCAACAGATAAACATGCTCTTATAGGCGATGGAGATCATTATGTATCAAGGGTTTTAGTAGAAGATGATATAAGTGATTTAGGAAGTGTTAAAGGTTCTTATACTGTGTTCTTTTCACCCTGGATGGACTCAGCTTCTAATAGTAATGGTGCTGGTGGATCATGGGGCGGTGGTAATGCACGTTATATAACAGGGGGTACAGGTGGTCAACCTTCTTATTCTTGGGATCTTGGTAAATTTGTGCCACAAACTGTTGCAGGTAATTCTGTAACGATTGATAAAGTAAGACTTTATTTCTGGTATGCTACCACAAAGACTGGTCAATTAAATCTTGTAGCATATGATGTTGATAGAACAGGGGTTAATGATGGTACTGTATTTTCTTCAACATCAACCACATGGGTAAGTGTCGCTTCTAGTACATATTATATTGAAGTAAATCCCGCTGAGACATTAACCAATCTTGAAAATTATACAATTTTTATATCAAGTTTAGCAGATCATACTAATACTCGTATAATGGGTGGTTATATAGACTACACAGTAAACTGATTGATAGATTTTTATATGATATAAATGATCTTTATGTATGGGTAATATTGTTAATAAATATTTTTGGATACCAGCATCAGGTAGTGTATCAAGAAATGCACAAAATGAAGTGATTGAAAAACTTATAGTACCTGAAGTAGATTTAACTCTTGCAATTTTTTCACAGGAAAATGGATATCTTGATCGAGATAACTTTAGATTTGCTTCAAGAATACAGATTGATGAGGATGAATTAGCAATATTTACAGGAAAATGGACTGAAATGACTGAGGCTGATTATTATACATTGCGTGGAAAGTTACCACCTACTTAAATAAAGCAATACACATATAAACAGAGGAAAATAATTCTTTAACTGAATGTCAACATTAATCTCTAGTGAAGATGATCTAAAAAACATAGCTATTATGTATAATATGTTATATGGATCTGATATTAAAATTGAACCAATTGCTAACAAACCTTATATGGCAATAGCAATTAACAACGGAGATTTTGATATAACAGGAATAGTGGAAGGTAATAGATTTAATGAAGCTGTAGCTATTACAATTCAACGCTACCTAGTAGAACTCTATACTCCTTTATCAACAGATGGACTCACAGGATCTAACTTTTTATTATATACACGTTCACTTGATGGTATTGATACAGCAACAAAAGTAAAAATATTAAAAGCAGAACTTTTACTAGTAGGATTAAAAATACCACAAATAAAAGCAATAACTAATATCAAATCTAGGATAGTTGATAGTTTTACACTATCATTTGAAGTAAATTTTGAACTTATTACAGGTGAGTATTCTGATTTTGTAATTACAGGAGTGGCTTGATATGATTTTAAATATAAAAAATGAAAACGATCTTTTTAATGAGATCTTAGAACAGGTAAGAGATGGTATTGTTGTTAAAGAAAGAGAAAAAATAACCTTCTCTTCCAATCAAAATGCATATTTACTTGAAGCGGCTGGATCTGGTGCGATTACTATCGTATCAATTACATCAATAGAGGGAGTGAGAAATGATGGTTTTTATGCACATCCCACAGACACATTTAATAGTATAGATCCCTGGGAAGAGGACACAGACTTTGTATTATCGGGTAGTTCACCTACAACTGCTCCTAGTTATGCTGGGGTCATTGCAGGAGATACTCTTTATGATTATCTTGTATGGCAAGGTTCAGACAAACCTGAAGATGGTTCAAGTTTTTATATATCATATAAATATTTTGATGAGAATAAAGCTATAAATCCTAAAAGACCAATATCATTTTCTCCAGGATCTATAGGTAAAGCCTATGCTAATTCCTTTGCTAATCTTGTAGGAAATATGTATAATGAATTACAAAATTCACATCAACAAAATAAACTTCCAACAGCCACAGGTGAAGATCTTATATTATGGGGAGAAATATATGAAGTGGATATAAGAACAGCAACCCCATCAACAGGTTTTGTTCAAGTAATTAATAACACAGGTGGAGATCTTGATGTAACCACATCAAATAGATTTGCCACAGCAGGGTTTAATAAAGTTATATTTATTCCCACTCAATCAAAAACCATAGGAGATGGACAAACTGATGTGGTAACGGTTGAGTCAAGTGAAACAGGATATGATCAAAACGTAGGTATTAATACCATAATTGTTTTATTTGAAAGTTCAGATCTTTCAACACAAGTAAGTAATGTGACCATAAGCAACCCAGGTACAGTGGCGGGTAATAGTAATCTATTTAATGATGGAGCTAATGTGGAGTCAAATAATGCCTACAGAGATAGAATTCAACTTGCAATTAATAAACGTGGTACAGCTACAAAATCAGCTATTGCTGGTGCAGTACAGAGTTTAGCATCAATCAGACAAGCAAAGGTATTTGATTTTGAAGATAAGAAAAGTATTGATAAACCTAACATTCATGTTTTCGTTGTGGGAGAAGCTGATAAGATTGTCAAAGACCCTGCTATTTTATCTGATGTTGGTCTTGAAGTACAAGAGGTTAAATCAGCAGGTATACAGTATGTTACTGTAGTACCAATGGGAATTTATGTTGATATTTCAGGTTCAGTATATGTCGATAGGGCATTTGCTACACAAGCCTCAATCATTGCTACTGATGTTAGTACTGCAATTACAAATCATATTAATGGGTTGAATGTTGGTGAAGATGTAGTATATTCTCGTTTAGTTGAAGAAGCAATGAAAGTATCTAATGTTAGAAAATTTGAGATTGAAGAAAAGAAATATAGTGAGTATGCTTTTCATCCCTTTGATCAATCATCCACATGGGAAGTTTATGCTAGTGGTACAGATGATCCTTATGGTCAGCAATTTTCAAAATTAGCTAAAGGATATCATGATGTATTTTTATGGGAAGATAATGAGGTATTTACTAGTAGTGGATCTCAAATATCAGGTGATGTTACTCCCAGTGTATTCTTAGCTATACAAAATAAGAATGGATTGTGGGTAAGAGATCCACAGTATTTAATTGATTGGTATGCATCTAATGGTGCAAATAGTATAACTATAAATTCAGGTGCGGGTTCTGGTTCTAGTGTATTTTTAACAAGTGGATCATCATATTTATTATTTAATTATGAGAGTTTTGAAAACCATGTTATTGATGGATTAAGAGTACTTATGAGTGGGTCAATAGGAAGTGGTGATAGTTCAGCAACAGTTGAAATTAGTATGTGGAGTGGTGCATCAGAGCCTACAACAAAAATTGATAGTGGAACAGTTAGTGTGGTTGCTGGAACCAATGAATATGAAATTATTTTTGGTTCGCAATATGTTTTCGACAGTGACACACAAAAGCATTGGGTAGTCATAAGTGGTACTCAATTGGAAGCAGAATTAAGTGGAACCCAAATACACATCCCAATTGAAAATGCAACTAGGGGTGCATATGCTTCACCTCTAGTCAAGTGGTATAGTGGTTCAACATGGGAAGCAATTGTTACTTCAGAAAAATTTATGGAAGTTGTAACTTTGTTAAAAGAAACAGATAAAAGTGACATCGATATAACTAATATTGCTAACAAATCAGAGATCGCTATCATCAATAGTTTAACTCTTAATGGAAGAATATGGGAGGGAGATGAACTATGAGTTTTGTACCAAATGATATAGGTGCGGTAAGTAATTATTTTCAAGAAGAATTTTTCTGGTCTGTAACTAGTGGTTCAGTTTCACAGTTACCAGAATTTATAGGTAGAGAACAAGATGCTGGGGTATATGATTATTTTCAAGCATTTGATAGGATAGCCTTTAGACTACTTAAAGAGATAAGAAATGAGCGATTGCTTAAAGCCATTAGAGTTGGTGATTTAGAAAGTGCATCCGGTGAGGATCTGGTTAATTTATCAAAAACCATTGGACTTAATTTAATTGAAAATTATATATATGATGCATTTAAACAGAGAACATTAACATGGGCAAGAAATCCTGAAGGTGGTACAGCTAAAACAATTAAAAGATCATTGTTTTTCTACATTGGAGCTGATGCATTTCCTGTGGACTATGATCCTGACACAGGGGATAGAATAGTTATTGAGGATATCATATCCAGTGCTTCTGGTACAGCAGTATGGGGAACCACAGCAGGAAGTACTCCTGGAGATGAGGATTGGGGTGCGTTTAATTGGGGAGATGAAAATCAAATTACAGATGAAAATTTTCAAGTTACTGTTTTTTTTAATCTTTCAGGATCAATTACAGATAGATCAACCTTTCATTATTGGAGTCTTGATGCCAACAGAGCAACTCTTCAATCTATAATTGATGAGGTAAAGGCGGCTGGATTAATCAATGTATTAGATGTTGTTCGGGGTTTCTGAATAGTTTTATAAAGGAACAAAAATAATAATGGAGTGAAGAAAGAATGGCTACAATAAAAAGACATATTTATCCTGCTGGAACAGTTAATGTTGAAACAGGTGATCTAGCAACAAAACAAGATATTAATTATTTTACTTCTAAAGTACAATCAGTCACTCGTTCTATTGTTAGATTAATGGAAGATATGGATAAGCGATTTTCTCAAAACCAAATTTATGATGGATTAACAGTGTCTAATGGTGGTGCAACAGTTGATGTTGCTTCTGGTACTGCTAAAGTAGGCGGTAGATGGATATCTGTTGATGCGGATAATATAAGTGCGGCGATTGCTGATGATACATATAATATCATTCTTGCTGTAAGTGGAGTTTCTGAAACTAGTACAAGAGATCCTAGTAGTGGTGAAACATTTAGTGTTTTTCTTGAGTCATCTGGGTCATGGGCGGATGATGATTTTAAACTAGTATTAGGTAGTGCTGTCATTTCATCTTCTACTGTTGACTCTGTTCAAGACAGAGCTAAACGCCAATATGGAATCAATATTATAAAACCATATGGAGACTCAACACAAGTATCAATTTACACAGGTACTAAACCTGTTTATCGTGAAGCTATTAGATTTACAAGCAATCAAATACTTCCTTATAATCCAATTGTTAGTGAATTTGCAATATCAGGTACAGCTATATCAGGTACTACATTAAATATCAGTGGAAATACCATACTTAATGGTCTTTCTCTAGGAGATATATCAGGATCATCTCTTGATATTACAGGAGATGCTGATGTTGATGGAGATGTAACTATAGGTGGAACCATACAAGCTAGTGGTACTTCATCTGAGGTTGTAGATTTATCAGGATCATCATTTAGTGCCGCAGATTACGCTATTGGATCAAATGTAATTGGTCTTACAGAATTTCAAAATCTAGTAGGACTTAATCAACAACTTGATAGTGCAAAAAGTCCTTCATTTGTTATTGTAACATCAAGTCAAGCAAGTCCAACACCACCTTTTATAGTAGCCTCAACAGGTACAGTAATTAATTTTAGTGCAGATAAAGTAGATGGATTTGATTTAGATCAAGCTTTGTTAATAGCATCATCTCCAAGTTTTGTTCAAATTACATCATCAGTTGCAGGTGGAACACCACCATTTATAGTTACATCTCCCACTCTAGTTACAAATCTTAATGTTGACAAAGTGGATGGGTTTGATCTTGATCAAGAAGTGGCTTCTGGTTCATTATTACCATCATTTAAAGGTATTAAACTAGATGGTGGAAGTGGATTTGGTGATGCTAGATATGGTGATTTAAGACCTATATTTATAATAGCATCTGGAACATCAAATGAAGAGGCTATATGGGGTGTAGACCCATTTGATGAAGATATTCGTATTGGTGTTACTAAAACTATAGTGGTAGCTCCATACGCTCATGATTTAACAGGAGCAACAATAACAAATGGAGTTTTAGTAATGGGTGCTTCTGATACTGCTTATATCACACTTCCATATACACCAATAATAGATAGTGGAGATACATATATATCAGCAATGTTCTTTCTTGGAACATTGTCATCTAGTGCTGGTGCAAGTGCTACACTTACTGCTGATATAGAAGTATATGATGATACTGCTGGAACATGGTCAGTTGCCGATGATCCTGATGGTGAACTTCCTAATGTGGGAACAACAACAAGCATACCCTCTGTAGCTCTCTTAATTACTGGTTCTGGATTTCTTTTTTCCAATTTAATACAAAGAATAGATACAGGTCAACAACAATATCTTAGAATAAAATTAACTACTAATGTTAATGTTGGAACTGTGCGATTACCACATATAGCAATTATAATTGGTGAAAATGTCACTAATTCATCTGGTGCTGGAGATATAAAAGATTATGACTGGTCATAGATCTTAACCAATATATTTAAATTCTTATAGTCTATATGCATAGTAATGTCAACACGACTAACACAAGTTCTGATTATTTTTTTAATGTTAAATGTAGCCACACTAGGATTGCTATTCTTTAATGAACAAAACAAAGCCAATCATTATGAGGATCTAATCACAGATGAATACTATGACTCTTCTTCTCATTATGAGGATTATGGTATCGCTAACATATTATGGAAGTATACTTTTAATGTAGGCAATGTAGAAAAATTTGAACTTGCATGGGACGTTGGTAATATGAGTGATCAAGTTACTTTTTATTTTGATGTTACTGTTAATGGAATAGAAAAAACCAGTGGTAACATCAGTAGAGGCTCATTCATGCAAGTTAATGAGCTTTCAATTGAGTATACTATTGTTGTAGATATTTATATTTTTAATCAAAAATGGATGGAAAATGGATATTATACTATTGATATGTTTGTATGGCATTAAAATCTGTGTTTATATCTTGACTTTCTACTAAATGAATTTTCTTCTCTCTTAGCTGATCTAGTTATCTTAGCACCTGCAACATCCCACATGGGGTTCTTAATAGCTCCACCTTTAGGAACTCCAACACCTTTATTCTCATTCCAAAAACTAGGATAGGGACTATTATTTTTTCTAATTAGATACCCTGTAAATGCACCGATAAGTAGGTTTTTAGCCATACCCATACCAAGTAATGCCATTGCATCAGGGTAATCATCTCCGATCAAACTCATGCCTTTAGGCTGGTTAATTTTAACATACTGTGACCCTTCCATTTTCTCATACTGAAGGAACATTAACTCATCAATCAATTGTTTATGATGAGGAATGATTAATCTACCAGCATTAAATAGATTGGATAAATTCTGATAAACATTGTTCTTTGTAGGCATGGTGAATATAACACGTTCACATCTATTATACAGTGGAGAATGAACACCATTTAACTCATCAAACATTACATCTCCCACACCTGTTCCATCAAGAAAGGCTCTGGAAATATTAAATCTGTTGGCAATATCCATAACATCTTTTTTCTGAGACACCCAGTTTCTACCATGTGTAGAATATATATGGACAACTTTTAATCTTCCATCATCTTGCATTTCACCCACAATAGCCACTGTTTTGTCAACATGTTTTGCCCAATCAACACCCATGTAGTATGTTCTACCGAGATGTCCGTATTCTTGCATAGCATATTGATCATCAGTAGCATCAATAATAACTCTTGATGCAAAATATGATGCAGTATCTTCTGCCCACACAGCCTCATATTCCTGTTGGAATTTCCAATGAGCGTTTTTCTTTCTCTGTCTATCTACTTTTCTTTGAGATAACTGAGGTTGTTTCACTCCATTAGGTAATATTTTTTCAACATCAAGACCTACATGATATGAGAAATGATAGGTCTTATATCCAAATTCAAATCCTGGGGGATGACCTACAAAGTATTCTTTTTCATCCTCTTCATCAAATGGCATTTCTCCCTTTGCTTTATTATATGCATCCATTCCATCTGTAAAATATTGATAGAATGTAGATCCCTTTTTATTAGGGGTTGAGATAAGAATGGTAGCACCATCCGTTGAGGACGTGGTTTGCTCTGCGGCAGTAAACACTTCTTCTGCGATGAAATCAGCCTCATCGACTATTAATAGATCAACAGCATCCCCTCGTACTGATCTACCCTCACGACCTGGTGCTTTATTTATCATTTCAGTTCCATTTTTGAATTTAGTAGCACTCTGAAGTGCTTCTCCGACAATACTATCAGATAGAATGGGACTGCTCATAATAAATGAAATTACTTGGTTATAAAATCTTCGTGATGCATCTCTATCCTGAGATAAAATTAAAATCTTTTTATGACTGTTGGTAAATATATACCATACAACATAGATGGCTACCATTGTTGATTTACCCAACTGTCTTGACCAACACATAGCCTTATCAGGATAGGGATCATCTATTACTAATTTTTGATACCAATGTAATTTTACTCCTAATACTTTTTCAGAAAAAAATGAAGGAAATTTAATAAGTTTATCCTCTACAAACTCATCCAGATCCTCATATGTGAGAACATTCACAGTGATACACATAATTATCTTTATATAAAAACATTATTAAGTAAGTATGATGTCACTTCCTAAAGATATAAAGGATGGTTTGATAAATCCACCACCACCAAAAGTAATTGTAGACGATAGTGGTAGAATTATTCAACTAGCACAAGTGAGTGATGTTCTCTCACCATTATACAGAAGATGTAAATCATGTGCCGCTAAACAAAGATGTCCAAGAGTACAAAAGAAAGGTAATGAGTATCTTGATGTTGATTGTGTTATTGAAAAAGATCAAGTTGATATACTGTTAGCCAGATTGACATTAGATGGAATAACAATTCAAGATGAGTTACTTGTAACCCGTTTAATTCATAATCAAATCACAATGACTAGAGTTGGTGAATTGATATCGATCATAGATCTTAATAAAGTATTAAGAGATGATGATTATATGAAACGATATAAAGAATTAAATATGATAATGAGTAAAGCAGAAGCACAATACTTAAAATTGTTAAAAGAATTAATGGCTACGAGAAAAGAGGATCATACTAGGGTGGTTAAAGATATGAAAAAAGCACCTCACTTTGATCTATCAAAAAGATTGAGTGATAAGAAAAATGCCGACAAAAGTAAATAGTTTAAAAAAAGACAAAAGGCGTATCATATTAGATATTCTATTTGAGAATGTCATCCCTATAAGTGGAGACAAATACTGGGGAATGGATATGTTACTAGCAGAAATACGAAAACATAATATTGATACCACATTAAAAATAGGTATGTTTGATGTTAAAAATATACTTACTTCCTTAGCAAAAAAACGAAAAGATATTGATTTGCATATGATTAATAATACTTTATACTTTAAATTTACTTAACAAAATATGTCCTAATATATCTGGTATGTCTTAAATCTGCTAAGGTTAATCTATTACTAATTTCCCAATCATAAATAAATTTTTCTGATTTATCCTGAGAAATGAAATCATTAGTAAATAAATAATGCATTACTAATCTATCCATTAAAGTATACAATTGATTTGGTGCTATGAATTGAATAATGAAACCATGTTGAGATAGAATATCAGATACTATTTTACCAACTTCATTATGAGGCTCTAATACTACAACATCTCCATACTCATAATTGAATGGCGGTTTTTCCATTAAAAATTTATTTACTGTATCAAGAGCGATATCTCTATCTGGTTTTTTTGTTAAGTTATGTATATATAATCCATATAATCTTGAATGAGTGCTTGAATTATTACTCAACATCAATCATCTCTAACCAATCAATAGGATATTCACCCTCACTAACTTTAAAAACGATCATGCGTTTACATTCCCATCCTGCTAATTCATTTTGAATTAGATCCGAGTCATACATGCAACCATTGACAAGAATAGGTATACGATTGTAATTCATATACATTGTTGTATGAAAATGACCCATTAAGAAAGCATCATGTGGCATTCTACGATTAAATCCATTGCTTTTAGTAATAGCTTTTGTACGTGTAATCATTCCACCAATAATGTCACCATGAGTATAAAGGAAATTCCATTTACCAACCCTAGATACCTTTACAAAGTCTCTTGCACTATCAATAAAAACTTGATCATCATCTTCATAAACCAACTGTAGAGTATCATATACTACATTATCCCAATTGGATGCCTTATGATGCTGATGTGTAATTCTTCCATGATTACCAGCAACGGTATGAACAGCTATGGCTTCTGCATATGGTCTTAATGTCTTGATAATTAAACGCATGGCACTTACAGCAATTCTAAGTTGATCACCCATGTTAATTGTTTTGTGTTTAGGGAACATTAGTTCACCATCTACTATATCTCCTAGTAAGAATAAATGAATTGTCTTAATTTTAAGCTTTCTTTTTGCAAACATTTCAATTAAATTATTACAAAATGTTAGTACATATTTTTGTATAGTAAGTTCTGGCATGGGATCATAACCCTGTGCGGTTGAACATGCTCCTATCTGAAGATCACTGACCATAACAACAATATCATTCACCTCATTGTTTGCTTCATAAAAAACTATGGGTATTGTATCTCTAGGTAAAACATTTCTTAATTGATAAGCATCAATTAATTTTTTTGGTTGAATACCAATTTTCATTCTTTTATTAGGACTATTAGGTCTTAATCCATATTCTTTCATCCAATAATTTACTGAAGCTTGAGAACATGTACCCCCATTAATCTTTTTAGTTCGTTCTGCTATGTCTGCTTGATCTAAACCATCTCCCAAACAATCCATTAAATACTCTTCTGTCAAAAATTCTCTTAATGGTATTCTTTTCTCATCCATTTTTAATACTCCTATGATATATAATAAAAAAATGTTTTATTATAATTTTTTTGTTTTCCTCTATTAATAAGTCCTTCATCAAATAAAAACTTAAGGTGTTTTCTTGCAGTTGAATGAGCTATACCTACTTCTCTTGCTACTTCCTTTGATGAGTAAGCAGTTTCATTTGCTTCAACTAATAATGTTAGAATTCTCCCATCAATATCTAACTCAACTACTTCTACTGGCATCTTACTCATCTTCCTCAGATATTCTTTTAAGTTCTGCTATAAGTGAAGCTAGTTGTGTACCTATTTCTGATATTTGTTTAGATAATTCAAAGTCAGCCATTAATAACTTACCTATTACGTCTGTTAAAACTGTTTTATTTCCATCTTCAATAGCTTTTAATATTGTAGATAATTGCATTGATATATTTATTTCACTCATGTTAATTGTATCTCTCCTTGTTTTGACCATGAGAACAGTGGACATCCATTATTTCTGTATTCACAAAACATACAAATCCTCTTTAATCCTGTAGATTTTTTTTGTGTCTGGCTGTACGTTGTAGCTTCTGGGTTGTTAAATAAATCCCATGCAAGAAAAAAATCCTTATGCTCTCCTACATCATAGATAGTAGTCAAGGGTCTTTTACCACCTGTCTTAACACACATGCCATATCTAGCCTCAAATCCATAGAGACTTCTCATAAGTGGTGGTTGTGTAATAAGCCCTGTTCTCTCAGCTTCTTCCCACCACCCATCATTCACTAACATATCATAAGCAGTTAATTGTAATTGATGACTTTTCCAAGCATCCTTACCTGATTTCCAATCAATTATAGTTGTAAATTTATCATTAAGAATTTCAAAATCTTCTTTCTTGGAATAATATTTTAACTCTTGATAAGCAGTTTTACTTAACTCATCAATATGTATCTCAGCTATGAAATCCATTGTTCCTTTTAATGATTTAGTGGGATCAACACGACCATTCTCATCCTGTGATATCATTACAATTTCTTGTTCAGATACAAGAGGAATGGGATTATACATTTCCCACCACTTAATGAATGTATCAACACCACTTGCTACCTCATCATACAGATCATCAAGAACATCCATCTTTTTTAGATTTGCTAATAATTTATTATCATTAGCAGATAATTCTAATGGCTCTGTTTCTACCTCAAGTATTCCATCAATGAATTCTTGAATGGGATAATGAGTAAGCGTTCCTCTTAATGATGCGTAATTTGCACCTTGAATGTTAAGAGGTTCTTCTCCCCTTGCTGTTCTGTTGACATCGTTCTGCCAAGCAGGAAACATACAAGTAATTACACCACAAACCTCAGTTACTCTGGGAATGAGTGTCCATATTTCTTTAGCTATCCACTTATCATATTTTTTATATTTGATATTGTGTTTGTGATTATAAGGCATTAATATACTCCATTATTTTTCAGCTTTTTTAGCATCATCAATTTTTTTCTTAGCTATTCTTTTCTTCATAGTTTCTCTTCTTTTCAGAGCATCATCTTCCTTTTTCTTATTGACGATTATCTTTTCCTTATCTCTTTTTATTCTAGCCTCTTCCTTTTCTTCCTCAGTCATCTTAGGTCGTCCACGACCTCTGATCTTAATATATTTTTCAGGATTATTTGGCTTTGATGGCTCATCAATTACTGCTGTTCTCTCAGTAGCTTCAAAGGTAATATTATCTAGAGGATGAGATGCAACTTGATCATGTTCAGTGAAACTATCTTCTATTGCATCCATCATTTCTTCATCTACAATAGTACTATTCATCTTCTCATTAGTTTTCTTAATTAAATTATCAATATCAACTTCACTTGCTTTAAACTTATCATCTATATCGAAATTAGGTTCATATTCTATCACTTCGTTTTCTAATTCTTGTGTTGCAGTAACTATTTCTTCATAATCTTTTTCCATCATTTCATTTCTAGTTTTTCTTTGAGGAATATCTTGAGTTAAATCAATTTTCTTTTCATCAGGAGTTCTGGGTCTGTCCTTCTCTACATACCTATCTGGCATTAATGCAAGTGATAGTGCCAATGGATTTTTTTGACATATTAATAAACATTGTTTTGTATCATCGGGATCAGGATAAAAGTTTTCACATCTCTTTGCAAATCTACACATATGTTAAGTACAGCACGATATTATAAATAGATATTGTTAGATCTACTCATTGTTCCTCAAGAACCATCCATGTTCAATCCCATAGTAATACCAACCAGATGCAGTAGCAATGTATCCTAGAGCAGTAAATACCCAATGGCGAAGGATGTATTCTGCTGTGTAGAAACAAGCACCAGCTATTATAGTCATAATTATTAAAAATGCCCATCCTTTTAACATAGGTTTATCCATTATTATGCACTCCTGAAGTACCTGACATCCAATTAATAGGATCATCCCAAAAATCTATTTTTCCCTTAACCTCTTCGTCTGAACCTTCATGAATAAAATCAGAATACCAATGACCTTTGATGTCCCATTTTTCTTCAAACTTAATCCTTTTCTCAAGTCTTTCTTTTTCTTCTTTTGCTAGAGATATACCATATTCAAATGTTCTACGTTCAGTCTCTTTATATTCATGTTTAGCGTGTATATAATGTTTAAAACAAAAATATCTATTCCATTTACTAAAATGATGTAAGTTTCCATCCCTTATACAATCTTTACTAGAACACCATATGGGGGTTTCAATCACAGTGAAGGTTGTTTCATTCCAATCTTCCCACACATAATTTTGTGGGGTTAATCTTTTTTCTATGAAATATTCAACGGCTCTTTCGAGTGATGTAAATATTCCTATGGGATCTATATAATCGTAATCTTCTTCTCTTACAAGTATCATCATCTATTCCTCTTATTTCTATTGATCCTAAAATAACCATCAACCAAGTATTTGATCTCTGTTGATATCTCAATGGGTATATATAACTGTATAAATTCATGACATTCCCTCTCTCTATCTGGATCAAGGATTAGAGCCTTATAAATCTTTTTAATTCTAGTGGAATATTGAGACTTGAACTTCATTTTTAATCAAACCATCCATCTAATGTATTTTGTAGGTGATCAATAAGAAATTGATCCAATGGTATATTTAAAGGTTTTAGTACCTGCGACATAGATTTGACAAGTCTTTCTTTATAATACCCTGTATCAATATTCTCGTTGGTTTCAAGCATCTCAATAGGAGTTGCTTCCACTTTCTTTCCATCCCTTTCTATAACAAAATCAATGTAAGTGTCTTTAGGAACTATGATGTAATCAGGTAATGATTTGTCATCTATCTTATCTCTTAGATATGTTACAAGTTTCCTAGCCGCCTTAACATGTCTACCATCAACCTTATACTGTCCTATGTCATTACCAAGCTTGACAGTGATCTTCATTTGAAGTGGATCAAATTCTCTGAAATCTAGTCTCCTTGCATATTCACTAACTACATTAATTATTGCTGTTTTCATTACTTCCACATCATTACTATGTTCTTTTATAATTGATGTAACATCACTAAAACATTTTCTAATATAGACAGGAGTGTTAGATTTCTTACCTGTAAGACCCTTGATGATTAATGTACCACCATCATCAATAATATAATTTTTCTTCTCATGTATTAACATGAACTTACCACTGTAATCAACACCCATTTCAAGATTAAGTTCTTCTTTCACCCATGCAAATAATTTTTCTAGAAATTTATCTGATGCTCTATATATAAATAAACTGTCAGTGTCTCCATATAATACTTTTACATTTCTTTCTTCACAATAATCCTTTACTTTATTTATATCACGTCTACCATAGGCTGTTGTACCTTCAGCTATTGGTGCAGTATAGTATTGAAACATTTCACTTCCAAACACACCATACCCTGCATTGATAAATACCTTGAGAGTCTGTTCTACAATTCCAAATACAGAGTTATCCTTTTTATGTTTCTTAAAATAATCCACTCGTATATCTCTGATAAAACCTATGAGTGTTGATAGTATGCCCTCTCTCTTGGTACATACATAGTGAGGAAGATCTGGCATTTTATTTTCTTTACAATCTTCATGTTCACAATTAACAGTACTAAAACATAGGTTTCTTTGCTTAATTTCAGACGTAATAAAAGATGCAAAGTCTATAAATCTTACTAGCA
>SDBT01004685.1_pt1 | contig 23148 bp, 21 predicted proteins | sample 2277101 | NCBI WGS metagenome assembly SDBT01 (sample SAMN10404973, study PRJNA504765) | marine sediment metagenome | isolation source: marine sediment core GS10_PC15, 103 cmbsf | place: Arctic Ocean: Southern Knipovich Ridge | collected 2010 | reverse complement strand
ACTGCCCCCAGCCCTTCGACAGGCTCAGGACAAGCCCCTAAAGAATCCTATACGCCTTGAGTCCCCACACTACTTCAGACAGCGTCACTTTAAGCACACCGAAAGTGGGCACGGCAAACAGCATCCCCAGGGGGCCCATGAGGGACCCGCCGATCATGATAACCACGATGACCACCAGGGGATGCATCCCCACGCTGGCGGACATGATCTTCGGAGAGACGAAGAAGTTGTCAATTGCCTGGACGGTAAGGAACATGCCGATGATAACCACGATCATGACCAGGTTAATCCCGGCCGGTTGGGGTGTCATCAGGTAGACGCCGATGGCGGGGATCATCCCCACAAAAGGGCCGATAAAGGGAATCAGATTGGCCGCCCCGGCGAGCATACCAATAATGACAAAGTAGGGGATTGCGGCTTTTCCAATCTGGGAGATAAGGAACAGCCCGATGGTTGAAAGGACGCCCACCGTCAGGGCAGCCATCCCCTGACCCCGAAGATAGCCGCTTACCTGCTTGTGTATCTTTTCCAGCAGGTTGAGGATCATCTCGAAGTAGGCGTTAGGCACCGCCCGCACGAAGGCCACCTTGAAGTTCCTGGATTCCAGCAGCAGGATAAAAGTGAAGACCAGAACGAGAATGAGCTTCCCTACCAGATCGGCGAGTTTGAATACAATACCAGCCAGGCTTCCGGCAAGATCCGAGAGGAAGGCAGGAGGATTCTCGACCATTGAAAGCAGGTATGCGTCGACTTTTGGGCGCAAGGACTGCGGGATGAACGCCAGCACCGATTCCTTCAGGTTATTGATAAGTTCCTCAAGATTTTTCCCTTGAAAGGACGAAACCAGAGTGTTCGCCTGTTCGATCAGCGTACCACCCAGCATATATACCGTTCCGACTATGATGAGGATGATTGTAGCATAGACTGCCAGGACCGCCAGCAGGCGAATGCCGCCGAACCGGGTTTCCAGCCAGTTAACAAGAGGCGAGAGAATGCTGGCCAGCAACAGAGCCAGAACCAGCAACAGCAGTATAGGGGCTACATGCCGCCATAGCAGTATCACTGCCGCCAACGGTACAATGATCTGTGATCCTCGCACCAGGACCTTGAGAAATCGCCGTGTTGGTGTGGTTGGAGTAGATGTCATGCCAGGAGTTTATTGCGAGGTAAGGCCCCGGCTCCCCTTTAAAATAATACCGCGCTTATTTCGGCCCACCGCTGGTCTGCTGTTGAGTTTCTATGAGCAGATCGTTGGTTTTACGCAGCCGCTGGGCGATGACTTTCGCCAGGTTTATGAGGATCTTATTGCCCAGGCTCGGAAAATGGGTGAGGATGTCTTTCAGTTCCGGTCGGAAAAAGGCAATGATTCGGGTGTTCGCGCTAGCCAGGGCAGTAGCCGACCGGTCGGCTTCGTCCACCAGGGCCATGTCACCAAAGAAATCGCCATCACCGAGTTCGGAATAGATGATAGGGTTATCCGGATCCTGGTTGTTGACAATCTGTACCTGCCCCTGGACGATGATGTACATCCCGAGACCGGGATCACCCTGATGGAATATGGCTTCACCGGCCTGGTACTCCCGCTGGTGGATTATGTGCTCTATCTCCCTTATCTCTTTTCGCGACAAGCCGTTGAAGATAGGAACGTTGCTGAGAGCCAGGGCGTTTTCGGATAACTGTTCGCCCTGCTTGCGAAAAATGTTTTCCCATATGGCACTACGCATACTTACAAATTGGCCCTTTAATAGCTGCCATGTCAAGGATTGGGATTTAAAATGGGTATTCTCCCGAAAATTTATCTCTTAGGTTCATAACCTATCGTTCCGTATAGTGTTACAGAGATTGACAAGTGGAGATGACTGTTTTTAATCGAGGACTTGACTCACTACCGCCAAAGCAGACCTCTCTGTGAGAGATCCTGAGTTTCACCTGATTATTTCGGGGGGACTCCCCGAACGGTATTCCTTGACGACCGCCATCAGATCACGTAAGTTGGCAGTGATTCTTTGAAAACATTGCCCGTGGGTTGACCTGTAACTCAGATCCTTCAATCTTACTCAGTAGGGAGCCATATTCGGTTAACGCAGCGCAGGCCTTTCCCGATTATTCGGGATTAAGGAAGCCTGTTTTAGTTGAGAGGCACCCACCGTTCCTAAAGGACGGGATCTGGAGTGCACGTTGATTCGCGGGCATGTTTTTTTTGTGGTAGCCTTTCCGTTAAAAACCCCACCCGCAACCGCTCCCACAGTTACACGTCTTGGATAATCTTCGCCGTGATAGCCTGAATAGCCTGCTTAGGTCCCCAGACAGTTAGAACGGTCATATCCTCCTCAAACGTCCGCTCATGCACCTCCAGCGTCTGATAGACTGTGCTGATCAGTTTCGACTGACGGGAGGGAATCCGCAACCGGCAACGATCATAGTCGCGGGTGCAGGCCTGCCGGATGGCCGTTTCCAGCTGAGCCAGGCGCAGCCGCTGTCTGGCAGAAACCACCACCGCCCCGGGAAACTGGCGCTGGAGCCGTATCAGGACAGCCCCGTCATCGATGGCGTCCAGCTTGTTCAGAACGACCACGCTCGGTTTTTCATTCAATCCCAGGTCCTGCAGAACCTCGTTCACGGCTCGGAAATGCTCTTCCGCCAGGTGCGAGGAGGCATCGATGACCTTGAGGAGCAGGTCGGCCTCGGCTACTTCAGCCAGGGTTGAGCGGAAGGAGGCGATGAGATGGTGGGGCAGTTTGCGGATGAAGCCCACCGTATCACTGAGGAGTATGCTGTGATTCTCGTCCAGCTGCAGCTTCCGGGTGGTGGTATCGATGGTGGCGAAGAGACAGTCCTCCACGAAGACGTCGGCATTGGTCAAGGCATTCATCAGAGTCGACTTGCCGGCATTAGTATAGCCTACCAGGGCTACTCGGAAAGTGTCCCGGCGTCTGCGGCTCTGAGTAGCCCGCTCAGAGGCGATGTGTTTCAACTCGCCTTTGAGCTTATTGATGCGCGACCGAATGAGGCGACGATCCGTTTCGATCTGGGCCTCGCCGGGGCCGCCCCTCGTACCGATGCCGCCCATCTGCCTCTCCAGGTGGGTCCACTGCCCGGTCAGCCTGGGGAGCAGGTACTGCAGCTGTGCCAGCTCCACCTGGGTCTTGGCCTCCCTGGTTCGGGCGTGCCTGGCGAAGATATCGATGATAAGCCCACCGCGGTCAATGATCTTGATGCTGTTCCCGGCTGCGCGCTGGAGGTTCTTCTGTTGAGAGGCGGACAGGTCGTCATCGAAGATGATCAGGTCACACCCCAACTCATCGGCCTGCCGCATGAGGGATTCGGCTTTGCCCTTGCCGATGAAGGTAGCGGCATCAGGACGGACCCGGCGCTGCACCACCTCTCCCACTACCTGTCCCCCGGCGGTTTCGGTCAGCAGGCGCAGCTCCGTAAGGTGTTCGCCTACAGCCTCAGCCGGTGTGTCGCTCCAACGCACGCCAACCAGGATGGCGTTCTCTTTAGGGGCGTTCAGGCTCTGTCCGTTTCGAGCGCGGGGACTCCCGGGCAGGTCTTCGGGGTGAACGGTATACATTTCCAAATATCATTTCCAGGACCAGCAGGATAATCAACAGGTACAACAACGGCCGCCACAGCTCTCTACCAAAACGCGCCTGCTGAATCCACTCCTCAACCGGACCACTTCCCTCCAGGATAAAGGTCCGGTCCGGGTCCAGCAGGTTCAGAAGCGATGATCGGTTCAGGGTGCCGCCGGTTAGTTCTTCATTTGGAATGTTGACCCGGAATCGGATCTCTTCGTCAGGAGTTTGCACGGCACCCGGTTGACTTTGCCCCTGAAAAGCCAGGACGTAGTTCCCGGGCCGGTTAAGATCCCTTAAGGTGACGGTACGGGTTCGGATATCAGGTATAATAAGGCTGGTCACATCAGTAGGTGCTATTAACGTCATGGACTGGGTCGCCTGACGGGGGTTAATGGTCAGAATAGGCGTGTCTCCCACCCGCACATCAGTAAGCGCCGGATTCACCGCTTGCCAGTAAATCAGGTGGTGCCACAGGGAAATGAAGCTCCCCTTCAGCGGGAGGTCGGTCCATTGAAGATGAAAGGGAAGCGAGAAGAGGAAAACAGTTCCATTGTCATAAGACCCGCGGATAAGCATCGGCATATTTTCCGTGAGCCAGAAGACAACTTCATGGGTGCCGCGGGGATAGATGGGGTAGAGGCGCGATACCTGGGGCAATTCGTCCAATTCCGCTTCCCGTTGAAATACCTCCCCGAGAAAGGATGTCTCCAGGGCTTCCCTGTCAAGAGAGAGGGGCGAATCGAAGACCAGGGGCGTTGACCCCATGGCTGGAAGTCCTAACTGTTCCTGAAAGGTGCTCAGGGACAGACCGTCATCCGCACCCGGACCGGGAATGACAATCAGGTTCCCCCCGTCACTTAGGAATTCCTCCAGCTTTCGTACCAGAAGGCGGGGGACCATCGTCAAACTGTTCAGGATGACAACCTCCACATCCTGTGGTGTCCAGGCAAGATCGGTGGGAAGTATTACCCGCAGTTGGATATAGGGTGTTTCAGCAGCCAGTGAACGCAAAGCCGACCGGAGAAAAGAGGGGTCCACTTCCGGCGGTTCGATGAGTAGAATTCTAACTTGAGGCGGGATGTAAGCATGGAAATGAAAACGGTTATCATCCGGACGTTCGTCCCGGTCAACTTCCGCATAGCCCAGCTGATCACCTGGTTCGGTGGGTGCAACCTGAAACCTGACGGTCTTCGGTTTGCCGGGGTTCAGATCGATAACCAGCTGACCTGAACGTACATCGTTCAACACTACCTGAACGGGGACTTTCCTCCGGGTTTCGTGGCCCGTATTCAGCAGGGTAACGGCCACGTCCATGAGCTCACCCACCAGTGGGATAGCGGTCTCTACTTCCGCCTGAATAACAGCCACATTGTTCTCCTGGGGGTGTACCGGAACCAGGAAAAAGTGCCAACCGTTCCAGAGAGCGGTGTCGCTCATGAAGTGCCGGAGCGCCCTCTGCTGATGTACCTGGAAATCGCTTATTAAGAAGAGTTCCCGATTAGCGTATAGGCGGGCAGTGTTCTGAAAGATACTGCTGCTCAGCGTGTCCAGCACCGTTGATAAGTTATCCCGCTGATAGCCGGGCTTACACATGCCGGCGATCTCGTCTACTTCGGGGAGGTCGGCTACGGGCCCTTCATAGATGATCCTGGCATCGGAGGACCGCAGGACAACCGCCCGGCCCCGGCTGCTCTGGTCGGCCAGGACTTCATAGAGGGGATCAAGCGCTGCCCTGGCCCGCCAGGAGGCACTGGCGGTGGTCTCGCCTGTGCCCGTCCGCAAAGTCTCTCCGCTCATGCTGAAGGAATCATCAATGACCAGAACCGAGAGCGTTGAGGCGTTATCGCCGATCCAGCCCTGGAAATACCCTTTCACCACCGGTCGGGACAGGAGCAGCACCAGCACCAGGATCAGAAGGGTGCGTAAGAGAATGACCAGCCACTGATGCCACCGCAGCCGCCGCAGGGACTCATGTTCCATTTTACGGAGAAAGTGCAGGGTACTGAAATCCACCAGGCGGGTATTGGTCTGGCTGATCAGGTGGATAATCAGGGGAAGGGTGATGGCCGGCAGTGCCCAGAGGGCCTGGGGGATGAGAAAGCTCATAGTCCGGCGGCCATGAGGAGCGTCATCGCTGCTCCCGAAAAGACGGGGATGGCGAGGTTATCATTAAGGAGGGGCTTGGGGATAAGTTCGGTAATGGCAGCCACGGCGGCCCCGGTTACGGCTAACGGCAGGGTTAACCCGGAGGGCAGTGTCAAGAGCAGGCAGGCAAAAAAGCAGGCCAGGGTTCCTTCCAGGGACTTTTTGCCGATGGGTATGCGTCCGTAGCGCTGGCCCACAAAAGCAGCGGCGCTATCCCCGACACTCATGAACAGCATGGACAGGATGGCTACAACAGGCTTGAACAGAATAGCCGCCAAAAACGCACCGATGAAGACGTAGGTAGCACCGGTCGGGCGACGCTCTTCCGTAGGGCGGGTAACTGAGCCGAGGAAACGTTGATAGATGCGACGGCCCCTGGCGGTATATATTCGGGCAATTTCAATTCCAATCATGGCGATAGCCAGAAAGAATAAGACCACGACGGCCGTGTCCCGTCCAGCGATCCAGTATCCAAGGGGAAGAACGCTGGAACCCAGGTGGACCAGCTTCCGCCCCCCTTCGCTGGCGGCCGGCTGCATAATCAGCCCTGGAGCTCCCGGAATCGTCGTGGGATGTCGGGCGCTTTGAACAGGCCGGAACCCACCACCGCTATGTCGATGCCGGTGGCGATAACGCGCTCTATGGTACCGGTATTTACGCCGCCGTCCACCGCGATAAGGTAGTCATAGTCCTTTCTGGCGGCAACCGCCCGGCGCATATTTTCCAGAGTGCTCTCGATGAACGCCTGCTCTCCAAAGCCGGGTAATACCGACATGATAAGGAGATAGTCGAAGTCGGCCAGGTACGGGCGAAGGGTATTGAAGTCGGTGTCCGGGTTGATGGCCACACCCGCAGCCGCCCCCAGCTCCCGGATAGCGGCCAGGTCACGGCTCAAATCCTCACTGGCTTCGACATGTACAATAACCGTATCTGACCCGGCCTCTATGAACTGTTTGAGGTAGCGGTGGGGTTTCTCGATCATCAGGTGGGTATCCAGGTGGATGGAGGCCAGCCGGCGGATGGCTTCCACGATAAGGGGGCCGAAAGTCAGGTTGGGCACAAAGTGACCATCCATAACGTCCAGGTGAAGGCGGGTGGCGCCGGCTTCTTCCACCAGGCTGATCTGCTCGCCCAGGCGGGTGAAATCGGCGCTGAGGAGACTAGGTGATATAATACGCATGACTAATCAAATTCCCTGTTTGGGGTTACCGCCGGTGAAAGTAAGGCCCTTGTCCTTGCAGCGCATCATTTCTTTTCGAGCAGGCAGAACCAGCGGTCCCTGCTGCTCGAGAGCCAGTCTGGACGTTCATTCCTTGTCCTGGTCGTAGGTGCTTACCGTCAGGTTGATGGCCCGCCTGACCTTCAGCACGGTCCCCCCGGCGATGCTCTGATCCACAATAGTATTAGGCAGGAGGTTCGGGGCATAGATATACTTAACATGCCCGATTTCAAGCCCGGCATCGAAAATCTCGCGCCGTCCCGTCTGAAATCCCACACCCACGACACTGGGAACGTAGTATGAAAGGGGTGGCTGGCCCCGGCTTATTATCAGGGACAAGCCCGACCCCCGACGGAGCAGGTTACCGCCCCGGGGTAACTGCCAGGTAACGACACCGGCGTTATAATCGTCGCTGTAGGCGGTCATCACGGTGTCGATGATCAGTCCGGCCCGGGCCACCTCAATCTCCGCCGCCCGCAACGTCTTGGCTACTAGGTCAGGAACCGGCACCATTTTTTCCTCTTCGGTCACCGTCAGCTGGACGATGCGTCCCTTTTTAACCCGGGAATAAGCCTTGGGATACATTTCGAACACTTGGTCAGGGGGGTATTCCTGGGTGTGGGCCACGTGGGTCTTCTCTACCCTGAAGCCTTCTTTTTTCAACAGCTTGACGGCCTGCGGATAGGACAACCCCACCACGTTAGGCAAGTAGCGCACCTGTCCCTGTCGTACGTACAGGGGCATGATCACCTGATCCATTACCACCGTGAGGATAACACCCAGAACCACCAGGGCCAACAGATATTGAATGAGGGGCTTGTATTTCATAGCAGCTGGAGACGGACGGCAAAAAGGCCATCCACCTGGTTATCAGGTGGAAAAGTATTGAGACCACCCTCCGCATCTATCCAGGCCCGGGGTATGTTCTCAGGCATGGGAACGACGCAAAACTTGGGATGCTCATTTTGGAAAGCCCGCACGAGTTCCCAGTTCTCTTCCGGTTCCAGGGAGCAGGTGGCGTAGACCAAGACACCTTCCGGCCGCAGGTATCGGGCGGCGTGCTCCAGAAGAGACAGCTGGAGCGCACTCATTTCCGCCAGTTGTTCCGGCTTCAGCCGCCAGCGCAGATCCGCCCGGCGGGCCATAACGCCGGTGCCGGTGCAGGGTGCATCCACCAGGATCTTGTCGGCTTCAGGAATTGCCTGGGTGGTGGCGTCTCCGGGGTAGATGTCCACGTTAGCCAGTCCAAGGCGGTTGAGCGTGCTGTTAATCAGGCTGACCCGGTCGTGGTCGATCTCGAAGGCCAGGACCCGGCCCTCCGGCGCTACGGACTCGGCCAGGACGGCGGTTTTGCCACCGGGGCCGGCACAGAGGTCGACAATGACCTCACCGGGGCAGGGATTCACTGCCTCCACCACGGCTCCGGAGGAGGGGTCCTGGACAATAAACAGCCCTTCTTTCACCACCTGAGGCTTAAGCAGGGGAGCGGGGGATGGTGAGGCGGACACATAGTCGGTCATTACCGGGTGAGACTGAAGGGATATGCCCCCGGCAGCGGCGATTTCGGCCAGGTGCTGTCGGGCTGCTTTTTCCCGGCGCTGACGGAGCCAGATTGTAGGGCGGCGGTTATTCCATTCCATTAGAGCAATGGTTCGGTCACGGCCCCACCGATCCAGCCATCGTTCCACAAGCCAGGCGGGATGGCTGAAGGCGGCGGCCAGTTCCCCGGTCGATGCTTCCGCTGGCGGCATATCCGGTGGAGACTGCCGGCTCAGCTCCCTCAGCACCCCGTTAATAAGTCCCGCCGCCCGGGTAAGGTTTACGGCCCGGGCCAGCTCAACGGTGGTGCTCAAGGCAGCGTGGGGCGGTACACTATCCATGTAGTGCAACTGGTAGGCGCCCAGGCGCAACAGCCGTTTCACACCCCGTTCCATGCGAGCATATCGCCCACGGTAACAGGTGATCAGGTCGGCATCGAGGCGTCCGCGCATACGAGTAGTGCCCATGACAAGCTCGGTGATAAATCGTCGCTCCTGGTCAGTGAAAGTAACGCCGCTCAGGGTCTGGTCCAGCACCTCGTTGATCCTGCCGCCCTCATCAGCCTTGGCTAAAACCTGAAATGCGGCTATACGGGGTTCATCTACCATGGCGTGGGCTGTCATCCTTTTACGGACCAAGGATTATCCCCGGCTCAATTCGGGTTCCTCGCAGGAATTCGTCTATCGTCATACGCCGCCGTCCTTCAATCTGCACCTCCGCCACAGCCAGCACCCCGTCGCCGGTGCCCACCCGGAGCCGACCCTGGCTTACGCCGAGTACCACGCCCGGTTCCTCCTCACCGCTGACAGCCGTTGCCTCAAACAGCTTCAGGCGCCGCCCATCCAGGAAGGTGGCGGCCCCCGGACTGGGAGAAAAAGCCCTGGTCTGGTCGGCGATAGCCTTTGCCGGACGGTCCCAACGGATTACCAGGTCTGCCGGCTTGATTTTAGGGGCGGTGGGAATTTCTCCGTCAGCCAGCTCAGCCTGGGGACGGGGAGTGATCTTTCCCCGCTCCAGCCCGTCCAAGGTTTCCACCAGCAGATCGGCACCAAGGCCGGCAAGTTTTTCCGACAGGGAGCCGAAATCGTCCACGGGATTGATGGGATACTCGCGCTGGAGCAGGATACCACCCGCGTCAACCTGTGGCGTCAGGGCGATAGTGGTCACGCCGGTAATCGTCTCGCCTGCCAGCAAGCTGTGTTGGATAGGCGCGGCACCCCGGTATCTGGGAAGCAGAGATGGGTGGAGGTTCACAGCGCCTCGCGGTGGGATTGAGAGGAGGGCATCGGGCAGAATCCTGAAGGCTACCACTACAAACAGATCAGCGGCCATGTCCGCAAGGTGGGACTGAAACCGGCCATCCTTGAGGCTGGCGGGCTGGAGGACAGGATAGCCCAACTTGCCGGCTAACCTCTTCACCGGTGGTATTTCTACCTTGCGTCCCCTCCCAAATGGCTTGTCTTGACCGGTAACAACCGCCACTACCTGATGGGAAGACTGGTGCAGTTTCTTAAGAGAGGGATTGGCGAACTCGGGGGTCCCCATAAAGATCAGACGCACAGCAGTCCCGCTAGCGTTTAGAGGGTGATGCCAGTAGACGGTGCTCCCGTTTCGGCAATTTCGGCCAGTCGCTTATCGATCATGACGCGTTTGGCAGGGGTCAGGTGGTCAATGTAAAAGACACCGTTCAGGTGATCCACCTCATGCTGAACGACCCTTGCCAGCAGCCCGTCAAACTGCTCCTGGTGAGTCTCCCCGGTCACGTCCTGATAATGAAGGATAACCATATCAGCGCGTGAAATAGTGGCCCTGATCTCGGGAATGCTCAGGCAGCCTTCCTCCCGGTCATTACTGCCGGAGGATTCGAGTATCTCGGGATTGATAATAATGCGAGGGTATTCGTTCTCTTCTTCGCGGCTGATATCGATAACGGCGAAATTCATATCCAGCCCCACCTGGTTGGCCGACAGCCCCATGCCGTCCCGCTCATACATGGTCTCGAACATGTCATCCAATAGGTCCCGGACGGCCTGGACATCGGTCACCCGCTCGGTTTTTTTCCGCAGAATCGGGTCGCCGTATATCACAATGGGCAGGACGGCCATCAGCCACCCTTGGGCATTTCGACCGCCTCGGAAGCCGGTCCCACGATATAGGCCCGGGCGACGGTGATCTTGTTACCCTTCCCCACATCCAGCAGGACCTGGCTGCCGTCCTTGCCCTTGAAAGCTTCGATTCTACCGTAAATGCCCCCGCGGGTCAGCACCTGATCACCCTTCTGGAGATTGCTGATCATTGCCCGCTGCTGCTTCTGCTTCCTCATCTGGGGCCGGATCAACAGTAAATAGATAATGGCAAACATCAGAATCATGGGCAGGAAAGCCATCATGCCGCCACCTGATCCCTGGCCGCCCGGTTGGCTGAAAGCGTGTAATAGTTCCAAATTATCTCCTTGGTTTTATCGATAAAATTTACGATGGCTACTTTCGATTAACAACGTCAGCCGGGCAGAACTTCCCCCGAAATAATCAGGTGAATCATCGATGTCATCCGTTCCCTTTCCTTACCGGTTATTGCGTAGCCTGTCCTGAGCGGAGTCGAAGGGGCCTGTCCCAGCAGCATTCCTGGAAGGGTTATGGATTTCTTACCCCACACCGCAATTCTTTTGAATAGCTTTAGCAGAATTCTCAACCGACGGAGCCAAGCTATGAAACTTGCATCCAGTTTATCCCGTCTCGGCACCGAGACCGCCTTCGAGGTCCTGGTACGGGCCAAGGAGCTTGAAGCCGAGGGCAGGAGCGTAATCCACCTGGAGATCGGGGAGCCCGACTTCAACACGCCAGTTAACATCAGGGAGGCGGCCAAGGCGGCTCTGGATGAAGGCTACACCCACTATGGCCCACCCGCCGGTCTGCCCCTCCTCCGCCAGGCCATTGCCGAGGAGATCACCCGTACCAGGGGCGTGGGGGTAGGCCCGGATAACGTGGTAGTCACGCCGGGGGGCAAGCCCATCATCTTTTTCTCCCTCCTCGCCTGCGTCGATCCCGGTGACGAGGTAATCTATCCCAACCCCGGCTTTCCCATCTACGAGTCGGTAATCAACTGGATGGGTGCCAGGGCCGTTCCCCTGCCAATCCGCGAAGAGAACGATTTCAGTGTGGACGTGGACGAGCTGGCCGCCCTGATCACTCCCAAAACTACCTTCATGATCCTCAACTCGCCCGGCAACCCCACCGGTGGCCTTATCAACCGCGATCAGCTGGCCCGTATCGCGGAGCTGGCAATCGAGCACAACCTCACCGTCCTGGCCGATGAGATCTACTCCCGCATCATCTACGAGGGAGAGCACACCTCCCTCCTGTCATTCCCCGGTATGCAGGAACACGTCATCCTGCTGGACGGCTTCTCCAAGACCTACGCTATGACCGGCTGGCGGGCGGGCTACGGCGTCATGCCGGAAGAGCTGGCCTTCCGGGTGGCCCGGTTGATGACCAACAGCAACTCCTGCACCAATACCTTCGTTCAGATGGCCTGCGTGGAGGCTCTCAAAGGCCCCCAGGATGAGGCCTGGGCAATGGTGGAGGAGTTTCGCCGCCGGCGGGAGGTAATCGTGGAAGGACTCAACGCCATCGATGGCATTACCTGCCGACGGCCCAGGGGGGCCTTCTACGTCCTGCCCAACGTGCGGGCCCTGCCCAGGTCGAGCAAGGAGCTGGAGGAGTACTTCCTCGAAGAATATGGCGTCGCCACCCTGTCGGGCACCTCTTTCGGCACTTTTGGGGAAGGGTATTTGCGCCTATCCTACGCCAACTCGCTAGAGAACCTCCGGGAGGCCCTGGCGCGCATGGCGGAGGGGGTGAGGAAACTGTAATGCCACCACACTAGAAAGCGGGGCTTGAGGCTGGGGGCTTGGGGCTAGTGGCAGTTGGCAGTAGTCAGTTGGCAGTTGTTATCCAGCCCCGCCGCTGGCGGGATTCCATCCAGCATCCAGAATCCAGTATCCAGCATCTAGTGGCAGTTGGCAGGGAAGAGGGGAGATATAACCGCCAAGCCTGCCCTGAGTCCGCCGGCTGGCGGATCGAAGGGACGCAAAGGGCGCAAAGATCAAAGAAGGGAAAGCAAGAGGGAATGGGAGCCAGGGGCAGTAGCAGTAGGCAGTTGGCAGTTAGCAGGGAAAAGAGAAAAAGAGCAAACCGCCAAGACGCCAAGGGCGCAAAGAAGAGTTTTAAATTCCGAGTGCCAAGTTTCAAGTCGCCAGCGGTTAGCCATCAGCCGTCAGCATTTGTAGGAGCGATCCGGCGAGTCACCCCTACATTTTCCTGCCCCTTCGGCTTGGCTAAGGGCATGTCTCGGCGGTGAGAGTTGCTGTTTCATTTCAGCAGCAGCATCTTGATAGACTAGCCATCCTAAATCGCGCTTAGCTGAGGAAGTACTGAAATTTCATGCCTAGTTAATTCCTTAGCCTGAGCGAATTCCTTGACTGGGAATAGGTCACTTCATCCAATAAATCAAATGCGATAAGTATAAACGCGGACCTTTTAATATTATAATTTTCTTTTAACTCGTGCTGGGTCATTTCTCCATACTCAACTAATAGGTCCCAAGTCTCAGTAAAAAATTTGAGTTGGATTTCCCGATAATCAGGCCGACTCTCCTCAGTCATAACAGAAACCTTATTATCCTCGACCTTTACCCAGTTTGGCTCGGAGTGGGTCTTAGTGTAATAGACCTCTCTCTTTGCAAGCCGCTCAAGGAGAATCGGATAGACCTCTCCAAGAAAATCAACCGCTTCATACCCAGAGTCCATTGTATCTCCTCTTTTTCTACCAGTGGAAGGAGTAGTTGCTTGAAACTGCACCTACTCTAGTCTCTTTCGCTCTTCGTCAATACGTCTATTGTGCTCCCTGACGTAAGCCAACATACACTTCTTTGAGTTAAAACGCATAGCGGGTAACCCAGGATAAATCCAATACCTGATACCGTGTCTTTCATCGCAATAGTCACATTTTGAGCCAGTATGCTTCTGGGGGAATATCCTGAAGTACGGGAAATCGCCCATTTCTCTTTCTCCTATACAAAATTGATTTTATCTGTTACTTCAGCAGCACCATCTTGATGCTCTTGGTGTACTGAGGAGTGATTAGGCGGGCGATGTAGATGCCAGTGGGGACTTCACGACCACTGGCGGTTCTGCCGTCCCAAATAACCTGGTGGTAGCCTGCTGTCATATCCCCATCTACTAGAGGGACTACCTCCCGGCCAAGCAGGTCGTAGACTACTATGCTGATGTCCACAGAATGGGGCAGGTCAAACCTGATAGTGGTGGTAGGATTGAAGGGGTTTGGATAGGCTTGGTGCAAGGCGAATGAGGTTGGTATATTAGACGATTCCTTAACGGCAAGTGCAGCAGGTGTTGCACTTACTTCTTTAGAATACCAGCTCTCATTGCCATCTGTATCGTAGCAGGTTGCTGTGATATAATAGGCTAAACCGGGCACCAGACCTGATAATGTGGTTAATGTGTTATTGCCCACATCTACTGTATCATCGTAAGGGAAACCTGATGAGTCAGTATCAAAGTAGATCTTGTATCCCGCCAAGTCACCGATTAGACTGGCGTCCCAGGATAGCTCAACAAAGTCATAGCCAGTGCTATTGATGGTCAGGTTTTGAACTGGTATTGGCGGGGCGGCGGTATCTGGTTCTGCGAGCCAGGGCGTGACATCTACAAATGCGTTGACACTATCACCGAGGCTGTTTGGGTTTTGGACCGGGTGGTATGGGCCATTGGAATGCCCCCACCAAACACTATCGGCATCAATTAGATTGCTGTTATCATTGTTATAGAGACAGGTACCATGATATGCTATGTTCGAGTTGCTAAACGTTGGAGCGTCACCGATAATAAATATACCATGAAAGCCAGAGGTACTATTGTTATTCGTTATCGTCATTAATCTGAAGATCGGTCCACCTCGATATATATGCAGACCACCACCACCACTTCCTGCTGAGTTTCTACAAATGGTACTATTTATGATTATTGGTCCGGTACTTCCACTGCTTGGGTTGCGTATATACAGCCCACCACCATCAGATCCCGCAGAGTTTTCGGATATTGTGATATTTGAAATCAAATAATCTGGCAAAAGACTGCTGTATATATATAGTCCACCAGCCATTTCATTAGCGGTATTATGGCTGATGATAATATCTGTCATTGTAGGAGTACCAGACCTGAAATAGATCCCACCAGCAGTATACGCACGGTTATATGTTATGATCAAATTTGTTAGAGTTGGACTACTTACGGTATATAGATTAATCCCTCCCCCACTTCCACCGGCAACATTCTCACTAATGGTTGTACTTAGAATAGACAGGTTATGATCACGAGTGATGTATATTCCTCCACCGTCGCCTCCGGCAATATTACTGATTACCTCAGATTTTGTAATCATTCCCTCACATTCTACAAGATAAAACCCTCCGCCTGACCCACCAGCCTCGTTGCTAACTGCATCTACCTCCTCAAATATTGAATTACCTCCGTACATAAAGAGTCCACCACCATTACTCCCCGCTAAACTCCTGATAATTTTTATATTACTTAATTTGGCATCACAAAATCTTATATTAATACCTGCACCAATATCTGCTGAATTATCTGATACTGTCAGGGAACGTAATGTTGGATTACCATTATCTAGATGAACACCACCTCCGCTTGAAAGTGCGATGTTATTAACAACAAAGAGTTGCTTCAGTAGTGGACTTGCATTGCTAATAAATACTCCACCACCATATTGGACATTCCCTCCATTAGTAATCTTAAATCCCTGGATCAAAGTGGTCGTATCAATAATCGTGGTTGCTGGATTCATATAAATAACACTACTTGTGCCACCTCCATCAATAATCGTATTACTCGAATCCCCGGCACTGATCAACTTGATCCCGTTAACATCAGGCCAGATGATGTTCTCGTAGTAGGTGCCGGGTTGGACGAGGACGGTTTCGGATGAATCTGCCGCGTTGAGTGCGGCTTGGATAGTGGAGTGGTCAGCGGGGACGTTAATGGTGGTGGCTGAGGCTGCGGAGAGAGATAAAACCCAGGTGAGGAGGGTATATTTCAGGGAATTGCGCATGGCGGTTTCCATATTTTTATAGTTAAAGTCCCGGTTTAGCCTATTTGAATACATGTTTTACAGCTGTGAAGGACATTAGGCGCTCCTGAATGATGTTCAGGCGAATGTACTGAAAAATCAAGCGGGTGGCTATAGAATGTCAACGCCTGGCGTGAGCGAATCCATCTGCGAATCCATCCGTCAGGAAGCCGGACAGGTCCGTCGGGATGCCGGACAGGTCAATGAATTCGCTGAATCGAAAAAAGACGGCTAAAGCCGCCTGTCATCTTCAGACAGCCCTCTTTAGAGGGGTTTTTTTGATTAAGCGAGGTGGTTTACCACTTCGCAGCTGGGATGCGAACCCATAAATGAGTTCGCTAAATCAAAGAAAGAACGCTAAAGCGTCCTGTTTTAAATTGACAGCGCCCTTCAGGGTGCTTTATTTGATTCAGCGAGGCGATTTATCGCTTCGCGCTTCTGGGCGAGGTGGTTTACCACTTCGCTCTTCTCTCCGCGCTCTCTGCGACCTCTGTGGTTTTTCCTTATTTTTCTTTGCGGCCTTGGCGTCCTTGGCGGTTCTTTCTTCTCTTTTCTCTTTTCGTTCTTCGCTCTTCTCCGCGCTCTCAGCGTGCTCTGCGGTTTTTTCTTCCCATGCCTTTTCCAATATCTTCTTCAATCGACATTCGACATTCATCAATCATCATTCAATTTCGCGCACCACGCGCACCACGCGAACGACAAACCCTTTCCGTTTCCGTATATTCCCCCCCTATGATAATGCCATCGCCATATCGCCCGTCCCCTTTGGGTGAGGACAACTTATGCTGCTATTGCCGCCTGTGAAAGTGGGGGGGGGTACCCCCCCTGGGCGGTACTACGCCTCCCGTCGGGAGGGATGGTGCTATCGTGGTACTATCGTGGTACTGGCGTGCTACCGAACTGATGCCGAAATGACCCGGCAGGAGCGTTCTTTGTCAGCATTAAGTATGCCGGGGGCAAAACAGCAAAGGGGGCGCCGCCTGACTGTGTGCCCCGAGGGCGGTCTTGGAGCGGAAATATTATTAGACAGGGCGATTTACGCCTCACGTCGGGGAGTACCCTTAAAAAAACGGAATTTTGTACGGGTTTTGTCTAATTTTAGGGGTCCGGCAGGCAGCTCTCTGGCAACAATCCATTATCTTCGATTTTTCATTTTTCATTTTTCATTTTTCAATATTCATTATTCATTCATCAATGCCCCCAGCCGGTTCCTCCGGGACATTCTGCTCCGTCGCCCATCGTACCCGCCGGAAAACTGTACACCACCCCAACAGTGCTCTCGTCGGGGGAAGCCTTGAAAAAAACGAATTCTGTATAGATTTTGTTCAATTTTACGCCGGTCATTGCTCCCCCTTTTGCTCCCGGCGCTTCCCTCTCTTTTCCTGCCTACTGCCTCCTGCCTACTGCCTACTGCCTCAAGCCCTCATCCCCTCTTTGCGCCCTTGGCGTCTTGATGGTAAGTTACCCCCTCACATTTTCCATCCTGTCCCAATCTGGAGGTGATTCATGAAACTGTTGATCGCCGTTGTAATCATCTACCCTCTGATCTTGATCGGGGTCAGCCTGTGGCGTTCCCGCCGGGTGAAGAGCCACGCGGACTTCATGGTGGCGGGTCGCTCGGTGCCCGTACTGCTGCTGGTGGGTACGCTGGTGTGCACCTGGATCGGTTCCGGCTCGCTGTTCGCCGGGGCCGGGCGCGCCTTCCGCGAGGGATTCTCGGCACTCTGGATGAGCGCCGGAGCCTGGGTGGGCATTGTGATCATCTACTTCATCGCCGGGCGGGTACGCCGCCTCGCCCAATATACGGTCCCCGATATCCTCGAACTGCGCTACCATCCGTCGGCGCGGCTGCTCGGGACGGTGGCGATCATTATCGCGTATCTAACCATCGCCAGCTACCAGTTCATCGGCGGTGGCCGCCTGCTTTATATACTTACCCAAGGCACTTCATACGAGATCGGCCCGATGGTTGGGCAGGCGATCATCGGGGTGCTGGTTGTGCTTTACACGGTATCTGCCGGGATGATGTCGATCGTGGCCATCGATATTTTCAACGGTATCATCATCACGGGCAGCATCCTCATCGCCGCGCCGTTGGTCCTGAAAGCCGCCGGGGGCTGGGCCCAGCTTACGACCACCCTGCCGGCCGGACATTTCACGGCTTTCGGTGGCCCCGGTCTTGCAGCCGCCCTGGGCCTGTTCTTTCCCACCTTCCTGCTGCTGCTGGGAGAAAGCGGCATATACCAGAAGTTCTTCTCGGCCAAAGACGAAAGGTCGGCCCGCCTGGCGGTGATCGGGATGATAGTTGGCGTAGTTATCATCGAAACCGTTCTGGTCGCCACCGCTGTTTTCGGTAGCGGCATCTACTGGAATGACCCTTCCCTCATGGCAGGCGGTGATTTTGACTTCCGCGCGACCGAGACGATCATCCTGCAGCTGGCCCGCTACAACCTTCCCGTAATCGCCGGGATGCTGTTGATGGCTGGCGCCATAGCTATAATATTTTCCACCGCCAACACCTTCCTGATGGTACCATCAACCAATCTGGCCCGCGACATTTACCAGCGGTTCATTAATCCCCAGGCCTCCGACCGCGCCATTATCGTTTTCCAACGCCTCGCGATTGTAGCGCTGGCTGTGGTGGCCTACGTCATTTCGACCTTCTTTACAAGTATCCTGGATATGGCCTTGTACGCCTACACCATGGTAGGGGCGGCAGTCACACCGGCCTTGCTGGCGGCGTTTCTATGGCGGCGCGTGACCCCGGCGGGCGGCATCGCTTCCATCGCCGTGGGGATAGTGGTCACCTTTATTTTTGGTGCGCTCAACTCGATGGGAATCACCAGCTGGGACTATGATTACATTATTTATCCAGCCGGTGGTGCCTCCATCCTGGCGCTGATCGTTGTGAGCCTGCTGACGCCGCCTTCGCCCGATGAGAAGTGGAAGCCGTTCTGGACCAAGGAGCCGTCCCTGGCGGAAGGGGGTGAGTGCTCTTAAGGGAGGCCTCCGCCAGTTGGCGGAAGCGGGTGAGTCCCAAGAGCAGGCATCGGGTAAAGGGAGAAAGGCGAATCCATCAATGTCCGTCCGAATGGATCCCTTTGGGATAGGATTCTTCGGGAATTCGCTTAATCTCCGAATGGATCCCTTCCCCGAAAAGGGGTCCCTTCGGGACGGGGGAAAAAAGACGACTGAGGCTCGCCGTAGGCGGCTACGCCGAGGCAGCCGTCTGGCAGGGATGGACAGCCCCGCCGTTAGCGGGGGTTTTTTCGATTTGGCGAGGCGGTTTACCGCTTCGCACTTCTTCGAAGCATTGCATGGCCGTTCGGACCGAGCGATGATTAAATTAGAGTGGATACTGCCGGTTATTGAGCATCCGGTAAAAAGAGGTTATCCAGCAAGACGGCCGTATTCGTCGCTTGGCACCTGTTGAGGAGCTGGAAGAAAGATATCTCCGTGTTATTCTACTTCCAGACGGAGAAACCGTGCATAACGCTTTCTTTGATCAGAGTTTTACACCATGGAAATCAAATACTCTCAGAATACTGATACTTTATACATCGAATTTGAGTCCGCGGAGGTCGCGGAGACCAAAGACTTGGACGAAGACACTTTGCTCGATCTGGACCGTGATGGAAATATCTGTGCGATTACCGTCGAACATGCCAAGGAGCGTGCCGATATTCCGCACTTCTCCTTTGAGCAGATGTGCAGCCTGATATAAGTTAGCCATTTTACTTGAATTGAAGGAGATACTATGAATAAAAAAAGGATGTTTTTTCCATTATTTTGTTTATTGCTATTTGCTTGTGAGGCAGATGTGCCGGAAAGCAGAAGTGCAAAACCGGCTATTAAAACATCTGAACAACTGGCGACGACAGCAGCGCCTGCCGCCGACGTGGCTCGACCCGCGGTTCTTGCCGAGCCTGACTTCGAGGTTATCCTGGGCCTGCCGACCAGCGAGCTTAGGGACGTAGTGGCGCTCTACTCGACGGACCGCAGCGGCCTGCTCCGCCGCTACGATGTGCAATACTCTCCTGCCCGGCGGGCCTGGCTTCAGGCCTTCTACGAAGGCTGGCGCTCGCGGCTAGTAGAGGTCGAGTTTGACGCCCTCGGCGTTGAGGGCCGCATCGACTACGTCCTCCTGGGCAATCAGCTGCGCTACGAGCTCGAGCTGCTCGCCCGTGAAGAAAAGCTCTCAGCCGAGATGGAGACCTTCATGCCCTTTGCGGGCGCAATTATAGCTCTGGACGAGGCGCGCAGGCGCATGGAGTCGGTGGACCCGGCGACGGTCGCGGCGGCGCTGGCTACGCTAACCGATGAGATCGAACAAACCCGGAAGGCCGTCGAGGAGATGCTGGGGAATAAAGGCAAGAGTTCTGGAATCTCCCGGATCGTGGCGCTACGTGCCTCCAGAGCCTTGGAAAGCCTTCAGAATCGGCTGGAACGGTGGTTCGAGTACTACGCCGGCTACGATCCGCTCTTCAACTGGTGGGTCACCGATCCCTATAACAAGTCTGACGCCGCCCTGGAGGCGTACGTCAAGTTCATCAACGAGGAAGTTGTGGGATTCAAGGAAGGGGAGGACCCGCCGATCGTGGGAGACCCCATCGGGGCGGAAGGAATGCGAGTCGATCTGATCTACGAGATGATCCCCTACTCACCCGAGGAGCTCATTGATATTGGGAAACGAGAGTACGCCTGGTGCGAGACCGAGATGAAGAAGGCTGCGGCTGAGATGGGCTTCGGTGACGATTGGAAGGCGGCTCTGGAGAAAGTCAAGACGCTCCATGTGGAGCCGGGCCGCCAGCCTGACCTCGTCCGGGATCTGGCGCACGAGGCGGTGGCATTCCTCCAGCAGCGAGACCTCCTGACCATCCCCCCGCTAGCCGAGGAGACCTGGCGGATCGAGATGATGTCGCCGGAGAGGCAGAAGGTATCTCCATTCTTCACCGGAGGCGAAACTATCCGAGTGTCTTTCCCGACGGACGAGATGACCAACGAGGAGAAGCTCATGAGCATGCGAGGCAACAACATCCATTTCTCCCGAGCCACAGTCCATCACGAGTTGATCCCCGGCCATCACCTCCAGGGATTCATGACGAGTCGCTATAACTCTCACCGACGCGCTTTCTCCACCCCGTTTTGGACCGAAGGATGGGCGCTCTACTGGGAGATGCTTTTGTTTGACCTCGGCTTCCCCCAGACACCCGAGGACCGGGTGGGAATGCTATTCTGGCGCATGCATCGGGCAGCCCGGATCATCTTCTCGCTGAGTTTCCACCTGGGCACGATGACGCCCCAGGAGGCCATTGACTTCCTGATCGAGCGAGTCGGCCACGAGCGCTCTACCGCCACAGGCGAAGTCCGGCGCTCATTTTACGGAGATTACCCCCCACTCTATCAGGTGGCGTACATGATCGGCGGCCTCCAGATTCGCGCCCTCCACGAGGAGCTGGTGGGGTCCGGGCGGATGACTAACCGGGAGTTCCACGACGCCATCCTCCAGGGCGGGAACATGTCGATCGAGATGGTGCGGGCACGACTAACGGGCGAGGCACCGTCCAGGGACTTCGCGGCCTCGTGGCGATTCTACGGGGACTAGGTCGGTCGAATCGGCCAACCGCTCCAGTGCCCGCGCCGTGGTTAACTCTGCCATCTGACCCCAGCCCCTTCCCAGCCGGGATTTCCCTGCAGCGGGGATTAGCGAACCCATAAATGAGTTCGCTTAATCAAAAAAAGACGGCTGAGGCTCGCCGTAGGCGGCTACGCCGAGGCAGCCGCCTGTGCAGGGATGGACAGCCCCGCCGTTAGCGGGGGTTTTTTCGATTTGGCGAGGCGGTTTACCGCTTCGCAGCCTGTATAGTATTAGTAAGGCCACCCCTAAAACCGCCGAGTAATCTTCAAATAACACGTAAGGAGATAGATATGGCTTTTAAAGTGCTCTTTCTTGCTCATGCTCCTGATGCTGACAGACAAAGGCATAGGAGCGTGATCGAAACGGGGATGTATCGGCTTTTTACCGTCGTCGTGAAAAACCAGGATGAAGCCCTTGAGGTATGTACTGACTTTGTTGAAAGAAAAAGCATCGACTCCATATTGCTCTGTCCAGGATTTACTCACGATGATGTTGCCGAGATTGCCCGATCAGCTGGGGATAATGTGGGCGTTTATGTTGCAAGGGGAGATGGGCCAAGTGGCAAGGTTTCACTTGAGGCGAGAAAGAGAGCAGGGTATCTGTCCAAAAGAACCGAAGATTAGACTTTGCCCCTTTGGCAGAGAGGGAAGGCGAATCTATCCGTCAGCCTCGCCCGGCCTCCCCGTAGCCGTGTACGGCCAGGGCAGCCGGACAGGTAAATGGACTTGCCATTATCTTCAGCCGTGGATTTACGCTGATGGGCGCGATATATGATGGCGGGGAAGCGAGGAGCTAGGACGCTTACTACCTCAGTGCCGCCTTGGCGAAGCGGGAGGCGGAGATGGGCTGGTTGAAGGTAATCTCGTCGATGATCCACTCAGTGCCCTTGCTGCTTTTCTTCAGCTCATCCTTGAACACCCACACCTTGGGATACCAGCGGCCTTCCACCTGCATGACCTCTTCCGCGTAGGACGATTTCAGCAGCTTGCCGCTCTTGGCAAAGAGCTCCTCCCGCATGGGCAGCAGCCATTCCTTGTCCACCCACGCCTTGCGAATGTGGTAGGCCTGCCCCTCGCGTTTGGCGGTAAGGGTCAGCACCCAGCTGTCCCGGCCATTGAGCAGCTCGGAGCCTTCCACCACGCCCTCGTAGGCGTCCAGGAAGGACTGGTCCTCCATCATGTCCTCGTAGGAGAAGTCCGAGCCCATGAGCGACTGGCGCAGCATGTGGCCGGAGATCTGGATAATACGGTCGGCCTGGGGGTTGTAGGTCCACAATTGGTCGCCTAGCTTTAGCATTTTAGTGCCCGCCTCCCGGGGCGGAGCCAGGTACTCGGTGAAGGCTTTGTCGGTGCCCTCCACCCAACTTTTGGAGGTGATGGTGCGGCTGCTGCGCCGGCCATGCACCACCATGCGGCTGGTGACGATGGAGGTCTTGGCCGTAAGATTGGCATCCATCGCCTTGATCAGCTCCTCGGCCGTGGGTATCCTTTCCGTTTGAGCCTCCAGCGCCACGAGACAGACCAGGGAAAGAGTAAGTAGAGAGACAAGGCCCCATATATTTTTCATGCTTACATCTCCTCGTACAATAAGAATTTCAACCCACAATCTTCAATCGACAATCAACAATCGACATTCGACATTGCTTAGGCTTCGAGCTCCAGCTCCTTGAACAGCTGCGACATCTGCCGCTTGAAAATCCCGCGACCGGCCAGCATGGTCCCGATTGCGGAGGCCCCCACCCCCGGGATGAAGCCGATGTACCAGCAGTCGGGGGTAACCTTGCCCCGTATGACGCCGGAGAAGGCCATATCGAAGCTCTCCATCAATTCCGTATAGTCCAGGCCCACTTCCTGCATCCAG
>SDBT01004684.1_pt1 | contig 23149 bp, 18 predicted proteins | sample 2277101 | NCBI WGS metagenome assembly SDBT01 (sample SAMN10404973, study PRJNA504765) | marine sediment metagenome | isolation source: marine sediment core GS10_PC15, 103 cmbsf | place: Arctic Ocean: Southern Knipovich Ridge | collected 2010 | reverse complement strand
GGGTGACGTTTGGGCTGCTGATCCGCCCCGAGCTCACCTTCCCGGGCGGGCAGGTCGTCTCGACCGGCAGCGCCTACAACCGGATGTTTACGCTGCACGGGGCGATCATGATCTTTCTGTTCGTGTTGCCGGGGCTGGCCTCGACGTTCGGCAACTTCCTGCTGCCCTTGATGCTCGGCGCCAAGGACGTGGCCTTCCCGCGATTGAATCTGGCCAGCCTCTACCTGTTCACCGTCGGCCTGGTCTTTTTCCTGCTGGTGCTGACACTGGGCGGGATCGACACGGGCTGGACGTTCTATCCGCCATACAGCAGCGAGTACACACCCACGCCGGTGGTGCTGGCCGTGGTCGGCGCGTTTATCCTGGGGTTCAGTTCCATCTTTACGGGCTTGAATTTCATCGTCACGATCCACACCATGCGCCCGCCGGGCATGGGGTGGTTCCGGATGCCGTTGTTTCTTTGGGGGATCTACGGCACTGCGATCATTCAGGTGCTGGCCACGCCCGTGCTGGCGATCACGCTGCTGCTGCTCGGCGTGGAACGGGTGCTGGGGATCGGCATTTTCAACCCCGCACTGGGCGGCGACCCGATCCTGTTTCAACACTTCTTCTGGTTCTATTCGCACCCGGCCGTCTACATCATGATTCTGCCGGCGATGGGTATCATCAGCGAAGTGATCGCCGTCTTCTCGCGTAAGCACATCTTCGGCTACAAGTTCATCGCCTTCAGCAGCATCGCGATCGCACTGTTGGGCTTCCTGGTTTGGGGCCATCACATGTTCGTCAGCGGTCAGTCGGCGTTGGTCGGGGTTATCTTCAGCGCCTTGACGTTCCTGGTGGCCATCCCGTCGGCGATTAAGGTCTTCAACTGGCTGGGTACGATGTACAAGAGTTCGATCTCCCTGGCCCCGCCAATGTGCTTTGCCCTGGTCTTCATCTTCCTGTTCGGCATCGGCGGACTGACCGGGCTGTTCCTCGGGGCACTGGCGACCAACGTACACGTTCACGACACGGCGTTCGTGGTGGCCCATTTCCATTACACGATGGGTGGCGGCGTGCTGACGGCCTTCCTGGCCGGCTTGTACTACTGGTGGCCCAAGATCACCGGGCGGATGTATAGCATCGCCGGCGGACAGATCGCCGCACTGATGGTGCTGGTCGGGTTCAACCTGACCTATTTCCCGCAGTTCATTATCGGCACCCGCGGTATGCCCCGGCGGTACTTCGACTACAGCCGGCTGATGGACGCCAATCCCGAGTTCGTTTTTTATCAGATCGTCTCCACCGTGGGAGGGTATCTCTTCGTCGGCGGCATCGCCTGGGCGATCATCAACCTGCTGCGGTCGTTGTGGGGCGGTCGCCAGGCCCCGGACAACCCCTGGGGTGCGGCGACCATGGAGTGGCAGTGCAGTTCCCCGCCGCCGCACGACAACTTCGCCAGTCCGCCCGAAGTCAACGACTGCTACGACTACGAAAACCTGCAATATGACGAACAAATACAAGGGTACGTGAAGGTCCCATGACGCAACGCGATGAATCCGCACCGCTGGCGCATCATTTCGACTCGCTCGACCAGCAGTTCTACTCGGCCAAGCTGGGGATGTGGATCTTTCTGGTCACCGAGATCCTCTTTTTCGGCGGGCTGTTCTGTGCTTATGCCGTTTTTCGGGCAAGCCGGCCGGAAGTGTTCGCCGACGGCCACCATTTCCTCGACACGCCGATGGGGGCAATCAATACGGTCGTGCTAATCTTCAGCAGCCTGACGATGGCGGCGGCCGTGCGCGCCGCGCAGCTCGGCCGTCGCGGTACGCTGGTCGGCCTGCTGGCGGTTACCGTGCTCTGCGGCGTGGCCTTCATGGGTATCAAGGCCGTCGAGTACAAGCACAAGTGGGACCATCGGCTAGTGCCCGGGCAAGCGACAATCGAGTATTTCTTCTCCGACAAGTGGACCGAGGGCGGTCCAACGGCACCGTTGAAGGAGTTCCGGCCCGATCGCGAGTACGTCAAGGAGCATCTCGAGGCGGCCGGCTACGAGAATCTCACCGAGGAGCAACTCGATCGGCGGATCGACAACCTCCGCTCGTTCATGGGGATCTATTTCTCATTAACCGCCCTGCACGCGTTGCATGTGGCGATCGGCGTCGGCGTGATCCTCTGGCTGCTGGTCGGTTCGATCCGTGGCCGTTACGGCAGCCGCAACTACACGCGGATCGACCTGGTCGGGCTCTATTGGCACCTAGTCGATTTGATTTGGATTTACCTGTTTCCGTTGTTGTATTTGATTCATTGATGGGCGGGAGATATAATCGTGAACGCAAATCCCAAGCCGACGACCACCGACCGCGCCGAAGACGCTCTGGGCCACGTGGTAGACCTCCGCGTGCTGCTGGGTGTGTTTGCCGCGCTAATGGTGTTGACGGCGATCACGGTGGCCGTCTCCTATTTCGACCTTGGCCCGTTCAACCTGGCGGTGGCGATGAGCGTAGCCACGATCAAGGCCACGCTGGTGGCGCTCTACTTCATGCATCTGCGCTACGATAGTCTACTGAACGCGATCTTCTTCATCATCGGCGTTGCCTTCCTCGGGCTATTCATAATGATCACGATGCTCGACTCGATCGAGTGTCAGCCCGGACGACAGCAGTGGCAGGAGAGCCGGCCGTAGCAGGATGCCGCGACAGGGCGGGAACAATACCCGGTGTAGGACGGATTGGAAATCCGTCCTACAAGACCTCACCACCGAACGGCCAAAACCAGGGCCGACAACAGCAGCGGCAGGTGGACCAGCGACACGCGCCATAAGGCCCGCGCCGTGGCGTCGTTCGGGCGCAATGCAAACCGGGCCGCAAAGACCAGGTGGATCAAGCCAAAGAGCAGGGCCACGACGCCGAACGTCCAATCCGACGGCGAGAGTAGCCACGGGATCAGGCTGACCGACAGCAGGCACGCGGCACCGGCCAGCGCCAGCCGACCCGCCAGTCGGCCGGAAGGATCGACCACCGTGGCCACCTTCATTGCGCCGGCGGCGTACTGTTGCCGGTAGGTCCAAGCGATTGCCATCGTATGTGGAAACTGCCAGAAGAAGACGACGCCGAACAACACCCAGGCCATGGGGGCCCAAATCGCATTTGCGGTGGCGGCCCCCAAGAGCACCGGAATCGCACCGGCGACGGCTCCCAGCGGCGTTTGCAGGAGCGTCTTCTGCTTCAACGGCGTGTAGACGATCACGTAGAGGGCCCAGCTTAGAACGGCCATTACGGCCACCGGCAACGGCGCCAGTTTGACCAGGTAGCACACGCCGACGGCCGAACAGAGGACGCCGAACCGCCCGACTTGTCGCGCCGTCAGTTGCCCGGCAGGCAGTGGTCGCCCGGCCGTCCTCGCCATGCGGGCGTCGGAGCGTTGTTCCACGCGTTGATTCATGGCAACGGCCCCCGCCACGACCAACGCCGTGCCGGCCAGGGAGTGTGCCAACAGGGGCCACGGCGGGACCTCCTGTCCAGTGGTGATCGCCGCAACGAGCATCGAGAAAAGCACCGTCGCGAGAAGACCGGGTCGAATCAGCCGCCAGTAATGACTCATACGGATATGAACGGCCATGTTTGTTTTCAGTCGAGCTACTTTTTCTCGACCACCCAGATGTTGCGAAACCGCAGCGGGGCCTTGTGTCGCTGCACAAAGACCGGGCCCGGCTCGGGGCCTTCCGCCTTAATCAATGCGCCGGCGGACGTGGCGGGAACGTCCAATTTGTCGTGGATCAGGACGCCGTTGTGGTGGACGGTCATTCGGGCGTCCTTGATTTTCTTGCCGTCGCGAAACTGGGCCGCCGTGAACTCGACGTCGTACGTTTGCCAGGAAAGCGGCGGGAAGCACATATTGACCTTCGGACCCGCGAGTCCATAGATTGCACCGCAATCGCCTTTGGTGGCTTCCACGCCGAACGAATCGAGAATCTGCACTTGATACCTGCCCTGGCAGAAGTAGCCGTTGTTTCCCCGACCCTGGCCGCGGGCGTATGGCATGAAGGGGACGCGGAACTCGACGTGGCTGCGGTAGCTCTGAAACTTCCGCTTGCTCGTGGCCGGCTCCATCAGCAGCCCGTCGGACGTCATCTTCGCGCCGTCGAAGGCGTCGGTCGAGCTACCGTCGAATAGCACGATTGCATTTGTCGGCGGCTTAGCGCCCAACGTCGGGCTCTTGCGAACGATGTGATTGAGCGTGCCGATCGCTTTGTCTTGCGAGTCGGTCACGGTCATCGCACCGCCGACGATCGTGGCCCGGAACTTGCCGTCTTCGGTAACGAACTGTGTTGCATCGCCGTCGGTTGTGCCATCGGCATGCACGGTGTCGCTGCCGTCCCAGCCCGCGCCGGGCAGGCCGCCGACGTAGCCCACGCCGCGAAACTTTCCGTCACCCAAAGCAACGACCTGCACGCCATGGTCGACCGGCCCGTTGCCGACGTCGATCTTTCCCACGTATTCTCCTTGAACCAGATAATCGGGCAGATAATCGGGGCCGGCCTTGGCCGGATCGGAGATCGCTAGATTAGGATCTCCCGCAGGCTGCTTCGGCTTCTTCGAGAGTGCCGCACTGGGGGTCGTGTCGACCGGCAGATCGCCCAGCGCAAATTGAATGCCGTCGAGATAATGGCGCAACACGGCCCGATTCCAGAACACGTCGTGATCGTGCCCCAACGAGCAATAGAAGACGCGGCCCTTGCCGTAGCTTCGCACCCAACTGACCGCGAAATCGTTGTCGGGGCGATCCATCTTGCTCTTCTTGTCCATGTTGGTCTTGGTTTCATCCACCCGGAGCAAGATTCGCAACGTTTCCTTGGAGTGAGGGCCCGTGAACTGATAGACCTCGTCTGTAATCTCGAAACCCTTTCCCCCGAAAGCCGCGTTCAGTGGATGGTCGGGGTCTGCCAGCTTGATCGCCACTTTCTCGTGCCACGGGTGTCCGTTGAAGATACCGCCGAGCATTTTCGCGCCTTCGGGCCAATCGGATCCCCACTTGGCGGAGAAATTGGTTGCCGCCGCGTGAATGCCCACGAATCCCTTGCCGCCGGCGACGAACTCCAACAGACCCCGGCGCAAAACGGGATCCTTGAAGCATCGCAGACGGTTGGAGTTGTTGAAACAGACTGCGTCGAACGGTTTGAGATTCTCGGCTTTGAAGATCGACGGGTCGGTTTCGTGGACCACCTCGAACGCGCCGGTCTTCGCAGCCATCAGATCCAGGGCCTTGGCACCGTAGGGCGTTGCCGTGTGGTTTCCTCCCATCACGCTGAAGACCAGCAGCTTTCGCGGTTTCAGCGGTTTGGCGGTTGCCTTGTCGGCAACGGCGTCCTCGATTTTCTTCACCTCCTCGGGCGATATGGCAGCCGAAACGTTGGCCGGCAGGAAGAAGCTGCCCATAGAGAGCAGTGCCGAGGTGATGATTGTCAGAGAATAACTGATTCGTTTGGTCCTGAGCATTCCGCTACTCCCATACAATTGTTGAACGTCGCGATTAGTGCCCCATATTCGCGTGGGGCGACACATTGACAATATCTTACCCAAAACGGCGGCATCTGCAACATTCTCCCAAGATCGCCCCGGCAAGGGCTTTGCGTTCGTTGTCGGGTTGGGATAAAATGGGGCTCGGCCTTTCGTGGTGTAGGCGGCCCGCCTGCCCAATACCACAGGCGAGACGCCTGTGCCACTTCCACACCTTTTTGTAACACAGGAGATTATCAATGTACAGCCACGACACGACTCGTCCGTCTCGACGTTTATGGGCCGCCACGCTGGTTGCTCTACTCGGTGCGATGGCCGCCGGCGCTGCTCGCTCCCACGCCGCAGAGCCCGCAGACGCACCCAAGGTCGATGCCAAGTCTATCGGCGCGTTGGTGCAGAGCTTCGACAAGGTCGAGAAACTCGAATTCTCATGGGGTTGGATCCGCTGGGTGATGAACTCGAAGCTGGACAAGGATGCGGAAATGACCTTCGGCATCGTGCAGATCAACGCCGGACAGGCCAATCCGCCGCACGTCCACCCCAATTGCGAAGAGCACCTCTACGTGCTGTCGGGCTCCTGCGAGCACTGGATCGGCAACAAGAAGATCGTATTGAAGACGGGCGACGTGATCCGCATACCGCGAGGCGTGCCGCACAAGGCCCGAACGTTCGACAAAGAGGCCATGAAAGCGATCATCGTCTACAGTTCCGGCGATCGCCAGTTCAAGATCGTGGATGAAAAGGGAGCGACAAAGCCGGGAAGCGAATGAACGCCAAGACCTCGTCGCGATTCTTTCCGCCCGCTGAAGAGGCCGACCCGGAAGGGCTGATCGGGTTTGGCGGCGAACTGTCGCCGGAGTGGCTGCTGGATGCGTATCGGCATGGGGTATTCCCTTGGCCAATTTCCCAGTTCGAGGCGCCGATCCCGTGGTGGTCGCCCGACCCGCGGGCGATCATCGAACTGGAGCGATTCCATCTGCCGCGGCGGTTGGCGCGGACCTGCCGTAGCGGCCGGTTCGAGGTCACCCGAAATCGCGACTTCGCCGGCGTGATCCTCGGCTGTGCAACCGGTGCCGACCGCCGCGGCGGAACCTGGCTGACGCCGGAGATGATCGCGGCCTACACCCGGTTTCACGAATTGGGCCACGCCCACAGCGTCGAGGTTTGGCACGAGGGACGCTTGGCCGGCGGAACTTACGGCGTGGCAATCGGTGGGATGTTTGCGGCCGAGTCGAAGTTCTACCGCGTACGCGACGCCTCGAAAGTGGCCCTGGTCCACCTCGTCGAGCATCTCCGCCACCGCGGATACGGCTTGCTGGACGTTCAACAACTAACCCCGCACACGGCCAAATTCGGCGCCGTCGAAATCGCCCGCAAGGATTATCTATCTCGTCTGGCCGAGATGCTTCAGAGGCCGGTGACGTTTGGAGATGGTTCGTAGTGACCCGATTTATCGGGTTCAGATTACGGAAACCGCATGAAGGCGGTCACTACAAACGGCCGAAACGCGCCGGGCAAGCCCGGCGGCTAAATGTACGAGGGATGCGCGGGGGGCTGGCGACCTGCCGGGGGTCGTTTGCCTCCGGGGCGGATTGCCCGTATAGTAGGGGTGTTGGACGGCCCGTTTACATCGAGAGCAATTGGTGAGAATCCTGATGAGTTGCGTTAATCGGAATCGATCGGCGGCAGCGGCATACGGTCTTGCGGTATTGATGGTGTTGACGGCCGCATGGGGTGCGACGTCGGCCCGGGCATGCAATACGCCCGTGTTTCGCTATGCGATGTACAACTGGCCCACCGCCCCGTACTACGTCTTCTACTTCCACCATGGCGGACCGGCCGAAGAGGATGCGCAGCTCAACAAGAAGCTGGCCGGGCTGAGCCTCGCCAAGCCGCCGACCAACGTGAACTTCGAAACGCTCGACGTTACCGACGAAGAGAAGCTCAAGAGGCTGCCGAAAGTGGTCGACGAGTCTCGCAAGAAACACGCCGACGGCGACAAGCCGCAGCATCTGGTCTATACCTCCTGGGGCGCCGAACTCTTTGCCGGTCGGCTCGACGCCAAGACGATCCAACAAATGATCCACTCGCCGGCCCGCAAGCGGATGGGCCAGTTGTTCGGCAAGGGGAACGGCATCGTGCTGTTGGTCCTCACCGGCCCCGACGAAGAAGCAAACAAGCGGGCCGCCAAGGTGGCTGCCGAAACGGCTTCCAAGGTCGATCAAGTCTTCGTCGCCGGCGGCGTGGCAGAACCGATGGGAAATCCGCCCGAAATGCCCCAGGAAAAGACCCCCGATGAAAAGCCCCCTGCCGACAAGAAAGACGACCGAAAGGGTCCTAAGAACGAACTGAAAATCGCCGTCGTAAAGGTATCGCGAACCGACCCGGCCGAGAAGTGGCTGGTCAAGATGCTGCTGGCGGTCGAGCCGGACTTGAACGACGCCGAGTACGCCAAGGACCCGATGGTGTTCGCCGTTTACGGCCGCGGCCGGGCCATGCCGCCTTACGTGGGCAAGGGAATCACCACGGAAAACCTGCTCGATTGCGTCACCTTCCTGGCCGGCGCGTGCTCGTGTACGGTGAAGGACCGCAACCCGGGAGTGGACCTGCTGATGCAGTTCGACTGGGACGCCGCCGCCGAGGTGATGGCCCGCGACGACCCGGAACTGGCCGATCAGTTCTTCGAGGACCGGGAGGTCCCGGTAGAAGGAGAGGTCGACGGGAAATAAGGCGGCCAACTTGCGCACATGGCAGCGCAACCATTTAGCCGGCGGGCTTGCCCGTCGTGTTTGGAAAGCGAATTGCCCCGCGATTTCACGGCGGGCAAGCCCACCGGCTAAATGGATTCCACAGTCAGGACTTAGCTCAGGCGACGGCTTCTATTTCGGTGGGTACGGCCAAATCTTCGACGATCGGCAACGCCTGTTCCAGGGGCCCGGCCGCACCGCGGCGAGTGTCCGGATAGAACAGTTCCACGGCCGCGTGATACTGCTTCAGCAACGGCGGGTTTTTCGTTGTGGCCGCCTCACTGTTGAACTTGTTGAGCAACTCGTAAACCTGGTGACGCCCGTTGGGCCACCGCACGGCCATGATGTCGTTGATCTCGTTGAGCAACTGGTAGACCCTAGCCCGCGTCAGTCCCATCGTCCGGGCGACTTGCCGCACGCTGGTGATTGGGCCGCTGAGTCCCAGGCGGTTCTCCGCCAAACTGGCAATCTGCACGGTGGCGTCGGTGCGCACCTGCTCGAGCAGCGGCGAGACGAAGTGCTCGAAGATCTCCTCCTCGCTGGGGATGCCCGGCTGTTGCAAGGCCACGTTGATCCACTGCTCGACCCGGTCGACCGCCTTGGGTACGATTCGCACGACCAGATGGTCTTGCGCTCCCATCTTGGCGGTGAGTGTGTGGACGCTGTAGAAGACCTCCAGGATCGCCTGGAGCCGCTTCTCGCCGTGCGTTTTCAGGTGGCGGATTTCGTCGAGAGTGTACTGCGTGTACGCCCGCAACGGCTTGTTCCAGATCACGCGGGTCATGTGCCTGAGGCTGGGAGCGAACCGTCCGAGCGACTCGTCGCCCAGGCCGTGCTCGACCACGCTGGCCCGCCAGTGGCTCCAAACGACTTCGGAAATGGAGCCCGGGTCGAATCCGTTGCTTCCCAATTCACGCCCGTTGGACGGCTGTACGACGTCTTCTTCGGGAAAATTGGCTGCGTCGATCGGCAGTTTGGCCGGGTCGGTGTCGGCGGCCCGCGCAAGCAGTTCGACGAACGAGGTCATCTTCTTCCGCCCAATGCCGGGCGTCGAAGAAAGCTCGACTAGCGGCGCGGCGAGCAGTTCTCGTAGCGGGCGGCTCAAGAAGGCCAAGGGCAACCGGCGATCGGTCGGCAATGCCCAATAGGCCAGCGGCTTGTCCAAGTGGTCGGCGTACTCTTCCGACGAGAGGATCTTCCGCAAGGTCTCAAAGCGGCTGATGATCTTGAGCTCTTCCAGTGATAGGGATGTCGTGTTGCAGCTTCTCATCGCGTCCTCCTTATGGTCTGGTCCACGGCAGCGAGCGGCTCTTCCTTAGCCGCCAAACTTGCCTCTTCTCGCGACGTGCATCTGTCGGCCGGCCCGCTCGACCTCCGCCCATCGTCTTGCCGGACGCTTTTCTGTTCCATTAGGCGTCACCGTGGATTACACCGGGGGTGTTGGGGTGGGTAATTAAATTGTCGGTGGGAGCTCGCGCCACTGCCGGGGCTTGCGGGCGAGCCAGCCTTGCGGCTGCCCGGCCTGCGGTACGAACTTGATTTAGGTGGGATGGCATTGTCCTCGGTAGCCGCTTCGGTTGTAGCAACTGTAGGACAACTACCACGTCTAACGATTATTCTTGCTTGCCGGGCACCCTGTCGTCAAGAGTCTCCAGTGGATTTTTTCCAGAAATAGAAAAAAACCAGAGAAACCCCCCTATGCAGCGGGGATAATGGGGGGGTGAAACACTTCAGCCACGTTCAATCGCGTCCAAATCGGAACCCAAAAGCCGTGCACGCACGAAATCCGTCACCGTCCGCAACCGCTCGTCGCAGACCCGCTCGCGATCGACGCGGGCCATAGAATCCCGGGCTTGGCCCATGATGCGGTCGACGGCCACTTGATCGCAGTAGGGTTTGGCCGCTTTGCTCCCGCGCCGTTTGGTGGTAGAATCGCGGACGGTGTTTGCTTCCTAGTACTCTGTCACATCCAAAGTGTCGAGCAGGACGTGACGTTGAGCAATAGCCGGAGGCAAACTTGCCTCCGGGGGTGCTTGGCAGCAAGGTAGTCTGCCGGAGGCTGTAGCTCAGTTGGCAGAGCAACGGACTTTTAATCCGTAGGTCAAGGGTTCAAGCCCCTTCAGCCTCACTTTTTTCGCACGCAGGGCTCTTCGCAGATCAGGGCACGTCTTTCGGCGTGACTCTCTCGATCCATTGCTCGTGTAGCCGGGTTAGTCGCTCGACGATTTCCGGATGCTCCTTGGCGCGATTGGTGGCTTCGGGCCGCTCATCTGCCAGATTCGCCAGATAGACCCGGGCCCCCCGTACATTGCCGACGATCAGCTTCCAGTCGCCTTCGCGGACCATCCACCCCTGCTGCCATTGCCAGAACATGGTGCGGTAGGCGCCCGCGGCAGAGGCGTCGGCGACCTGCGGAAGCACGCTGTGGCCGTCCAGCTCGAGGCCCTCGGGCCGGTCGATGCCGCACAACTCGAGAATCGTCGGGAACCAGTCCATGGCGGTCACCGGCCGATCGCGGACGACACCCTTAGGCAGCCGGGGCGGATAGCTGAGGATGGCCGGCACGCGGATGCCGCCTTCCAGGAAACTCCCCTTGGCGCCGATCCACCGGCCCGTGTTCCCCCCGCCGCCGTTGGCGCCGTAGTTGTGGCCCTTGGGGTAGCCGCTCGGGTGGTTGTCCACGCGAATCTGGTTGTTTTCGACCGAATGCCCATTGTCGCTCATAAAGACGACGATCGTCTTGTCCTCCAGGCCGAGTGCCTTGAGTTGCGTCAGCACCCGGCCGATATAATCGTCGGTGGTCGAGATCATCGCCGCGTACGACTTGCGCGGCTCGGGCAGGTCTTCGTAACGCTTGCGGAATCGCTCCAGCGACTGTTCGGGATAGTGCGGGATGTTCAATGCGTAGTACAAAAAGAACGGCCGGTCTTGATTCTGCTGGATGAACGAAACGGCACGATCGGTAATCAGATCGGGGAAATACTGTCCGCGGCGAAAGACTTCGCGGGTGCCTTCATAGAGGTCGTGGTATCCGCTGCCGTGCAACTGATAGTGGACGTAGTTGTCGATAAACCCGTTGCGAATGCCGAAGAACTCGTCGAACCCCTGTTTTTTCGGTCCGTGATCGGGGTGTGCGCCGAGGTGCCATTTGCCGAACAGGGCCGTACGATATCCGGCCGCCTGCAAGACCTCCGCCAGCGTAATCTCGCTAGTGACCATATTGCGCCCGCGAGGCCCGGTCATCCGGCCCTGCGTCCACGAATTGACGTTGGACCGTTGCGGATATCGCCCGGTCACAACCATCGCCCGGGCCGGACAACAGACCGTATGGGCATAAGCCTGCGTAAAGCGAACACCGCGGCGAGCAAGCCCGTCGATCGCAGGCGTGTAGAGGTCGTCGGAGCCGAAGCAGTTCGCGTCCAGCGTGCCTTGATCGTCGGTGAGGATAATCACCACGTTAGGTTTTTCGGCGGCGGTTGCGAGTAAGGTTGTAAATGCCGCGAATACGAACAGGGCGGTTTGGATGGTGCGGGTCATATTGTGCTCTGGTTATTTCGTGCGGCCTTGTAATCATACTCGGGATCATAATCGACTTTCCCGGCCATCTCAATGATTGCCAGTTGTTTACGATACTTGATGTACTCTTTCAGCGCAGCCGTCACCGCGCTCCTGCGGGTCCGGTGCCGGCCTATCTTCCGGGCCTCCTCGACCAACTTGGTGTTCAACTGAATTGCGCTGGCCATTGAGACATCTCCTTTCGTCCCTGATTGTACCACCAGGAGCCTAGCGCCCGAAGGGAGGGCTGGTCGAGAAAGAGTTTCGGTCAGTCCCATGCCCGTTTACGGGCATTTCCGCCGGAGGCGGTATTCGGCCCGTCCTTCAGGGCGGGTAAACCGGGCGACAACCCCCGCCCAATCCTCCCCGTTGTGCCGGCCGCCGAGGCGGCCGGCACAACGCGGAGAGAGAATTCACAGCCGCCTCCAAAACCCGCCGTAAACGACGGGCCTAATACCGCCTCCGCGCAAGTGTCTTTACCATCGCCGCTGGCCCCCTCGGTTGCAGGCGTCACTTCGTGGTCGTATCATACCCTTGTTTGACGCAACCAAGGCAACATAGAAGGAGGCCTTACTCATGGATACAGACGTAATCTCGATTCTAGAGAAGATCTGGGACGATCTTGAGTGCCTGTTCACAGGAGATGGTCACCCCGCATACTGGGGACAAGGCTCCTACCGGAGCGCGTTTTTCCAGGCGTTTGCCGAAACGTATGCAATTGAAGAAATCTACGGAGACCAGGTAAAGGACCATATTCGCGAGCGCCACCTAAACCGAAGCGATCCCCGTTACGAAGAGAAGCTTGAAGTGTTGGAGGAGATTTGCACCGCCTGGAATGAGTGGCACTATGCATGGAAGCACTATCCAAGCGAGTAGGTTCCGTTTGCTCGCGAATGCCACTACGCAAACACGGTATCCGAGACAAGTTGATAGGAACTACCTCAGAGATGTGCACTTCGGAGACGATTAACTCTGTTCTGCTGCTCCCGCGATGGCAGCAAAGGCGTGTCCCGAACGGCTATTGGAAGGACGCAAGCAATCGCCGGAATTACATGGATTGGCTTGGAGGAAGACTGCAAATCAGAAAACCTGCGGACTGGTACCGATTGACAGTGTCAGATCTCCAGGAGAATCACGGGCACAGTTTCTACGCTCACTACTACGAGAAGAGAAAACTCGTCGGGAGATACACCCGACAGACTTACCTCCCTCACGTGTTAGCATTGCGCGAATACTTGCCGAACATTCAGTGGCTCCCCTGGAAGTTTGACAAAGTGCCGCGGGGGTTCTGGAATTGGCGTAAGAATCGGCGCTGGTATATGTCGTGGCTTCAAGAGGAGTTGAAGATCAAAGAACCGCAAGATTGGTATCGAGTACAGGCACGGGATGTGGAACAGAGATATGGAAAGAAGCTGTTGATGAACACCGGAAGTCTATACGAGCTAGTGACACTTGCATTGCCGGATCACGAGTGGCTGCCGTGGCTCTTTTCTCCGGCGCCACACAACTCCTGGAGGAGACCAACAACGCGACGAGAGTACATGGACTGGTTGGGGCTGCGCTTGGGATTTGTAACATTGGACGATTGGAATAGAAACCTCACTGCACAACATTTCCGGGACAACCATGGCGCCAGCTTGCTAGCGAACGTGTACAAAGGGTCTCCTTTGATGGCTCTCGTGGAGTACGCACCTCACTACGATTGGAAGGAGTGGCTGTTGCCCGTTGCGCCTAAGGGTTTCTTTAAGTGGCCAAAACACCGCCGTCGCTTTGTCAAATGGCTCGGCGGCCAACTCGGATACGAACAGCCGGAAGACTGGTACGAGATAACAAATGAACATTTCCTAGAGCACGAGGGCAAGACGGTTCTGCGTTATTATGGCGGCTCTGCAAAGGCTGCGGTGCGCGACGCGTTTCCCGAGTGTGATTTCACAGAATGGCTATTCGGAAGGGTGAAGATCGGATACTGGGAACGTCGAGGCCATCGGCAGCAGTACATGAAATGGCTGGGTGTGCAGTACGGGTTCACCAAGAAAGACGACTGGTATGGGATCACGCTGAGAATGATCCAGGATACTCACGGTGCGGGGATGTTGAATTACTACAAAGGGTCACCTGCTGCTGCGGTAATCGATTGCTTCCCCGACTACGCTTGGCAACCAGAGAAGTTCGGCATGCGGCTCAAGGCGCAGAAGCGAATGTACGAGGTCGTCAAAGAACTATTTCAAAACGAGACAGTGAAGTGGAACTATTGGCATCGTGGTATTCGGTACCGCAAGACGAATCGTCCCATGCAGATCGACGTCTACATCCCAGCGTTGAAGCTGGCACTCGAATATCAAGGCGAACAACACTTCATTCCGATGGCCCACTGGGGCGGGAAAACGGCGCTCAAGGAACTACGACAACGGGATAGAGAGAAACGGAGAGCATGCAAGAAAGCTGGGATCACGTTGGTGGAGATTGACTATGGATGGAACGGAACAAGGCGAGGTCTCTTGGACGCGAGTTCCGAGCTTTGCAGATTCATCAAGGAGTGAGGGGCGAAGCTACTCTAACTGCTACCCCTTCTCCTCCTTTGCCAACTGCTCCTGCCACTGCTGAACCATCCGCAGCGCTTCCAGCGGCGTCGTGGCGTTGAGATCGAACTGCCGAACCTCGTCCAACAACGGATGATCGGCGGGACCGAACAACGTCAATTGCACCTCGCCGCTACGCCGCGTCTCGTTCGGCAAGGCGATCTTCGCACGGCCCGTCGCGTCGAGATGCTCGGCTTCTAGCTGGGCTAGGATGTCCTTGCTGCGCTCGATTACCTCCTTGGGTACGCCGGCCAGGCGGGCGACGTGGATGCCGTAGCTCTTGTCGGCCGAGCCGTCGACGATCTTGTGCAGAAAGATTACGTCGTCCTGCCACTCGCGGACCGCTACGTTGAGGTTCTTTACGCCCGAGAGCGATTGTGCCAGATCGGTCAACTCGTGGTAGTGCGTGGCGAAGAGCGTGCGGCAGCCGGTGTGCTCGTGCAGATACTCGACCACCGACCAGGCCAGCGACATGCCGTCGTAGGTGCTCGTGCCCCGGCCGATCTCGTCGAGAATCACCAGGCTGCGTTGGGTGGCCGTATTGAGTCTGCGGGCCGTCTCGGTCATCTCGACCATGAACGTGCTCTGCCCGCGCGAAAGTTCATCGCTGGCACCCACGCGGGCGAAGATCCGGTCGGCAATGCCGATGGTCGCCTTGCGGGCCGGTACGAAACTACCGATCTGAGCCATCAACGTCAGCAGGGCCACCTGGCGGATGTAGGTGCTCTTGCCCGCCATGTTCGGGCCGGTGATCAATAGAATCGTGCCGCCGTTTTCGCCGTCCACGTCGCCACCGGCGGTCGTGTCGTTGGGCACAAACGTGCCTTCCGGTTCGACGACGTCGAGTACCGGATGCCGCCCGTCGACGATCTGCAAGACGGGCTCCTCGACGATCTCCGGCCGACAGTAATTCCGTTGGCGAGCCAACTCGGCCAGTGCGACCAACACGTCGATTTCGGCCAGCACGGCGGCGGTCGATTGCATCCGGCGTCGCGCAGCGGCCACGGCGTCGCGGAGCTCGAGAAACAGTTCGTACTCCAGGTCCTTGGCCTTTTCGTCGGCCGTGAGCACCTTTTCTTCGTACTCCTTGAGTTGCGGCGTGATGTATCGCTCGGCGTTCTTGAGCGTCTGCTTGCGGATGTAGTCGTCGGGGATCTTGTCGCGATTGGCGTTGGTCACCTCGATGTAGTAGCCGAAGACCTTGTTGAAGCCGACCTTGAGCGTAGACACGCCGGTCCGCCGGGTCTCGTCGGCCTGGTACTGCGCAATCCACTGCTTGCCGCCGCGGGTCAATTCGCGCAGCTCGTCGAGCCGCTCGTGGAATCCTTCGCGGATGAATCCGCCGTCGCGAGCGGCCAAGGGGCAATCGTCGGCCAGCGCCGCGTCGATCTGTCCGCGGAGATCGACGCACAGATCGATCTCGGCCTCGAGCTGGTTCAACCGCCGGCTCTTCCGCGCGGTCAGCTTGGCCTTCAGCGCGGGCAGGCATCGTAGCGTGCGTCCCAGGAAACTCAAGTCCCGCGGGCTGGCCCGGCCGGTGGCCACGCGGGCCAATAGCCGCTCGACGTCGTAAACCTGTCGCAAGGCGTCGGCCAACTCGGCAGCCAGGGCCGGTTCGCCAAGCAGTTCTTCGACGGCGTCGTGCCGGGCGCGGATCGTCGCTGCGTCGGTCAGCGGATTGGCTACCCAGTCGCCCAGCATCCGCGAGCCCATGGCGGTGACCGTCCGATCGAGCACGGCCAGCAGCGAGCCCTCGCGTCGCCCTTCGCGAATCGTCCGGGCGATCTCCAGGCTGCGACGGCTCGACTGGTCGATCTCCAACGTGCCGGCCGTGCGATAGGGAATCAGCGAGTCGACGTGCTCCAGCGAACTTTTCTGCGTCTCTTTCAAGTAGTCCAACACGGCGCCGGCGGCACAGACGGCCATCACGTCGTCTGCGGCGGCGGTGAATGCGAAGCCCTCCAGCCCGGCAGTGCCTAAGTGCTTGGCCAACGACTCGCGTGCGGTTTGATGCGAGAAGGCCCATGCGGGTCGCCGAGTGACCATCATCCCTTCGTCGAGCGCGGCGGGCAGCGGGTCGGCGTCCTCGATCAGCAGGCACTCGGCCGGTGCGATCCGGGCGAGTTGATCGGGCACGCGGGCGGCGGGAAACCCGGCGGCGACGAACCGGCCGGTCGAGAGCTCGACCCACGCGACGCCCGCCGGATCGCCCGGGGCCACTGCGGCCAGATAGTTGCTCTGGCGAGGATCGAGCAGAGCCTCGTCGGTAACGGTGCCGGGTGTGACGATTCGGGTGACCTCTCGTCGGACGAGCCCCTTGGCCTTTTTGGGGTCTTCGACCTGCTCGCAGACGGCCGCCCGGAACCCGGCCGCGATCAGCTTGGCCAGGTAGGTTTCCAACTGGTGATGCGGGAACCCGGCCATGGGGACGGCGTTGGGCCCCTTCTCGCGACTGGTCAGGGCGAGGTTCAAGGTGGCGGCGGCCTGCTTGGCGTCGTCGTGAAACAGCTCGTAGAAATCGCCCATGCGAAACAGCAGCAGTGCATCGGGACACGCCTGTTTCGCCTCGTGATACTGCTTCATCATCGGGGTAATTGCCATGGCCCCATGCTAGCAGACGGCCCGGTGAGGGCTCAAGGGGTTGGGGGATTGCAAATTTCAGATTTCAGATTTGGGATTTCAGATTTGGGATTTCGGATTTTGGGTCGGGCGTCTATGATTTGACAATCTGAAATCTGAAATCCGAAATCTGAAATTGTTACCCAGGAGACGCGTGATGCATGAAGATGATCGGCGGCGGGAAGGGCCTGTGGAAATCTGCCTGACGGGCGACTTGAGCGAGAACGAGGCGGACGTGTCGGAAAAGCTGCTGAGTGTGGAGCCGGGCGGCGAGTGTGTGCTCTATTTCGATTCGCTCGGCGGGAGTCCCTATTCGGCGATTGCGCTGGCGTCGCTGATCGTGTTGCGGGGGGTTCGGGCGACGGGGATCGTCACGGGCGAGTGCTCGTCGGCTGCACTTTGGCCGTTTGCCGCCTGTCGCCGCCGGCTGGTCACCCGCTTCAGCGTGCTGCTATTTCATCCGATGAAGTGGCAAAGCGAAGAGAACGTTGGGCTGGGTGAAGCGGCCGAATGGGCTCGGCACTTCGGACATCTCGAAGGCGACATGGACTCCCTGCTGGCCGGGATGTTGGGCGTCGAGGACGAGAAGATCCAGCAATGGGTCAAGGCCGGCCGATACGTTAGCGGAAGCGAACTGGCCAAAGCGGGACTGGCCGAGTTGATCGACCTGAAGGCGTTGGATTTTCTGAAGGAGGGTAAGTAGCAACCGGCAGTGCGTAGGGTGGGTCGAGGTACGAGGCCCACCCTTTGATAGACGGAATACCGAGAAAGGTGGGTCTCGTACCTCGACCCACCCTACCGAACCGCTAACCCACACAATACCATGCGATACGCCACACTCATCCTGATCCTGTTGAGCGTGCTGTCTGCCGGTTGCAGGCGGGAGCCGCCGACGCCGCAGACGAAGCCGATCACGCCGGAGGACTACGGCAAGCTGCCGGGGCTGAGCCAGAGCAAGAACCAGAAGCTGCGCGACGAGTTGGAGCGGATCAAAGAAGAGAACGGTACGCCGGAGCAACTCGACGCCGCGCTTCCGCCCGCGGAAGACAACGTGGCGGCGGGGCTGGTCAACCTGTTCAAGAAGTACGAGGTCAAGTCGCTTCTGGAGAAGACCGAACGTCTGTTTCCACAGGACCGTTTCAAGTTCACGCCGCTGAAGTTGCAGGACGTAATCGAGCTGCGCAACAAGTACGACGACCGGCGGAAGCAGGCTCGTGAGGTTTTGAAGCGACCGCAGTGCGATTTTAGCATTGCGCACACGGTCGGCGTTTCGGCCGATTTGGAGTTCATCGACGTGGTACGGGTTTGCGCCCACCTGGAAGCCTTCCACGCGGCCGACGTGCTGGACGCAGCCAAGGTACTGGAGGCGGTCGAGTCGCTCGCGGCCATGCTCCGTCTGGCCGAGTGCCTGGGCGCCGAGAAGCAACTGGATTGCCGGCTGCAAGCGGCGTACACCCGCGGCGAGGCCTTCCGCGTGTTGCTGGAAATTGCGCAGCATGGCCGCACTACTCCGGTACATTTGAGCCGACTTCAGGCGATCGTTCAGCGGCAATTGGAGTCGTGGCCTGCGGACGCCGATGCCTGGATCGGCGAACGGGCCCGCGGCATGTACGCCTACGAGATGGTCCGCAACGGCGAGTTGCTCAGCTTGCTCTCGCCGGACGAGATCGAAGAGTTCGCCGAGGAGACGAACTTTCGCAAACTAATCTCCGCCACCGTCCGCAACGCCGACCGCGACGAACTCTACTACCTCGAAACGATGCGGAAGATCATCGAAGGTTGCCGGGAGCCGTTCTACAAACGTGCCGAGACGCTCGAATCGATCGCCCGAGACTTGCAGGAGAGGCAAAGTTCGGGCGACTTTCCCACGGTAGCCGCCCGCGTACTGTTGCGAGGCGTCACAAAGGCACAGGAGATCCAGGCGCAGGACCGTGCCAACTGGGAGGCCTGGTCCTTGGCGCTAGCCATGGCGACCGGCAGCGAGGTATCGCCGCGGAATATCAACCCGTTGACCGGAGAAGAGTACCGGGCAGCGCGGACCGACAAATCGGTCGTGGTCGAGAAATTCGGCACCGGCCGCCGCGGCGACTTCCCGCAGATCGTCGTGCCGATCCTGGGCGGGGGGAGAGGTCATCAGTGATCAGTTGTCAGTGATCAGTTGTCAGTTTACAGTTATCAGTTTGCAGTTATTTCTCCGGATGAACACGCCGGGGCCGTATGCGAATGGAGAAGAATGACAAAATCGGCTCTTCCGGAGAATCTGTGGGTAGATTGAGAACGGTTTGCGGGATTGAAGGTCAGGTTTTCTAAGGAAAGGGAGGACAAAAAGAATCGAGGTTCCCCCGATACAAAGCTCAGAATCAATGTCCGACAACTGATAACTGAAAACTGACAACTGACAACTGAAAACCCTCCGTTTACAGTTTGAGTTGTTAACGAACGATGCCTTACAGTTATTGCCACCGCTCATGACCCACAAGAGCAACCGCCGCGAGTTTCTCAAGGGCAAACCGGTTCGCGACGCCGCCGACCGGGCCACGCCCCAAGACGATGCCCCGTGCGAGTCGTTCCTGGTCCACGTCAGCCGTCGGGCGATGGCCTGCGAGTTCGAGGTGCAACTCAACGCAGGGCAATACGACCACGGCACGTCGGCCGCTCTGGAAGCACTCGACGAGGTTGACCGGATAGAAGACCGGCTGTCTGTTTTTCGCGAGCAGAGCGAGATCTGTCAAATCAATCGAACTGCGGCAGCCAAACCGGTGCAGCTCGAGCCGGGGCTGTTCGAGTTGCTCGAATTAGGCATGCGACTGCATGGCGAAACCGACGGAGCATTCGACCTGACCGCCGGCCCGCTCGGGGAGGCCTGGGGCTTCGCTCGCCGCGCCGGTGCCATGCCCGACGAGGAAGATCTGGCCGAAGCGATGAAGTGCGTCGGCAGCGATCTGGTCGAACTCGACGCCCAGTGCATGACGATTCGGTTTCGCGAAAAAGGCGTGCGGTTGAATCTCGGCGGTATCGGCAAGGGCTTTGCGCTGGACCGATGTTGCCAGTCGATGTTGGCCGCCGACATCGAGGATTTTCTGATAAACGGCGGCCACAGCAGTGCGGTCGCCCATGGACGTCGACGCAACGCGACCGAGACCGGCTGGACGATCGGCGTACCCCATCCGTTACGGCCGAACCGGCGGCTGGCCGAAATCCGGCTCTGCGACCGGGCACTGGCTACGTCCGGCTCGCAGGTCCAATCGTTCGTACATCAGGGGCGCCGCTATGGACACATTCTCGACCCCCGCACGGGCTGGCCCGCCGAAGGGATTCTCTCGGCCACGGTCCTTGCGCCGAGTGCCGCGCTAGCCGACGCCCTCTCGACGGCGTTCTACGTGATGGGCCCCGACAAGGCACTTCAATACTGCGAAGCTCATCCGGAAATCGCCACGCTGCTAGTCTGTCCGATCCGCCACAGCGGCGGTGCAGAAATCCGCACGGCCGGATTCAGCGAGGATGAGTTGACGTTGTATTAGCGGGGATTTCTCGCCCCGTATTAGTGCATAGATAAATAGATAGACAGATAGCCGGGGGGCAACGCCCCGCGGGCAGTGGATAGATACGCCCCGCGGGCCCGCGGTGTATACCCACCCCGCTGCCCCCGCACCGCGTTGCGGTCCGGCTATTGCGACATTGTCCCGCTGCCCCCGCACCGCGTTGCGGTCCGGCTATTGTGGCATTCCCCCGCTGCCCCCGCACCGCGTTGCGGTCCGGCTATTGTGGCATTCTCCCGCTTGCAGCGTGGTAATCCGTAAAAATGCCCCACATATCCCATAGACGCCGCTTTGCCGATCCGGTTACAATATCGCGGTTGTTTCGCATCGCGTGGTCCTAGAGACGAGTTACTCCTCGATGATTGACTTCTTCGTCAACCAGGGTTCCTATTTGGGCATCTTCGTGTTCATGGTGCTCACCGGGGCCGGGCTGCCGCTGCCCGAGGAGGTGGCGATTGTCGGGGCGGGGATCCTCAGTTCGCACGGCACGCTGGTTCCCGGCTTTGCCTTTGCCGCGTTGCTGGCCGGCGGGTTGGTGGGCGATTGCCTGATGTACTACATCGGGCACCATTTCGGCCGGGCGGTGATCCGCGAACACCGCTGGTGGGCCCACTTCATGACCCCCCAACGGGAGGCCCGGGTCGAGATGATGCTGCACAATCACGGCCTGAAGGTCCTGTTTATCGCTCGATTCCTGGTGGGATTCCGCTCACCGATCTACATCTCCGCGGGAATCCTGCGGCTACCGTTCCGTCGGTTCTTGCTCTTCGATCTGCTTTGTGCCACCACCGCGATCGGCGTCTTCTTCGGGCTGAGCTACTGCTTTGGGAAGGATATCACCGATTGGATTGTCAAAGTGGAACGCGGACTAGCGGTGGGCATGGTGTTGGCGGTCGCGGTTGTGGCAGTGTATTTCTGGCGTCGGCATCGTCGCAATAGGGCCGCGGCGGAGGAGAAGGTCGATTTGGACGTTGATCCGGGCGGCGAAACCGATCAACCGCAAGAGACACCCGGCGAGGTGGAGCGGATCGTGTAGGGCAACGGGCGGGGTGCGGATACATCTGCGGCTGGGTTGCTAAGCCGCAAGCGGCATTTGACGGGCAGGCAAATCTAGCGTACAATTGATTAAAACAAACGTTTGATTCAAGCGGGCGTTTGCCCGGGGGATCGCTCATGGCACAACATGTTGATGATACCCGAAACCGACTGCTGGACGCTGCCGGCGAAATCTTCGCGGAGAAGGGATTTCAGGCAGCCACCGTCCGCGAGATCTGTGGCCGGGCCGGGGCCAATTTGGCCGCGGTCAACTACCATTTCGGCGACAAGCAGACGCTCTACGTGGAAACGGTCCGGCACGCACAGCGTAGCGGTTTGCAGGAGCCGTCGCCGGGGCTGTTCGACGGGATGACGCCCGAGGAAAAACTCCGCGAGTACATCCACCGGATGCTGTCGCGGCTGTTCGATCCGCAGCGGCCCGCCTGGCACACGCGGCTGCTGGCCCAAGAGATGACCGAGCCGTGTGCCGCATGCCTGGAGATGATCGAGTCGTACGTGCGGATGAACTTCGAACTGTTGAACCGGATCCTTGCCGAACTCTTGCCGCCGGAGACGACGCCGGCCGACTGTCATCTGGCGGCGTTCAGCGTGATCGGTCAATGCTTGCACTTCAAGATCGGCCGGGCCGTCATGGAACTGCTGGTCGGTCCCGAGGAACTACAGACTTACGACGTTACCCGGCTCGTCGAACATATCGCACAATTCAGTCTGGCCGCATTGCTTCGTAAGGCGCCGGAGCGCGTCGCCGACGGCCGCGCGAGTGAGGTAACCGAAAGATGAAAAACTTGGCAAACCAGATTGGACGGCTGACGGGGCTGCTGATCGTTACGGCGACGGCCGCGGCGGTGGCTTTGATGGTTACCGCGGGCGGCTGGGGCCGCAAGGAGACCAACGGCAAAGACGAGGCCAAGCGCAAGATTCCACCCACGCCCGTCTCGGTCGTGGAAGTTCGGCTCGAGCGGATCGCGATCACCGACAGCTATTCGGGGATGATTCGGCCATGGGAACGTTACTCGTTGGGATTCGAGGTGGCCGGGCGGGTGACGGCGGAACGTCAACAGTTCGATAGTTTTCCGGATGAAGGGGATCTCGTCGACGCAAACGACGTGCTGGCTCGGCTGGACGACGAGGCCTTTCGGCTGCAACTGGCGGAGTCCGCGGCGCAAGTCGAGGAGGTGAGGGCCCGGCAAACGGACGCGCAGGCCCGGTTGAGGAAGGCCGAGTTGGATCTGGCCCGCAGCCAGCGACTGCAAGGGGTGATCACCGATGCGAAGTACGAGAGCGACAAGACAGCGGTGAGCGTAGCCAGGGCTCAGGTGTCGATGGCCGAGGCACAATTGGCGGTGGCTCAGGCCCGGGTGCGAATCGCCGAGAAGAACCGGCGCGACACCGATCTGTTGATGCCCAACGTGCCGCCGGCGGTGCCCGGCGTTGCGCAGCGGTTGGTCGTTTCCAAGCGGCTGGTCGACCCGGGTGAGTCGGTCACACCCCATCAGATCGTGATCGAGGTGATCCAGGTCGATACGGTGCTGCTGGTCGTCGGCGTTCCGGAGGCT
>SDBT01004683.1_pt1 | contig 23151 bp, 22 predicted proteins | sample 2277101 | NCBI WGS metagenome assembly SDBT01 (sample SAMN10404973, study PRJNA504765) | marine sediment metagenome | isolation source: marine sediment core GS10_PC15, 103 cmbsf | place: Arctic Ocean: Southern Knipovich Ridge | collected 2010 | reverse complement strand
TGATTTGGGAACTGAAAATATTGTCGTCTTTATATTATAAAAAAGTTTCTCTGCACTCCCCGCGTGACTAGAAAATGAAAACTCGAAAAATCGTTAGTTGATTCTGTACGTAGTGTTTTTTTTCAAAATATTTAACAAATATTGATATGCAGGTTAAGATAAACTTTAACAACTTGGTTCAACGACGGGTTAGATGGATATTTAGGGTTTTTAACCCAAGAACATCATTTAGATTGGTTGAATAAGCCATCTTCGTAAATAATCACAATTAAAGAGAAGATAAAATTGGTAATGCTTGATCCTCTAGCCAACGCGATGTCGACAATAGCAAATGCTGAAATCCTTGGCCGTAAAGAAGTAACTATTAAACCTGCAAGTCGAATCATTGCGAATGTCCTTCGAGTAATCCAGAAGTACGGAGCTATTGGCGAATTTGAAGTAATGGAAGATCTTTGGATTATTTCAGTACAGCTTCTAGGACGAATCACTAAAATCGGTGTAATAAAACCCCGATACCCAGTTCGTGTGAAAGATTACGTTGAATGGGAAAAGAGATTTCTCCCTGCACGTGATATGGGAATATTGGTTGTTTCAACTTCTGAGGGAGTAATGTCTCATCAAGAAGCAAAAGAAAGAAACCTTGGAGGAAGATTGTTAATCTTCGCATATTAATATTAAAGGAAGGCCGAATGAATGAAACATTATGCTATTGAAAGAAGTGTAGAAGTTCCTGAAACTGTCAAAGCAACCCTTGACTCTATTCGTGGAGGAAAAACTGTAAAAATAAAAGGTTCAAAAGGAGAACTTGAGAGAACTTTTAATCGGTTAAGAATTATTTTGTCCCTTGATGACAACAAATTTGCTATTCAAAGTCATTTTGGGAATAAAGCAGAAGCAGCTATGGTTGGAACAATAACAGGACACTTAGCAAATATGATAAAAGGTGTTACGGAAGGATTTACATACAAAGTACAAATAATTACATCTCACTTCCCTGCAACAGTAGAAGTAAAGAAAAACACAATCTTAGTAAAAAACCTATATGGAAGGCGTGATCCAATTCGTATTCCTTACGATAATACAGTTGTTGAAGTCTCTGTTAAAGGAGATATTGTCACAATGACTGGAATTGACATTGAAAAAGTTTCACAGATAGCATCAAGATTAGCTGAATCTACTCGTCTTAGAGGAAGAAGAAGTAAAGACCCAACGGTTTTTCAAGATGGATTATATGTTATTTATCCCTAGATTTTTAGGATAAGCTGAAAATAGACGTCTGAAGGAAAACAAAAAGTTCTTGAAATCAGTTTTCGTATTTAAGATTGTAGAAAAACAAAAAAAATTGCTGTAAAGAGCATCTAAATGGTTTATGGGCCTGTAGCTTAGACTAATTAACACTTAAGTTAATTAGGAGGAGCCCGGTTAAAGCGTCCGGCTCATATCACAGAAAAAGTGGATAAAAAACCACCTGATGTGTGAGAAACCGGATGATCGCCGGTTCAAATCCGGCCAGGCCCATATTATTAATTAAAAGGCATCATAGCTCAGTTAGGTAGAGCGTCTGGCTGTTAACCAGGTGGTCGCAGGTTCAAATGAGAAGAGCAAGTAGCTCTTGTCTGAAAATCCTGCTGGTGCCGTTTTCTTCTCTTAATAATTATTCTTCAGTAACAGGCTCTATTTCCTCTATTTGGCCCAAGAAATGTTCTAATACATTTTGAATATTAGTAAACGGAACGCCAGTTGTTGCAATGAGGCTACTTACTAATATCATGTTTAATTGATCTAATATCTCTTGGTTTAATTGTTTGTCCGTAAGAATGATATGAATAAACTGAGAGGTTATTAAAGGAAACTCAGGGTCTGTAATTGGTACTTTATTTAAGATCGTCTTAGTACTTTGTATAAATGACATCCCTAGATCAGCTGTGACGTTAGTTATTGGTATTTCAAAGAAATCAAAATTAAAAAGAAGTTCATTTACCTCTAATGGAGAAGGATCAATTTCTGATTTATAGATAGCTTGTTTGGTAATATTTTCTAGATAGAGGGAAAGCTTTTTTTGTTTAAAGATATTTCCACTTCTGAGCAATCGTTTTGTAGCTAACCGGACAGAATGATAATATTTATCGTCACAAAAATCTCCTAGATAGTTTATCACTTGAAGAATTGAAAGAATGACGCGTCCGAATTCATTTAGGATTGTTATATCTCCTATCATAATTTGTCTTCTAAGGTCACGTGTAAGTATCATTATAGATAATTGCAATAGATTCTCAAAAAAATGACCAAAATGAGTTCCTTCAATCTTAATATGTTCCTCTAAAATATCCTCAAGCTCAGATATTTCTTCAGCATCAATGGAATAATTTTCCATCATTGATTCAAGATCCTCAATGTTTTTTTGCTGAATTCCAGCAGGATATTCCTTTTTGTGAACATAAGCAGCTTTTAAAATTGGTACAATTGCTAACGTCTTCCTCTCTGGATTGTTTATTGGTTCGTATATCCTTTCAATTAATTCTGCTGATTTCGAAAGATGATAAAAAACGAAATCTTCTCCTAACAAATATTCAAGAGCTAGATTGAAGATAGCACCAAACCATTTTATGTGAAAATTCTTTGAAAAAGAAAAACTTGTCAGAAAAATGTTTTCTATGTGCCACATTTCTCGTGTTATCATAGATGGATTGATATAGTATTTATTAAAGATGAAATGTTTCAATTCACGAGTTCTAGAATAATCAATGGAGTCTATCTCCAAAACCATGCTGGGAAGCCATGCTGGGATAAGAGAAAGGGTATAGTTAAATGCTTGAGCAAATTCATTTAAGTCTGTTATACTGATTTTCCCCTTCTGGAACGGAGAGTCAAATATGGGAGGAGTTATAAGGTCTTGTTCATCGAATCCTAGTTCTGCACTTAAGAAGTCAGTTAAAGACCTACAGAAATCTCTTTTTATCATTTCAACATTGACATAAAGATCTTTTAAGGTGAGGAGTGCGACCTGTGATATTTGTTTAAGAAAATTTACAAGGTCTTCTTTCTTGAAACTTCCTGGGGGCATTATAGAAGCTAATTCTTGAAATAAATCTAAACTAAAAACTAAAGAATCTCTTAATCGAACTTCCAATCCTCGTTGACGTTGGATCGAATGCAATATCTCATGAATAATCAATCCTTTCAATCCTTCTCGATGAGTTGTAAGGAGTAAAGATGAGGTTTTTTCTAGTTGGATAAAAACAAATTCTTTATCTTGATAGCCATAAGAGAAGGAAGTCTGAAAAGGGTTATCAAAAAGTCCATTAAGAGAATTGATCTCACTTTGTGGTAATTTTATGTTAGCAATAAAGCTTCTAACCTCTTCATTATTTTTAATATCAGAGAAACTTATCGTGAAGTCTGTAATCGGTTCAATGAGAGATAAAATAACAGAAGAGGTTATGATTTCTTTTAAATATTCTTCAAATTCCTTGAAAAAATCATGAGTTATGATTTTTAATGAATTAGGTATATTTTTCACGAGAATCAAATCCTAAAAATGTAATTTTATTATTGTTTTCCATTTCAATCAGAAATATGACAAGATTGGTGCTTTAGTTCAGTCAACTCAAAACAAAGCAAGGTAAATATAATGTAATTCTATTATTGATAAGAATTCCTACTAGATTAAATCATCTAAATATCTGTTCTGACCAAAAATTAAATGAAAGATGGATTGAATATTAAAAAAAAAACACCAACACCATTTTTTTAAATCTTACATTGGATTGAAACTCATTTTTTCATACGATATACGTAATTCTTGCTGCAAGGAGCGATTTTGAAGTTCATTTGACTGTATAAGATTAGTTATTGGCAAAATAAACTCGTGAGTTTTTAGTAATGAAATCCGACCATCAATAGATACAATACATCTTCTTTCATCATGTTTGGACTTAAGCAGATTACGTAATTGTACATATTCATTTTTAGAAATACCTAACATATTTGCTATGGCATAAGGATCAAATTTTGTGAAAAAAATAGTTGTTACACCTGTATTTGTTAACATGGGTTGATCAATGATAGGATCCGTTCCGATAAATACCATAGAGATATCATATGCTCGCAAAGTCCAGGGGCCTCTTCCAATCATAGACTCAGGTGTTCTTGATCTGTAGTTCTTAGGAGGAACAAGTTTCTGGATTTCATCCAATATAAAGACATTCTTAGGAAGGGATTCTTCCTTTATAGGTGGTCTGAAACTCCTAGCAAAATAATAAAGATATTGAAAGATAACTTCTAAAAATATCCTTCTCCCTGACTGATCCTCCATTGCTTCGAATGCTGAGAGATCTATAATGGCATTTTGGGATAAAATTTGAGATATTTCGAATGTAGTTTTAGTAACTCTAAAACAACGTCCAGTATTACCGAACAGTAATTTTTCCATTCGATTGACAATACCTGCGGCACTGTTTTCAAGATATGCTCCCTTCATTCCTAATCCTTTTGGGTTATTTACCCAAGAGATAAACGTTTGAAGATCTCCCTTTTGCTTAACGGTGTGAATAGCAGCGAGATGCAATAATTTACGCATTTGGGGAGAAACTGCTTCTGAATCCTCAAATATGTTTTCAAGTATTGAGACAACAAATTGAATGTGATCTTCAATAGGGATTATGTTTTCACCTGCGTCATTCTGAGGGATTTGAAAAATATTAATCCCCCATGGAAATTTTTTTGATCCTGGCTTTAAATAAAGAAAATTATCGCAGAATGCTTGAATCGGTTGAAGGTATTCACCTTTAGGATCGAAAATGAGAAATGTCACATTATTCTGGTGAAATTCATTAAGTAAACCATAAATAAATCGGCTCTTCCCCTCACCAGTCATTCCAAACACTGCCATGTGCCTGTTAAAGTCCTTTCCTTCTATTAATAACGGTTCACTTGATGTTTTTCCACTGATAATAGGAATTCCAATATCTATCGCTTCTTGCGTAGAAGCTCGTCTCACTCCTGATGAAATAAGATATTCTGATTTATTGGGAATAAGTGAATACCCCTCATGGCAAAATTGTTTTTGGGGAGGGGATAGAAAATTCATCAATGAAAGACCATCCATAAGTACCGGTGAAATGAATTTTCTATTAACACAAAGAGATACAAATGATGGAAAACGACGCCAAAATGTTGGATAAGTGCGAATTTTCAAACCAATAGAAGTGAATAATACAGACAGTCGTTCAAGTTTTGAATTCAAGCTCTCTTGGCTTGTTTCGACAATTAAGATACGTGGCGAGAATTCAAAACATCCCATCTCCTCAATTAAACTTGTTCTAGGTGGATTAAATCTTTTTTCTACCTTTCCCTGTTGTACATCAAATCTTAATTGGGTTACATGATGATTAGGGTCGTTTTCTGTCTGATATTCTTTTGGAATCTTAGTTGATCTAAACAGTAGTTGAATAAATGCAAATTGAGGAGAATCAGTAAGTATTTCAAGGATATCATCAATGAAACCTTCTGCATTGATATAAGGGAGATTGATCTCACCATCTAATCCCATAATACCTCCACAAAAAAAACTAGGGCCTTCATCACCTATTTGAAAGTGAGTACTAAGCATATTGAGAATAAATTGGATCGATACTGGTTTAATCTTATGGAAATCTTGATGGAGTCCCATTGCTGTAGCAAATTGTTGTATAGTGGCAATACCTCTCCCATAACCTTTTGTTCGAAATAATCCTTTTTTTCTAACAGGGTACATATTGATAAGTACTGTTTTAGGATCAAAGATAGCATACTCTAAAGAAAAGGTATCTTTAGCATTCTGAAATACTTTAATGCTAGATCTATCAATTCTATTAGGGATATATTCAAAATTAAAAGCAGGGGCCATATGAGCCATAATTATTCTCTCTCATTCGAAAATTGCTATATAATTCCACTCTCTGCTAATAATGACAATTATCTTTATTTACACATGAAAATCTAGAAAATCACTTCCCCGAGTCACGTAAGCAAAAACAATTCGAAATAGTTGCTTTTCTGGAGATAAATACTAAAGTTTCTATCGATTCTTTGGATTTCAGTCATCAATCGGAATTTTAACAATGATTTCATTTCAATAGGGAGACTAATGTAAGAGAAATTTATAAGAAATATTTAAAAAAAATCAAAAATTGAGTATTAATAATCGTAACTTAGGTTTGATTCATTTCTGGAGACAAAAGCTGTAATGGCGTATCAAAGGGAGTCGTGGAAACGATTTATAGAAATTGTTTTAACTAAAATCCCGACATTCATTGAAAAATATCCTCCAAAAAGCCAAACAATCCTTAATGATTTTTTTAGGGTGATTAAATATCATGAAAAGGCTGCATTCGATAGAAAAGAGCTTTCTAATCAATTTAACTCTTTCAATGAGAAATATTATAGAAGTGATGAGTATATCGAGACAGCATTTTTGTGGTTTGCAATAGAATATTTGAAGAATGCAATTAGATTACTGAGTATCGCAGATTTTCATGCTGACAATTTTTATCAATATTTAACAACTTTTTTAAAAGGTAATTCTAATATCACAGGAATTTTTCATCTTATTAGTAAAGAAACTCCATTATTTGATCTTAAATGGGAAAAACTTCAATATGCTTGCTCAAAACTGCAGTTTTCTCTTTCAAGTGAACAATTACATTATCTTAAATCGCTATATACTCTTGTATCAGAAACGGAACCAAAATTCTTTGACCCTCGTAGATTGAAGTATTCAGTTGAAAGTCTTGTAAAATCATCAGGCACATCTCGAAATTTATCTAACTTATTAACGCAACTCGAAGCTCAATGGAATTATTGGTTATCTCCAACTGCTTTTGGTCTTTCAAATGTTTATGTGCAATTCCAATTAGAAGAATCTGTTTCATTAAAGGAAATAATAGACCATAGAAACCTTAATAATACAACTTTGACGAATAGTCGTATTTTTCAGATAAGAAATTCTCCAGGACTTTATGCAGGTTTTCTTGTAATTCCGACAATCTTTACAGATCAATTGATAAGATATTTTAATATCTGTGAAAAAGGTAAAAAATTAGTCATAAAAGAACTTGATACCATTAAGAATATACGTTTTAGTGCCTCATTAAATCTTTACCAAAATAATAGGGGTTGGGGTGAATTATCTAAGACCGATCTTGGACGATTGGCCCAAAAACTAAAAACAGAACAACCTAGAAAAGATAGAACGAAACTTTTGCCTTTTTATTTAACACAGGAATTTAATAGAAACTGGTCTTATTTAGAAAATCCAGATCCTTCGAATCTGATTGCATTATATTGTAAGAGCTACCCCATTTTTTCATTAAATGATTTAAACTCTGAATTGAACAATAAATCCGCTTTGCAAGAGTTCGATAAAACTGACTGTGAGATATTAAAAACACTACATCAAGAAAAAGTTGTACAACTAAATTTAATTTATACTCGTTTAATATTAGAATATTCAATTGACCAGTATTTAGTTGAAATACCATTTATGCCGATAGAACAGCTTTCTCGGTTGTTAACTTTTCTACCTTGGACCGAGTTATTCTACACATCAAGAAATATATTGATGATAACCTATTTGACCGCATTCAGTTCCGAATGGATGAAAAAAAATCTTGTTTGGACAGTGAAAAATATAATAGAATCCAATATTCCTATTCCTCCTAAGATTTCTTGGTATGATACTGAAAATCAACAATGGAATACTCCTCAATTAATTAGAGATCTTAAGAAAAATAGAATATAGATAAAAAAATAGGAAAAAAAGACATTCAGCCTTCGTAATTTATTTTCTTCCACCTGGAGGAGGAACTGGGGGCATACTCATGTGCAATACCTCTCATTCTCTTTAGATTTTCAGATAACTCTAAAATAAATCGACAACCACGTTTATAATCTCCCAATTATTATAGAGAAAATTGGTGTCATAGATGTGTTTCACTAATATTACTACATTTTTGAGAAATATACCATATGGTAAGATATCAAAAAATCCAAAATAGGTTTTACATTGCTTAATAAAAAGATTAATCGAGGAATAAAAATGAAAATAGAGGAAAATGTAAATTCATGCTTCTATCCAAACCCTGTAATACTTGTAACGTCTAAACATGAATCAAAAGAATCGATAATAACTCTTGCATGGGCAGGTACGTGCTGTTCAGATCCACCAATGGTTTCAGTTGGAATACGCCCAGAAAGATACTCCTATCAGATTATAAAAGAATCTAAGGAATTTGTAATCAATTTTCCAATCGCTTCTCTACAAAAAGAAGTGGAAATCTGTGGGACAAAATCTGGAAAAAATGTTAATAAATGGGAAGAATGTCAATTTACTAAAGTTAAAAGTAAAGAAATAGGAGTACCAGCTATTACTGAATGTCCAGTGAACATGGAATGTAAAGTAAAACAAATTCTACCACTTGGTACACATGATTTATTCATAGCAAGAGTAGTAGCGTTACATATTGAAGAAGAATGGAAAAATAAAAAATATCCTGAAATGATTACTTATACTCGTGGAAAATATGGACTTGTAAGATGATTGAACTAATAGATACGAGTTGAATAACACCATCATCAAAAGCGCAGACAGATAACTGAAAATGATTGACAAGCCGTAATTATCGAAATTTGGAAGTTTTAATACTATTTGATGAGTCATGGGATGAGGGTGATTTAATTTTCGTTTTCTATTTCTGAGAGGAAAAAGATCCTAAATTTTGAATAGAAGATTTAGGGACTATAAATACTTGATTAATAGGAGGATACATTTACTAGAGAAAATTCTATTGAGCTTATAAGTCGGGGCGAATTAATATTTTGAGTTAAAACTCAAAATATAAAACAAAGGATGTTAAAATAAATGATGCCCCCAAATCCCCCACTTCCACCTGGAGACGACTTATAACCTCTTTGTCCCTCCTGAGCAATAAAAGATTTATATTAAATCTTTTCATTTTTTTTTCAAAAACTCTGGCGACTTCCACAGAAGATTTTCAAAATCAAACCAATCTGAATTCCGTTTTTGAGGAGTGTTTACAGGAATTATACTCGATATTCTCCAGTTCTGATCAGTAGTAATTCTTGAAACAAGATTTTTTGTCAACTGTGCAAATATGTAAATGTGTGAATCGCTGAAAAAAAGATAAGATATAGGTAAGTATGATAAAAAGAATTTCAACCGATCAAATGGGATATTCGGCATTTTTATACAGTATAAATCTAAAGAAAATGAGGTGATCAATCGGTTAACATAAAAAATTGTACTTACAACCTTATTATAGAACATTTCAGTTACATGAGCTTTTTCGCGTTTTGTGAATCTTTTCTTTGCTAAACTCTTTAAACTAAAAGGAAGTGTATCAACAGTGAAGGTACGAGGAAAATTGATGTAAACTCTGATTGCACGATCAGAATTTGTGTGCTTCCGAAAATTCCAATTAGGATTTTGCTGAGAAGATAGGAAAAATGAAACAGGTTTAATATCCTTACTTAACGGGTTACTTTCTCTTAAAATACGGCATAAACGAAGCCATTCTGTGTTTGTAAAATCTGACCATCCCTTATTTGGTGTATATAACGCTAAAGAGGAACTAAATTTAAAATCCTTAATGCGGGTAAACTCTTGAATGATAATTTTTCCATTTTTTTCAAGATTTTGTAGATATCCAAAAAATTTCTTATGTAAATGATCAGGGGTGAATATTGTGCCAATATAAGTATTTTGAAATTCATTTAGACGATTTATCCCGCTTAAACCAAATACTGAAGACTTAGGACTGTTGTAATCAAACAATTGACGAAAATCTCTAAAACCTGTTAATTTAATTTGAAAAAAGAAAATGTTTATCCCAAAGGCTAAATGGTAAAACCATAGACCCCAATTCGTTTGAAATGGATTTAAAAACTGTTTTAGATTTCTAGAAAGTTTACTATCGACTTTTTCCTTAATAAGGGCTCTTACTTTAGTAGAATTAAGTGAATCGAGATTTTCTCTCTGAATCATTGTAGAAATTTCTTTTAAACAGTCAACCTCCATTTCAGAAAGAGGATAAATTTCATTACAAACATATTGAAGCTCTTCCCATTTAAGGTCATTTAATGGAACGCTTTCTCTAATAAGTTGGAAAACACCCTTTATCTCAGAATTAGTCCTAAGATGTTTTACCAAGTATGCAAAATAATTCTCTGCATGATAATCTGCTGCATTTAATAACAAATTAGCAATGCTAAAATATTCCCCAACAAACCATAAAAATGGATATAAATAATAGGATTCTCCTCTCCTTAGATTTTGGTTAAATTCACCTAGTTCTTTTGATAATGTTTTTCTATCTAAATTTGCTTTTGAGACACATTTGACGAGTAAAATTCTAAATTCCTTCAAGAATACCTGTTCTTCAGGTGAATATTCTTTTATATACTGAGGTAATTGATTTACTACCGTCTTAATAAATTTAATAAGGGTAGTAGATCTTCTAACCAGCTCTAGGCTCTCCATCAATATTCTAAAGGTCAATTTATAGAATTATATGTTATTATGTCTTCTCATATAGATAATGCTATATTTCCTTTATATATATATTTGGACTCTTATAAGCTATTAATAAATTCGGCAATTTCTGTAGGAAATTATATGTAAAGAATATCTAAAATAGAATAATTTGAATTGGAGAGATTAAATAGAATTAAAAATATGAATATCGATAAATCAGCTTATTCCTGTAACATTTTTGGAATAAGATTCATCCATCTAGGTCTATTTATGGCCGAATCCTGAGATGCAGCAATTTGAGATTCCTTGATAGATTTTATTGATAATATAAATTGTCTGAATATGTTAATAACTGTATCTAAATCCTTAGAGGAACACAAATACGTATTTTTACATTTGAATTTTTGTTGGTAATTTATCATATCGATATTTCTCTCTTCTAATGTGGCTAGGTCATATTTCGTTCCTACCATGATTCTGGGAATATCAGGTTCAAGAAAATCTATCCATTCTGGGAGGGTAAATAACGATGAAATATCAGTAAGATCAAAACACAAGATCGCTCCATCAGCTCCTCGACAATAATCCCGAAACATCCCCATATTTTTGAACTGTTCTTGTCCCCCAAGATCCCAAATTTGTATTTTAGTTTGATCATTCTCAGAATCATTAATTGAAAAAACCGTTGTATGAAATTCAACGGCTATAGTTTGCTTCGCTTCTGCATAGAATGAATTATTGATAAAGGTTTTAGCAATAGTTGTTTTACCAACCCCTCCTTCGCCTAAAATAACTAATTTTAACGGTTTTCCTTGACTGGAATAGATTTTTTTTAATAAACTCACATGAAACACAACTTTATATTCGATAAGAATAAATTCTCAAAAGAAACCAGATTAAATTAATTTTGATAATCTTTCAGCAGCTCGTCTCATATCAAAGAGAACTAATCCTAACTTTGCCTTAATATTCACAATAGCGACTAGAACTGCATATTCACCTGCATTTCTTATAACGATTAAACCATTAGAACCTGTAATGATTACTTGTTCCATGATTCCTCTTTTTAATTCAATCACTACTCGTTCAGAGAGGGATAGACTCGCAGCGGTCATAGCTGAAATTTGGTCTTCATCACTATCAGAGTGTAATAAACTAGCGATAGGTAGACCATCTTTAGTAACTATAGCTACTCCTTCAATATCAGGAATCCGACGTTGGACCTCTAGTAATATCCTTTCGATTTCTAACAAACGATCAGTAACATTTGAGTTGTCATTTACTTCTACATGCATTAGGAACATTTCCTTCTGAGATATGATATCAAAATTCTGTAGAAGAAATGCCTTTTAATGACCTGAAAATTCAACATCCATCTGATTTTGGAAGTGTATTTATTTACAAAAATCTATGCCCAATATTTGATGAAAATTAGCAAATCTATCTTACATTCAACGAAGAATTACAGAATTTACAGATGATTTCCTTTCTCTCAATAATTTCACTTGTTTTTCCACATACATGACATCTAATATATACTTTTTTCGATCCCAAGTTACCTAAGGTTCCTGTACCAGCAAGAATTGTTTTTTCAGCCTGCTTTTTCATCTTTAGGAATAGTGGATTTTCAGATTCACTTAAATTGTTCAAAGAAGATTTTAAAGCTTTGTAATTTGTAGCTTTTTCCTCTTCACGAGCTTTTTTCGCAAAATATTCCTTCCTTTCTCTAGATGTCATTCTTTCTATTAGCTGTAATTCTTTTAATCTAGTATTAAACTGATTTCGATTACTCAGAGGTAAGGAGGCCAAAAATTCAGGTGAATAGGACTTTAAAGAATATAAATCCATCACTGAAAAATCAAGACCTGCAATAGATTTATTTTCCTCAGAGTCCAATGACGGAGGAGGAGGTGGCGGTGGAGGTACTGTACTGATTACTGAAGAATTAAGAGGGTTTTCTAGGGATAAAATATCCTTTTTAATAGTTTTAATTTCTACTTGAATGTCTTTGCGTACTGTTTCGAGGATTTCTTTAATAATTCCACTCATTATATCTTTGGAAAGATTTTTCGTCGATTTAGTATCCTTCTTTTTAGACTTGACTTTTTTAATTTCTTCCTCTAAATCACCAATTCGACCCACTAAAGGAATCAAATCTCCTTCTTTAACTGCAGTAATGATTTCTTCGTTCTCTGCGTGTATTTTTTCTCTTTTAAGATGACATTCAAAACAGATACCCGAGATCATTTCATCTTTCAGAGATTCTTTTCCACACGTCCGACATGATTTATATATCTCCCCAATAACACTAAGAACTTTATTCAGGCTTTCATTAGATCTTTCAAAAGAAATCTTGGAATAAAAGTTCTCATTAAATGGGTCTTTCTCAGACTTTTTTATTCCCGAATCAATATTTTTATCTAAATCCCCTTTTTCATGAAGGATGTCATCACCTAATTCACCTAACTGTGATAAAACTACTTCTAAATCCTTGAATGGATTTTTTACGACTCTACCAACTAAAGTGAGTTTCTTGCTTTGCTTTTTTTCAATGTGATCGGACAATTATATCACCTCATTGGTGTTCTAAGGATCTAGCTCGTCTCAAAAACGATCGAGCCACTTTACTTTCAGGTGAATCAGTTTTTTGCTTGCTTTCATCAAGTACAATTGCTACAATTTTAGTTAAAATATCATAATTAGGATCAGTGATTCGAAGTATTCCAGTTTGCAATAATTCTGCTGGAGAAATTTCTTTCTCTAGAGCAACTCTGGTGATCAAATCAAACTGATCTTCAATGATTTTCACTAAAGATGGGTCGATATCGGTTTTATACTTCAAAGCTTTTTGTTCAAGAAATTCAATTTGTTGATCTTTTTCCTCCAATTTACGATAGAGATCATTAACAGTTTTTTTCAATGTTTCGTACTGGATTGAATCAAGTGGGGTTGATTGTTTACTAAAGGATTGTAAAACACCAAGAGGGTCATTCACAAGAATATGCTTTTTTGAAACAATAGTTTCCTGGAAAAATCTTTCCCAATAGGGTTGATTCGGTAATCCAATATATCTCAACCGTTGGCCTCTAGGTGAGGAGATTTTAACAATAGCTGCTTCTTTTTTCTCTAGTAAGCGATTAATTGCTCCATCAATTTTACCCCGACTCCAATTCAACCGAGAAGCCAAATCATTAATTGTAACTGGACGTGCTAACTTTTCCAGGGTTGTAATCAACTGTAAATCAGTAACTGATGCATTTCCTCTAGGCAAATTAACAACTATCCGTTAGTATCAGGCATATAGACAAGTCTACTAAAATATAGACAAGTCTATAATTATTAAGAGACTTGAATGATGGTTTTTACAAGTAAAAGAAATATAAGCATGCCTATATAACAGTTACCATATCGAAAGAAGAATTCCGATAGTATGAGAGGAAAAGAAAAATAATGTCGGTGTATTGAATAATTTTAACAAAATTGATCTTACCATATGGGATTGATCAAGCTAGCTTAGAAGTGGTAAGATTTCTCTTAAATCTTTAATATCAATTATTTTATCCGCAGCATTCTTTGTAGAATCATCTGATGAGTTGAATGCAATAGAAAGTCCAACGTATTTGAACATCGGAACATCAAATTCTGAATCTCCGAGAGCAACACATTGATTAGCATTAACACCAGCATATTCAATTAGCTTCTTTAGACTTTCTTCTTTAGAAAGCAGATCGACCATGGCTTCCCCTTCACCAGTTAAATACCCATCCTTGTCGGTACATAATTTATTAGCAAATACATAATCAATTGCTAATTCTTTCTGAACTCTTTCGGCAAGTAAAGAAATACCTGCACTTAAAATAGCGAGCTGATAACCTCTATTCTTAAGTTCTCGAGCTGTAGCGATAGCTCCATTCATCAATGGTACATTACTAAACAGATTTCGAATATCAGCAATATGACATCTCCCCCAGAGTCGAATATCCCTCCTCATAAACTCACTATAATCGATTTCAGCTGCTAGATATTTTTGGAGATTATTCGAGGAATCTACATTTAATTTGCGATGTACATGATACCAGCTACTATTAATATCGACAAGGACACCATCCATATCAAAAATAATTAATTTGTAATTATTCCTCATGTTTTTTTCCATTCCTCATGTGTAAAGCTCCATTAGCACAGAGAGAAGACAATTTGAAGAGTACTAATCGTAGAAAATTGAACACTCTTGGTGAAACAGCAACTCAAAGAAAAGCAAATTAAACTTTCCAGCAATCTAGTACTTCAAATTCAACGTCATATTCAAGAATTAAGAATGAAGATTGTTCAACTTCAACTTCATCTTCGATGAAATATTAGAATAGTATTCAACCTCTGCTTCATTCTCGTCTTCAACTTCAGGAAATGACAAAACTAGGAAGTTTGGAGCATGGATAATTCTGAAAAAAAGAAAGAAAAAAAGAAAAGGTTCCCACGATCAGGACTCTTTCCATTGATAATTCGTAAACTCAATGGCTTCTATTACCTGCTGATGAAAATCATGAGAGGTACATTCAAAAGTATACATCACGAAACCATCATAAGCAAAGAAATACATCCTCTCAACATGATAAATTAGCTTAGGTTGAGCTATCTGAACAAGCTCCAAAAATTCGTCTCTTCGAAATTTTACGCGATATGCACTACTCTGTTGAGAAGAGCTGGAAGTAGTAGTTGTAGAATAAGCACTCATTTATTAGTGACCTCCAAATGAACTACTGAAAAAACTGTTTAAATAACCAGTTATTACAGAACATTAGGCATTAATTCTGAAAAGGATCAGTACTCTAACATTATTGATATGGTAAGAAATAAATACATCTCTCTGACTTTCTAAAATTTAGAAAACTAGAAGAATATCTTAAGTTTATATTGTAGGCCATGTAAACATTGTCATTTTTGTGAAGCTTAATGTAAATGTTGTCATTCATCGTAAGCGAGAAACTTAAAAGGTATTGAAATATTAATCAACCTGAGTGGCATTTTACTTCAATTTGACTGAATTTCGCAGGTGAAAAATAAACTGAGGGATCAAAAACAAATTTTAATTGCATATGGAAGCCGTTATGGATGTACAGAAGAGATTTCATATAAAATTGCTAAATACTTTGAAAAAAACAAAGGATATCATACAAAACTCCTCAATCTAAGAGGGAAGGATCATCCGACATCAATAGAGGATTTTAATGGTATCATTATAGGTACCGGAATTAGAGTAGGAAAATGGTCTAAAGAAACCAAGTCATTTTTAAAAAAGTGTAAACAGATTAAAAGCTCCATAAAGCCAATTATTGGAGTCTTTATTAGTTGTGGATATGCCTCAGATCCAAAATATTATCCTAACGCAATACAGAACTTTTTACTAGATAATATCAACGACATCGGAGTAAAATCTATTATAGATATTTATGATGCATTTGGAGGGGTATTTGATTTTTCTAAAGCATCAGAATTAAATAGAATCGATAAGAAGATATTGAAATTAGGTGCTAGAGACCTTTGTATGAACATAGATTACACAGAAAGGAACGATTATAGGGATTGGGATCTCATTTATGACTTTAGCTCTCGATTTGCTACATTAGTTGATCAGAATTAGTAGAATAATTAAATGATTGTTAAATAAATCTGTTACAATAGAAGGTATTTCTTTTAAAATCATAATCTTGAAGGAATGAAAGTTTAAAAAAGTTTAAAGGTGATAAAATGTCTATATTTAATGTAGGTCGCATCATTATAGGAGTTTTTTATTTAGTTTGCTGTTTTTTTAATCTTTTTCATACAATAAATAATACAGAATATATGTGGACTATTTGTTTAGAAAACGTACGTTTTCCTATTCAAAAGGAATTTCTAGAAAAAATAGTCATTCCTAATGAAAAGATAATAGTGCTATTAATTGTAGCATTAGAATTGGTTATGGGTGCTCTTATTCTCAATCAAGGGATTTATGTGAAAATTGGCTTAGTACTTGGAATTCTGTGGGTTTTATCTGTAGTGCAATTCTTACCAAAGAACGATATAATCGGCCATCTAATACTGGGAATAATACAAGCATTACTACTTATGGAAAATTATGATTTAACGCTATTTCAAATGATCAAATCAGTCATATAATAGAATTCAATTAAGAAAACGAGAAAGAAGAATTATACTGGTAATAATGGTTTTACTCCTTTCGATTGGATGAATTGAAGTAAATTGTCCTGTTGATCATTATCCATTGGTTGAAAGCTCTTACCTGCCTCTAATACAGGTTCCCATAATCTTCATATTAGTTCCAACCACTACTATTGCTATTGGAACCTTTATTACCTTGAAACCGAATCTAAATTTAATAATATCTCGATTAATTTTGAATCTTGTTGTACTTTGATGAATATTGACACTTCTGAATTTGAAGTATTATTATTAACAGTCTACTACTTAGGAAATCATACTAATTAAATTTTTCAATTTATTCCTGAACAGAGAATTTTGGTATCATTTGCATCCATTTCGGTTGTTTTACGTCGACCTGTAATATGTCTTGGACCTTATTTATTTGGTCTAAACGGCTTTTTTCTAATTCTAATAGGATATTCAAAAATATTTCAACAACAGAACTCACATCTATCGAAGTGCACAAATAGGCTGAGGCACAATTATACCTAGCTTTATAATGGGAAAGATCAAGAGTCCTTTCATCATTTGACGCTAAATCCATTTTCGTACCAATCAAGAATCTTGGTACATCATCAGCAAGGAATCTGATCCATTCTGTTAATGAAGAGAGAGAAGATAAGTCGGTCAAATCAAAGCATAGAATCGCTCCATCAGCTCCTTTACAGTATTCTTGAAACATTCCTGAATTCTTAAATCTCTCCTGACCTCCTAAATCCCATATGGTTACCTTTGCTTTGGTTTGGTCATCAATTATACGGTAATAGGTAGAATGCGTATCAATCATAATTGTTTGAGTGGTTGTTGAAATAAACTCTTTGCCATCAACAAATGTCTTTGATAAAGTAGTTTTCCCCACTCCTCCTTCCCCCAGAATGACTAATTTTAGAGGAAGATAAGGATTTCGTTTGATTAGATTCATTTTACTGACTAGACTCATATCATTACACTCTTCTTTGAGGCTCAATAGATGAAAACAAAAGAGAATTTTATGAACCCTAGAACTTTCATCTTTCATAATATTCAAACCAGAGATTGCTGATCTAAGGTAAAGTCTTATTAGAATGGAAAATTAATACAATACATTCCTATCTGAACCAAAGTTGAGGGATAATTTAATGATGGAAATTAGAGGAAGTTTAGTTACGGGCTTAGTATTTTGTCTGGGTGGTATCTTACTACCGATTGTTGGTATAGCCATTTATTCAATAAATTCGCATATATATTTAACGGTTGAAATGCTAATAGGATTGACATTTATTGGTCTGGGGGGGTGCTCTTTTATTAGTAGGTTACTTTTATGTTTTAACAAATCACCAAGACGATTTTTTTTTGGCCGATGAAAACTTTGGACTCAAAGGACAATACAATTTTGTACTTAAATGATGATTTACAATCCTTAAACAATCTTACGAGAGGACACACTTAATTTCCACATTTTAATTAAAAAAAACCCTCATGTGATAAGTGATTACTTGATTTTGAAGTTGAGAGAAGAATCTCTATTAGAAAAGATAAAATCTTAAGATTCTAAGAATGAACTTACACTCAACAATGAATGAAAACATCTCTTAAAAGTGACTTTTAAAGATGCAAAGTTTTTTAATTTAGTTTTTTCTCCAGATAAAACGAAGACCAAAATAACTGTTAGGATCATTTGTAAAACAAAGGGATTAAACGGAGGCTTTAGAGGTGGTTCGTCGTTCTACTAGTTTACGAAAGTTTATTAAAGAAGTAGTAGAGCAATTACCAAAATACACTAAGAACTATTCAGAGAAAGATCAAATTTTATTGGGAGAATTTGTAATTCTACTCCAAAAATGTGAATCACTGGCTGATATAACAAGATCGACATTATCGAAAGCACTTGAGGAGTATAATGATGATATAAGACAGAGAAAGGATTACTTAACCCTAACCTATCTTTGGTTTATAGCTGACTACTTTGATAATGCAAATATGCTTTTAAATGTAAGCGATTACCATGCAGAAAACTATTACAGATATTTAGTCCAGTTTTTAAGGAAAACTCCAAATTTAGATGGAACTTTTCAATTAATTCGTCAACAAACTCCTCTCAATGATCCGAAATGGGAGCTTCTTCAATATGCTTGTATTGAACCTCAAATTCTTACTGAAGAAGAACTTGAAAGAATAGCAGCAGTTTATTTGCTAATTAAGAAAGAAGGCCTTTTAGCACTCAATCCTACTCGAATAAGATCAACTATCAGCAATAGAACATTAAAAATAGCTCCTAGACGGTTAAACCGATTTTTTAATCCTTTAAGATCAAACTAGTACCTATGGTTCTACCCTCCTGCATTTGGGGTTGAAGAATTTGCATTTAATGTTGAATTGAACGGCATCCAATCTTTTAAAGATATTTTTAATTATGATGATACCAATAATACTACTCTGAGTATGAGTGAAATCAATTGTTCTCGTAGAAACCCAAATACCTACGTCGGAACCTTCTTTATTCCTGATCATTTACAACAATCTTTAATAGATTATTTTCACAAATTAGAAACTCAAAAATTAATTATTATTCATGCGTTAGAGAAAGTCATTGATATACAGATAAGCGTGTCCCTCACCATGTATCAACCAGAAAAGGGTTGGAGTGACATTAAACCAAGGGAATGGAATCAAATTGTTGTTAATCTAAATTCTGACAATCCTAATATTACAAATACGGAATCTATAGGTTTTTTCAGGTCCTTAGGGTTTAATCATAATTGGGATTTCAGAAAACATACAAATTCTAATCGCGCAATAAACCTTTATTGTAACTTTCCTCGTTCATTTAATTATAATAATCTTCCCTTTGGAATAGGAGGGTCTTCCAGACACCTTGGTTTTACTAAACGTGAAAAAACCCATTTAAACGAACTTAAAAATAATAATGTAGTACAAGTTTTTTTTCAATCTCATCGCTTAAATGAATCTTTTTCTTTAGATTATTACTGGGTTGAGCTGGAACTTGAAATATATCCTTTTAATCGTCTATCAGCAATATTGGCATATCTTCCTTTATGTAATATCTTTTTAACGGAAACAAAAATCTTCATGTTGCTAAGATTGACCAAAAACCTAGTGGAAAGAATAAAATCAGGCCTTAATTGGAAGGTTATATCGGTTATTCCTCACAATGTTCCAAAAAATCGTACAATTGACTGGTATGATTCGAAAAACCTGAAATGGAAACCTCCTGAGATTTTAGAATAAAAAAAAGGAAGAAATGGGGGGTTAAAAGAAATTTGTGCTGTATAATCTTTTCTATTTACCCGCCTGTTGGTGGTTTAGGTGGATTTGGGGGCATCATTTTTGTTTAGACCTCACCCCTCGAATTCTTTACTGCTATTTAATATCCCAAAAAAATTAGAATTAGATTTGGAAAACAGCGAACAGGCTTCAAAATAGAGATGAAAAGCTCGTTGTATTGTATGTAATCAAAGCAATCTAATTAACAAATCACCAAGACGATTTTTTTTTGGCCGATGAAAACTTTGGGCTCAAAGGTCAATACTAGCTTCGAATTTAATTCGTTCCATTCTCCTTCTTAACGAAGCAATATAGTTTGAAGAGTCCATCTGTTTTTTATAATTTTTAGCTGCTATAAACCACCAAGCGTTCCAAAGAGCACGATATTTCCACCCTTCAGTTCCAGGTTTATGCAATAAGTCATAAGAATTGATAAACGGAGGTTTATATTTCTCAAAAAGGTCTAAAGTCATCTTTCTTCCTTTACTTTTCTTTTTTCTAGCTTCAGAAATTGAACGTGAACCCTCAGGAGTATAACAGTCACATATAGCCGCGTTTCTCCGCCAACCTATCCAATCTACCGAATGAAGGTAATCTGAGAAAATAACTTGATGAAATGGACTTCCAATGCCAAAACCATGATATTTTTTAACTCCAATTTGACTCAATTTGACCAACCATGAAGCAACATCATAAACACTTCCTTTTTGATTTATCTTGAAAGCTGGAACCATTCCTCCCAATCCTAAATAATCTTCATTTTCATATCTCTTCCCTCTTTCCGAAAGGTGAATAACAGGTAATATCGAAAACTCACATCTCCCCTTTAAAAATTCCCAATTTTTTAAAGATTTTTTTGGATTTCCTACGACATCTAAGGTAACAACTACATCATTTTTCCTGATATTCATCTTAGACAAGAACTTGTAGTAATCCTCGATTTTAATATCAACTCCAGAATTAAATGCACTGTATGCACCAGAATCCAACATGATATCCCCATCAAAAGCAAAAAAGTCTTGAAGACCTTTAGATATGATTTCCTTGTGTTTTTTACGGAATGACCAGTAAGAAAGAATAATCCCAACGTTGTTTTTTTTCATCTCTTTACTTATATCATCCTCTTCTTCCCATGGGTAGATACCTGGTACAACCCCTAAAAATAATTTCAAGCAAAAAAACCTCTGTTTAAGTAAGGAAAATTTAATATAAATCTATATTGAGCATGAACTTTAAGAACATTTATTTTGTCGCCTATATTAAACAAAGAGAAACTATTAGTAGCACTTTTTTTGTTGAACTGAACCCCAGAATTCTGAGTATGAGATGAATTAAGGAAGAGGAAGAAATTGAAATCACCCAAAATTTTACTTATTGTGTCATGTAGCAAAAAGAAAGCCGAAGAATTGCAAAACCAAAAAATGAAAGCAGAAGATGCATATAGAGGGCCAATTTTTCAGGTGATCAATAAAGCGAAACGTGAAGGAAGATGGGGTGATAATATCTCCCTTGGTATTATATCAGCGAAATATGGTTTTATCAGGGGTAATGAAATTATTGAGGATTATGATCAAAGGATAAATAACAAGCTAGCTCAAGAATTCAATCCTTCAGTTATTGAAAAAGTACTAGAATGGCAAAACGAGGAAGAATTTGATTTGATTTATGGCCTAATGGGAAAAGATTATTTAATAACCATTGATGGTCTCGATGAGAAAATTAGCACTGATTTAAAGATTGAAAATATGGGAGGAACAGGTATTGGTCAAAAAAAGCTGTTAAATTTTCTTAATGAACATCAAAGGAAAAGTAAATCTATATTAGACTATATATGAGGAGAAATAACACATGATTTTTGCGCTAGGAACACCTGTTAATTCAAGAACCCATCCTTGGGCTTATGACTGGACAATAAAACCAGATGCTTTGATGATATCCGCAATTGATTTTTTGAATTCTCCTTCAACTTTTAAAAGACTATGTAAAAAAGGAATTCATGAAATTTTAAATTGGGATGGCCAAATAGTTTGTGATTCTGGGGCTTTTTCTGCCATTAATCGAAAAAAGAAAATTACTTTTGATATGGAGAACCTGAAAGAGGTTTATCGTGAATTAACAGATCAAGACTCAAATATAATTAAAATAACATTAGATTTCCCTGATGAAAAGATTCTTGAAAATTATAATTCACTTTCATCTCTAGAAGTACAACCTGTAATACCTCATGAAAGGCTAGATTTATTAGATAGTATTATAAGAGATAATGGAAATCCCGAATGGATATTTATTGGAAGATTAGTTCCTCTAATGAGAAGTGGAGGAGGACATGCAAATAGATTGTTTCCAGTATTAGAAAAAGTTAAGAAACACGCTCTTAATCTTGGTCTTAAGAAAAAACAAAAATTTTGGGCGCTGGGAGTGGGGGCTCCCAGTTTAATGTTAGATATGGTAGAGAAGGTAGATGGATGTGACTCCGCTAGGTGGAGGATTACTGGTTCCAATATGGTTCTGTTACCAAATGGGGGTGAAAGAGGCATAGGAAATAGATCAAAATGGAGGGGAACTCACCATAGAATAGGTGAAGGATTGGAAAAGCAAATAGTAATTGAAATTATAAAGCAAATCGATGCTAATTGTGGCAGTTTAGAGAAATTAGATGAATCTTTCCAACCTGAGCGCTCACCAAGCCAAATAAAAGACATGCCTGATGAAAAATTACCATTGATGGGCCAACTTATGCCAAAATTGAGAAAAAGCGACCAAAAGTTATCTATTTACGAATTAGAATTGATTTTGCGCTCTTCAAACAAACTAAGACTTTTTTTTAATTATTGGGCCGCATTATCTTTCAAAACTTCTTTGAAATCTACTGTTAAGAATATTAATCCTAAACAGAAAACTTTAGAAGATATTTTATCAATGAAATAATCCTTAAACATAGTTATATATTTAATAGAGGATTTATCCCGAAAATGAAAACCAGTATTAAATTAATAATAGACATCAGAAAAAGATGCTCAATTTTCAAAAAAAACAGCATGTAAGTAAAAATAAACATCAGACTGCTATGTTTGATTGGTTTTTTACCAGACTATTTTTGAAATCTGCTCTGAAACATTTAACACACATCTTCTTGAATTCCCATTCTATGT